>WPCK01297719.1_pt1 | contig 73612 bp, 66 predicted proteins | sample 5399851 | NCBI WGS metagenome assembly WPCK01 (sample SAMN12869471, study PRJNA574797) | sludge metagenome | isolation source: wastewater treatment of pH11 | place: China:Beijing | collected 2019-05-20 | reverse complement strand
CTTTCGATAACACCGGACAGTCCTTCGCGGAATCGATGAGCTGCGTAACGTAATACGCGCGCAGCATTCCAATTCGGTAAAAGAAAGGTGGCGCAATATGCATGCTTAGTGCGCCACCTTTCTCGTGCCAGCCACGTCGATCCTGCTGGGTGCTCCGAGCACGGCCAATCTAGGTATAGACTGTATGGCGTGTTGCACACGGTAGGACTTCTCCTCCTTCTCAGCCGCGACGAGGCTTAACCAAGCCGGCTCCTCGTCGCGGTGGTCTGTGTGCCCGGCTGATAGATAATTTCTCAGCCAAAGGAATCTCCACATGTATGATCCGCAACAGGCATCGGGTATGCCTGTGTCGAAGTATCTGCCGTTCCACGAACAAATCAAGGTTGATCTGCCGGATCGCACCTGGCCCAACCGTCGTATCACGCAGGCGCCACGTTGGTGCGCTGTCGATCTGCGGGATGGAAACCAAGCGCTCATCGAGCCGATGAACGCTGAGCGCAAGTTGCGCATGTTCAAACTTCTGGTCGAGATGGGCTACAAGGAAATCGAGGTCGGATTCCCATCAGCCTCGCAAACTGACTACGACTTTGTGCGCATGCTCATCGAGCAAGACCTCATCCCCGACGACGTCACCATTCAGGTGCTCACTCAAGCACGGGAGCACCTGATCGCGCGAACCTACGATTCGCTGCGCGGCGCAAAGCAGGCGATTGTTCACCTGTACAACTCGACGTCGATCCTGCAGCGCGAGGTGGTCTTCCGCAAGGATATGGACGGTATCGTCGACATCGCACTGGAAGGTGCGAAACGGTGCCGTAAGTTCGAGGAGACTTTGCCCGGCACCACGATCTATTACGAGTACTCGCCAGAATCATATACAGGTACAGAATTAGAGTTCGCGGCACGTATCTGTAACGAAGTCCTTGAGGTGTTCGAGCCGTCGCCCGACCGTAAAGTCATCGTGAACCTGCCGGCAACTGTCGAAATGGCTACTCCGAACGTTTACGCCGACTCTATTGAGTGGATGAGCCGCAATCTTGACCATCGCGAGTCTGTGGTGCTTTCACTGCACCCGCACAATGACCGGGGCACGGCGGTAGCCGCTGCAGAGTTGGGTTACCTCGCTGGCGCTGATCGTATTGAGGGCTGCCTCTTCGGCAATGGTGAACGCACTGGCAACGTCGACCTGGTCACGCTGGGAATGAACCTGTTTAGTCAAGGCATCGACCCGCAGATCGACTTCTCCAACATCGATCACATCAGGCGCACCGTCGAAGAGTGCAATCAGATCGATGTACACGAGCGGCACCCTTATGCGGGCGACCTCGTTTTCACAGCGTTCTCGGGCTCACACCAAGATGCCATCAAGAAGGGTCTTGAAGCACTCGAGCACAAAGCAGAACTCGAGGAATGCGGTATCGACGACCTGAGCTGGGCAGTGCCGTACCTGCCCATTGACCCGAGAGACGTTGGTCGCTCCTATGAGGCGGTGATCCGCGTGAACTCGCAGTCCGGCAAGGGAGGCATCTCATACCTGCTGCGTTCGGAGCGGAATCTCGATCTGCCACGACGACTGCAGATTGAGTTCTCCGGAGTAGTCCAAGAGGTCACAGACGACCAGGGCCAAGAAGTGACCGGTGACGATATTTGGCGGATTTTCGCCGACGAGTACCTTCCGGTTACTCCCGACTCCGACTTGGCACCTTGGGGCAGATTCGAACTGCGCGGTACACGCGTGACGAGCACGGCAGACGGTGCGGACAGCCTGGAAGCGGATTTACTCGACAATGGCACTCCAATTTCTTTGCAAGGCACAGGTAACGGACCCATCGCGGCTTTCGCCGATGCGATGAGCAAGGTCGGCGTCGAGGTGGAGATTCTGGATTACGCCGAGCACGCTCTGTCTGAGGGCGGGGATGCGACCGCGGCCGCCTACGTCGAATGCCGTGTCGAAGAAGATACCCTGTGGGGAGTCGGTATCGATCCGTCGATCACCACTGCATCGCTGAAAGCGATTATCTCCGCGGTCAACAGGGTGGGACGCCGGTAAGTAGATGACACTACGAGCGGTGGTGGGCGACGATGGGGAAGACACATCGGTCTGTCCGCCACCGCTTCGCGGTGATGTGGCTCGGGGATACCCGTTAAGGGGGTGGTCAGAACATGCCGGTGGCTCGCGATGAAGCTATTGTGCTGCGCACCCATAAACTGGGTGAAGCTGACCGCATCGTCACGATGCTGACACACCGCCGCGGCAAGACACGTGCTGTGGCCAAGGGAGTACGGCGTACCGCATCGCGCTACGGCGCCAGGCTAGAGCCTTTCATGCACATCGATGTGCAGACTTTTCAAGGCCGGACGCTTGATACCGTGACGCAGGTTGAAACGATCGATGCTCTTGCTCGTCCAATCTGCGACGACTATGACCTATACACCGCTGGTACCACCATGTTGGAGACAGCGAGCCGTATCGTGGCCGCGGAGGACGAGCCAGCGGTGCAGCAATACTGGTTGTTGCTGGGTGGGCTGAAGACGTTGGCGGGCAAAACTCATACGCCACGAGCGGTGCTCGATTCGTATCTGCTGCGTTCTTTGGCCATCGCCGGTTATGCTCCCACATTTACCGAATGTGCTCGTTGTGGTGCTCCGGGGCCTCATCAGGCCTTCTCGGCGCCGTGGGGCGGCGCCGTATGCCCACAATGCCGACCCCCGGGTGCTGCGGCGCCGTCGATTGAAGTCATGCTGCTCTTGGCGGCATTGCTCACGGGAGACTGGGCCACGGTCGACCAGGCGATCGTTCGAGATCAACGAGAAGCCAGTGGGCTCGTCGCTGCCTTCAGCCAGTATCATCTGGAACGCTCACTGCGTTCGTTGCCCATGGTTGAATAGGCGCTGTTGAATAGGCACGGTCGAATGAAGGAGCCCCATGCCCGCTGAGACAACATCACCGGTGCCACCGCCGTCACATCCAAGCGGCGCTGTAGCCCCGCTCATCCCGGCTGAATTCGTGCCGCAGCACGTCGCTGTCGTCATGGACGGTAACGGTCGCTGGGCGAATGCTCGTGGACTGCCACGAACTGAGGGACATAAAGCAGGGGAGGCGGCGCTCGTCGACCTCGTGGCTGGTGCGATAGAGATCGGCGTGAAGCATGTCTCGGCGTATGCGTTCTCTACCGAGAACTGGAAACGCTCGCCCGATGAGGTCCGTTTCCTGATGAACTTCAACCGTGACGTGATTCGTCGTCGCCGCGATGAGATGAACCAGTGGGGCGTGCGGATGCGCTGGGCCGGCCGCAGGCCAAAGCTGTGGCGTTCGGTGATCAAGGAGTTGGAGACTGCCGAACAACTCACCCGCGAAAATGATGTCTGCACTCTGACTATGTGCGTCAACTATGGTGGGCGTGCTGAGATCGTGGATGCGACCCGGCAGATCGCCGAGTTGGTTGCACAGGGCAAGCTAGACCCGCGCAGAATCAACGACCGGACTATCCAAGCGCATTTGGACGAGCCGGATCTACCGGATGTCGATCTGTTCATCCGGACATCGGGGGAGCAGCGCACGTCCAATTTCATGCTCTGGCAGGCGGCCTATGCCGAAATGGTGTTTCTACCGGAGCCCTGGCCGCAGGTCGACCGCCGTCATCTTTGGCGGGCAGTCGAGGAATACGCCGGACGTGACCGCCGCTATGGCGGTGCAATCGATCGTCAGCAACCGCAGGGTTGAGTTTGCTGCCACCGCTACGAGATCGGTTAGTGGCAGGCTTGTGGTTTTGACTGGCCCATCCAGCAGCGGTTTCTAGATGGTGGAACAAGCTTGGAACAAAAAGTGAGGCCCGGACCACATCGGTCCGGGCCTCACCTAGCGTTTCCAGTTATTGCTGATTTTTACTCAGCGATAACGAAGGAATCAGCTGTTGTCAGCAACGATCTTGGCGCGTGCCTCGTCGTTAGCGTAAACCTCAGCAGCGTTGTCTTGGAAGACAGAGATCGGGGTCAGGAAGTCGGTCGGAACCTGAATGGTGCCGTTGTCGACCTCAGCGTTCGAGTTGAACGGCTGACCCTGCTGTGCCAGGTCGATCTGAGCAAGAACGGCGTCAACGAGGCCACGGGTGTCCTTGAAGATCGTGTGGTACTGCTCGCCCTTGGCGACCGAAGCAACAGAGTCATCTTCGGAGTCCTGACCGGTGAGGACTGGAAGGTCCTTACCAGCTGCTTGAGCCGAAGCGATAGCAGCGCGAGCAAGGGTGTCGTTCGGGGAGAGCACACCGTGCAGTTCCTCTGAACCGTAGAAGCCCGAGATGATCGAGTCCATGCGGTTCTGAGCAACGGATGCCTGCCAGCCTTCGGTGGCAACCTGTGCCTGAGTGGTCTGACCCGACAGAACGTTCAGGGTGCCATCGTCGATCTTCGGCTGCAGGATGCTCATTGCACCCTCGAAGAACGGCTTCGAGTTAGCGTCATCGTTTGAACCAGCGATGAGCTCGATGTTCCAAGGACCATCGCCCTTACGCTCGGCGAGACCCTTGAGCAGTGCCTCACCCTGACCAACACCGACCTGGAAGTTGTCGTATGCGACGTAGAGGTCAACAGCGTCGGTTTCCTGGATCATCCGGTCGTAAGCGATGATCTTGACGCCAGCGTCGCGGGCGGCCTCGACCTGGGATGAGAGCTGTGAGCCGTCAACAGCACCGATAACGATGACCTTCGCACCCTGCTGGATCATCGACTCGATCTGCTGCTGCTGCTCAGAAGCACCGTTGTTGGCGAACTGAACGATCGGGTTGTAACCGGCCTCAGACAGACCAGCGAGGAACATCTCTTCTGCCTCAACCCAGTTCTGCGAGGTCTTCTGTGGCAGCGAGATACCGATAGCAGCGTCAGCAGCGAAGCCTTCGCCTTCAGTGGCGTCACCGTCGTCTGGCTGTTCGGTGTTGTCGCCGTCGCTCGGAGGAGCGGTGGTGGTGTCGTCACCGCCGCCGCAACCGGCAAGTGCAAGCGCACCAGCGGCTGCCAGTGCCGTCATGGCAACTGTGATTTTCTTCATGGGACCATCTTTCGGTTGTGCATCGCAGGATTGCGATGCGGCTTGCGAAGAGAAACCGTTCGGTTTCTCAGGGATAAAAGTTTGTCGGAGGGAGATCAGGGCTTACTTAGCCTCGACGCCCTTGGGGGACTTCTTGAAGGCCCGCTGGAGCATGCCGGTAATGGAAGGCTTGCCCTGGGTCTTGTTGTAGATGTCGAAGGCCACTGCTGCCAGCAGAACCAGACCCTTGATCATCTTCTGCCAGTCGGCGCCGACACCGAGGAGTTGCAGACCGTTGTTGAGGACGGCCATCACAAGACCACCGATGATTGAACCGATCACAGTACCGATACCACCGGAGACCGCAGCACCACCGATGAAGACCGAGGCGATGACGTCGAGCTCCCACATCGTTCCGTCTTGACCACTGGAAGCACCAGCACGGCCGACGAACATGACTGCCGCAACACCGGCGAGGAAGGACATGTTCGCCATGGTGAAGAAGTAGGTCGCGCGGGTGTTGATACCGGACAACTGGGCAGCCGCACGGTTACCACCAACGGCGTAGATCGCACGGCCGAATGGCGTACGCTGGGTGACGAACTGGTAGATCAGGACCAAGATGGCCAAGATCAAACCGGTCACTGGGAAGGACAGGCGGTCAGGCTCACCGTAACCGAACAGCCAAACCGCACCGAAGATCACGATTCCGACGAGGACGATGCGAACGACCATGGTCCAGATCGGAGCAGGGACTGATCCGAGACGAGCCTGCTTGGCGCGCTTGCGGAATTCGCCGAAGATGACCGCGGCCAAGGCGATCAAACCGAGCAGAACGGTGGAGCCGTTGATCGGGAGGCCACCGATGTTTGGCAGGTAACCACCACCGATGTACTTGATCTCGCTTGGAACGGTGGTAGCAACCGACTTACCGATGTACTGGTTCAGACCACGGAAGAGCATCATGCCTGCCAGGGTCGTGATAAAGCCTGGCACTCCGACATAGGCGAGCCAGAAACCCTGCCACATACCGATCAGCATTCCGACACCGAGGCCGAGAAGCACGCCAAGCCACCAGGGGATTCCCCAGTTCTTGATGGACAGCGCCACCACAATACCGACCACCGCAGCAACGGATCCCACCGACAGGTCAATTTGACCGATCACAATCACCATGACCATACCGATGGCCATAACGAGGATGTAGGCGTTTCCGTTCAGGATGTTAGCGGCATTGGACTGCGTGAGTACGAGCCCACCGGATTTCCAGTGGAAGAACAGCGTGAGTAGCACCAGCGCAAGAAGCATGCCGTACTGGCGTACGTCGCCCCCGAGCACCTGCTTGAGAGACTTCATCGTCGGAGATTCCTTCAGTCGAATGATTCTGGATTAATTAGCGGACGGTGGCCGGAGCGGTTCCGGTCATCAGACGGAGCAAGTTCTCCTGGGTGGCGTCCTCACGGTCGAGAACACCGGTGATCGCACCTTCGAAAATCGTGTAGATGCGGTCGGAGATACCCAAGAGTTCTGGCAATTCAGATGAAATGACGATAACGCCCTTGCCCGCGTCCGCCATCTGGTGAATCAGCGTGTAAATCTCGTACTTCGCACCGACATCGATACCGCGGGTCGGCTCATCGAGAATAAGCACTTCGGGCTGAGTGAACAGCCATTTAGCCAACACGACTTTCTGTTGGTTACCGCCGGAAAGCTTGTTGACACCCTCGTGCACCGTTGGAGTCTTGATGCGCAGCGACTTACGGTATTCCTCGGCCGCGATAAACTCCTGGTCCAAGTCGATGACGTTGTAGTTGCAGATCCGACCGATGTCAGCGGAGACAGTCGTCCGCTTGATGTCGTCAAGGAGGTTGAGTCCGAGCGTTTTGCGGTCTTCTGGCACATACGCCAGGCCCTCTTTGATCGCCTGCTTCGGGTTGCTCAACTTCAGTTGCTTGCCGTGGAGGTACGCCTCGCCGTGGTGGAACACGCCGTAGGAGTGACCGAAGATTGAACGAGCCAGTTCAGTACGGCCAGCCCCCATCAGACCGGCGAAACCAACGATCTCCCCCTTGCGCACGAAGAAGGACGAGTCCTTGCAGATGATGCGACCCGGGATGATCGGGCTTTCTACGCGCCAGTTCTTAATCTCGAACAGCACTTCGCCGTGGTTGGGCTCGTGGTGCGGGTAGCGGTTGTCGAGCGGACGACCAACCATGCCGCGGATAATGCGGTCCTCGTCGACCTCGCCTGGAACGGTCGGGTAGGACTCGACGGTCAGTCCGTCACGGATGATCGTGATGCCGTCGGAGATCGCGGCGACCTCATTGAGCTTGTGGGAGATCATGATGCAGGAGATTCCCTTGGACCGCAGTCCACGCATCAGTTCCAGCAGGTGTGCTGAGTCTTCCTCGTTCAACGCGGAGGTCGGCTCGTCCAGCACCAGAAGCTTCACGTTCTTGGCGAGTGCGCGTGCGATCTCGACCAGCTGCTGGTGACCGACACCGAGCGCCTTGATCGGTGTTGTCGGGTCGGCGTTCAAACCGACACGGGCCATCAGCTCGGCGGCCTTGGCGTGTGCAGAGGTCCAGTCAATGCCGCCGAAGCGGTTCTTGACCTCGTTGCCGAGGAAGATGTTCTCGGTGATGGAAAGTTCTGGGATGAGCGCAAGCTCTTGGTGGATGATGACGATTCCTGCGGCTTCAGAAGCCTTGATGTTGTGGAATCGCATCTCCTCACCCTGGAAGTAGATGTCGCCCTTATACGTTCCGTAGGGATAGACACCTGAGAGCACCTTCATCAAGGTGGACTTTCCGGCGCCGTTCTCACCACAGATCGAGTGGATCTCACCGGAACGCACTTGCATCGTGACGTTATCGAGAGCCTTGACACCAGGAAACTCCTTGGTGATCGAACGCATCTCGAGGATCACGTGGTGCTTCTCGGTTGGCTCGTGGTTCTCAGGCATTGATCAGTCTCACGCTCCATCGCATGTCAGCGGTTAAGCACCATCCTTGGCGCCACACGTGACGTTAGTTGGCTCGGACCGTCGCCGTCAAACCTTTGACGCACTATCTGCGGGCAGTGTTACTAGATTGATACATCCGGCATTCGTATTGTCCGATTCGTTACCAATAGTCGTGCACAAGATGACCTTGCGTTGGTCTAAATATGGCGGCGTTAGGAGGCGAGAAGATGATGCAGCGCAAGCGCGCAAGCGCCACGTACCTCGTCCTCGTCGCCAAACTCGGAAAGCACGAAAGTAGTTTCAGCCAATGCGGCGGGCAGCGCTTGCTGGCGCGCGGTATGGACCACCGGGTCAAGGAAATCCTGTCCTGCCGGAGCCAGCGGCCCGCCCAGGACGATCACGTCAGGTCCGAAGATATTGGCGAGCGTGGCGACCACTCGTCCCAGAGCGCTTCCCGACTCCGCCAAGATGCGCCGTACCGCTGGGTCATGCTGTTGGGCGCCTTTGATGACATCGTCCAGACTCGTCTTCGGGTTCCGCCTCACATGGGCGAGGTCTGACACGATCCGGCGCGATGACGCCAGGGTCTCCAGGCAGCCACGATTGCCGCAATAACAGACATCGCCGCCATCGAACAGTTGGATGTGACCGATCTCGCCGCTCAGGCCCGAAGTCGATCGGTACACCGTGCCGTTGATCGCGATGCCGATGCCTATACCGGATGCGACCTTGATGTAAATCACCGTGCCCGATGCCGGACGCGAGCCATAGGTCAACTGCGCCAGCGCACCGAGCGAAGCATCATTTTCCAGCACCGTCGGTCGTCCGAGGATTTCGGCGCTGATGCTAGCCAGGTCATAGCTGGCCCAATGCGGCAGGACCGATCCTTGGACCACACGACCGCTCTGCGGCGCGGCGGAGGCAGGCACGGCGATGCCCACCTGCACAATTTTGCTCTCGTCGATGTCATGTTCTTGGACGAGCCGGTCAACCATGCCGCGCGCGAGGGTAAAGGTGTCATGGGGATTGAGATCTGCACCGACCTGAAGGTCCTGGCGGCCGAAGGTGCGGTGGCTCGTGTCTGAGGCCAAGATGCGCATATGGGAGCGCCCAACATCCAAACCCAGCACAATGCGGGGATCGGGGACGAGTGAGACCAGGGCAGACCGGCGGCCACTGGCCACTACGGATTCCGTGGTGACCCTGCCCTCATCGACGAGTTCTCGGACGATATTGGACACCGTGCCGGCCGACAGTCCGGTGAGCCGTGCCAAGTTGGCCTGGGTCTGCGCGCCGTGACGGGTGAGGGCATCGAAGATCTTATTGGTGTTGAGCGTGCGTAACGCTCGCTGCGATCCGGTGTCTTTTGAAGTGGGGGTGGTGCCCGTCTTTGCGCGTCCCATGGGCTGAAGTCTTATGCCCGGCACACTATGCGGTCAAGTCTTGAACGATAACAATTCGCCAACGCCGCATTGGTTGACCATAGACCCAGGTAGCTCCTCCATGTTCTGCGCCCGGTTTCCGAGTAGGCTATGAGCCGTCGGATGGGGTGATGGCCAAGAGTGTCATTTCATAGATCGCCACCGACTGAAGCTACTTCCGTGTGACCTCATGCGGAATGATCCAGTAGACCTGACCTGTGTAGATGGAGTGACTCAAGGTGGCCGCGACGACGTCCAAACTCGATGCTGTGATTTCCCTTGCTAAGCGACGGGGATTCGTATTCCCCTCCGGGGAGATTTACGGTGGAACCCGGTCCGCCTGGGACTACGGCCCACTTGGAGTGGAACTCAAGGAGAACATCAAGCGTCAATGGTGGCAAACCATGGTGCGCGGTCGCGACGATGTCGTCGGATTGGACTCGTCTGTCATTCTGCCTCGTCAAGTCTGGGTCGCCTCCGGTCACGTGGGTGTCTTCACCGATCCGCTGACAGAGTGCCTCAGCTGCCACAAGAGGTTCCGCGTTGACCAGATGCAAGAGGAATACGCTGAGCGCAAGAACATCGATGACCCGGACTCGATCCCGATGGACGAGTTGCCCTGCCCGAATTGCGGTACGCGTGGTCAGTGGACTGAACCCCGCGAGTTCAACATGATGCTCAAGACCTACCTAGGCCCTGTCGAGGACGAGTCCGGTCTGCACTACCTGCGCCCGGAGACGGCACAGGGCATCTTCGTGAACTTCTCCAACGTCATGGGTGCTGCCCGGAAGAAGCCGCCGTTTGGTATCGGCCAGATCGGTAAGTCCTTCCGTAACGAGATCACACCAGGAAACTTCATCTTCAGGACCCGCGAGTTCGAACAGATGGAGATGGAGTACTTCGTTCAGCCTGGAACAGACGAAGAATGGCACCAGTACTGGATCGATGCGCGAACCGACTGGTATGTGGGCCTCGGCATCGACCGAGACAACCTGCGGCTATACGAGCACCCGCAAGAAAAGCTCTCGCACTACTCCAAGCGCACCGTCGACATCGAATACAGGTTCGGCTTCCAGGGCTCTGAATGGGGAGAACTCGAAGGAATCGCCAACCGCACCGATTTCGACCTGTCGACTCACACGGAACACTCAGGCAAGGATCTGTCCTACTTCGACCAGCAGGGCAATGAGCGTTGGGTGCCGTACGTGATCGAGCCGGCGGCCGGACTGACTCGTTCTCTGATGGCTTTCCTTGTCGAGGCTTATCACGAGGACGAGGCGCCCAACGCCAAGGGCGGCGTCGACAAGCGCACGGTGCTGCGCCTCGACCACCGGCTCGCGCCGATCAAGGCGGCAGTGCTGCCATTGAGTCGTAATGAGCAGCTCAGCCCGAAGGCACGGGATTTGGCCGCTGAACTGCGCAAGATCTGGAATGTTGATTTCGACGACGCGGGCGCCATCGGACGCCGTTACCGTCGCCAAGACGAGATCGGTACGCCGTACTGTGTCACGGTTGACTTCGACACGCTTGAAGACGATGCCGTCACCGTGCGCGAACGCGACTCCATGAGTCAAGAGCGCGTCAGCCTCAGCCAGATCACCAGTTACCTGGGGGAGCGCCTCGTCGGTGCGTGATGGTGCAATGACAGGGCAGACGAACCTTGCGGTATCGCCCGCGGTCGCGCCGTTACACATCGGTCCGATGCGAGTCGAGACCCCAGTGGTGCTCGCGCCTATGGCGGGTATCACTAACGCCGCCTTTCGCCGACTGTGTCGGGAGAACGGGGGCGGGCTGTATGTGGCAGAAATGGTCACATCGCGAGCCTTGGTCGAACGCAATCCTGAAGCACTGCGTATTGTCACCTTTGATGAGGACGAGAGCCCGCGATCCGCACAGGTATACGGTGTCGACCCAGCCACCGTGGGCGCCGCGGTCAAACTGATCGTTGACGAGAATCGGGCGGATCACGTCGATCTCAACTTCGGCTGCCCGGTTCCTAAGGTCACCCGTAAAGGGGGTGGAGCCGCGCTCCCTTGGAAACGCGAGCTCTTCACGCGCATCGTCGACGCCGCGGTGACGGCAGCCGCAACACGCGATGTTCCCGTCACCATCAAAATGCGCAAAGGTATCGACGCCGATCACGAAACCTACCTAGAGGCAGGGCTGATCGCACAGGATCTTGGCGTGGCAGCGGTCGCGCTCCATGGTCGCACAGCAGCGCAGTATTACTCCGGGCATGCCGACTGGTCCGCGATTGCAGAGTTGAAACGTACCGTCACGAAAATCCCAGTACTTGGCAACGGAGATATCTGGAGCGCGGAAGATGCGCTTGAGATGATGGCACAGACCGGATGCGATGGCGTCGTGATCGGACGAGGCTGCCAGGGTCGGCCGTGGCTGTTCGCCGATCTGCAGGCTGCGATGGAGGGCTCTGACCGCAGAGTACGGCCCACTTTGGGCGAGGTGGCCGATACGGTCTACCGGCACGGCGAGTTGATGGCCCAGTTTTTCGGTGACGAGGACAAGGGCTGCCGCGACCTGCGTAAACACATCGCTTGGTATTTCAAAGGATACCCCGTGGGCGGGGAGTCGCGTCATGCTCTTGCACTGGTCTCGACTCTGAAGGAACTGCGCGAACGGCTCAATGCGCTTGACCTGGACCAGCCTTATCCGGGGGATGCCGCCGAAGGTCAGCGCGGACGGCAAGGCTCCGAGAAGAGACCGCACCTGCCGCATGGTTGGCTCGATTCACGAGAGTTGACCGCTGAGCATCGAGAAAAGCTCGCTGAAGCTGAACTCAGTGTCTCCGGTGGATGATATGACAGCTGCTAAACACGCATCCATGCAAATACTGCGGTATTCCGAGCACGACACCGCACGCTGGGTGGCGGAACCTGCTAAGAATCCCGCTCGAACCGCCTTCGAGCGCGACCGGGGACGGCTCGTCCACTCTTCGGCTCTGCGACGACTCAGCGCGAAGACTCAAGTGCTGGGACCGTCGTCCGATGACTTTGTGCGTAACCGGCTCACCCACACCCTTGAGGTGGCTCAGGTGGGACGTGAACTGGGCAAAGCACTGGGATGTGACCCCGACGTGGTCGATACCGCTTGCTTGGCGCATGATCTGGGGCACCCGCCGTTTGGTCACAACGGGGAACGGGCGCTGAGCGAGGCAGCCAGCGGTATCGGTGGTTTCGAGGGTAACGCCCAGACCTTGCGACTATTGACGCGACTTGAGCCAAAAGTGCTCACAGTCGACGGGCGTTCGGCTGGCTTGAACCTGACTCGGGCCAGCTTGGATGCCGCAACCAAGTACCCGTGGGCCTTTGAGGACCGTCCCGTCATTCTGGACGGACGCCGAACCCACAAATTCGGTGTCTACGAGGACGATCTGCCGGTATTCGATTGGCTGCGTGACGGAGCTCCCGACGGCGTCAAATGTCTCGAAGCCCAGGTCATGGACTTCGCAGATGACGTCGCCTACTCCGTGCACGACGTCGAAGACGCGGTTGCCTCTGGCCGAATGGATCTCGCAGAACTAGCCGCAGACGAAGGGCGAGCCCGGGTCGTCGAAGCCGTCGATGCCTGGTACGGCGGGGTGGTATCAGCACAAGATCTGCGCGATGCCATGGCGCGCTTGGACCAAGCCGGATTGCTTCTCCACGGATTTGATGGCACTCGTCGCGCGCTCGCCGCGCTGAAGAACCTCACCAGTGCGCTGATCGGCAGGTTCGTGTCAGCTGCCGAAAAAGCGACCCGAGCACGATACGGTCAGGGAGCGCTCGTCCGCTATCAGGCCAATGTGGTCGTGCCGCACGAAACGCTCGCCGAGATCCTGGTGTTGAAGGGTACCGCCGTCGCCTACGTGATGGCGCCGCGTGAGAGCGAGCCGGTCTATCCCCGGCAGCGCCGGATCTTGCTTGACCTCGTCGAAGTCGTGCGAGAGCTAGGGCCGAGTGTGCTTGAAACGGCCTTCAAAGTCGATTGGTATGCCTCCGATGACGATAGCCAGCGGCTGCGCGTCGTGATTGATCAGATCGCCTCATTGACCGATGTGTCCGCACTTGAGTGGCACGCGCGCCTGTGTAACTAGCCCTATTGGTCGCTCGGCGAACTAGACTCTCGGATGTGGCCGGACTGATCAAGCGTGAAACCGTAGACGAGGTGCGTGCTCGTGCGCGCATTGAAGAGGTCGTCGGACAGCACGTCACGCTCAAGACGGCTGGTGTCGGCTCCATGAAAGGGCTGTGCCCCTTCCACGACGAACGCACCGCGTCATTCCACGTTCGTCCCCACGTTGGCCGGTGGCATTGCTTCGGATGCAATCAGGGCGGCGACGTCATCTCGTTCATCCAGCAGATTGACGCGCTGTCGTTCGCCGATGCGGTTGAGTATCTCGCTGGCAAATACGGTGTGACAGTTCAGTACGAAGCCGGTTCAAGCACCCGTAAGGGCATGGACACCGGCACCAGGGCGCGTCTTTTGGACGTGCATCGGGTCGCCGCGCAGTTCTATGCCGAACAACTGGACACTCCTGGTGCTGCGGCGGGCCGCGAGTTCTTGACTGCGCGCAGTTTCGACCGTGAAGCGGCTGAGACGTTCGGGGTCGGGTTCGCGCCTACCGGCTGGGACAACCTGATGCGGCACCTGCGCGGTCGCGGCTTCACTGAGGAGGAGCTCACGGCCTCCGGTCTGGTCAGTCAGGGACAGCGGGGGATCTATGATCGCTTCCGAGGCAGGCTGGTCTGGCCGATTCGCGATGTCACGGGGGAAGTCATCGGATTCGGCGCTCGAAAACTCTTTGATGAGGATCAAGGCCCTAAGTATCTCAATACTCCCGAGACGGCTCTCTATAAGAAATCGCAAGTGCTCTACGGCATCGACTTAGCGCGTCGTGCCATTGCCAAGGAAAAGAAGATCGTCGTTGTCGAAGGCTACACGGATGTGATGGCGGCGCACCTATCTGGTGTCCCATATGCGGTTGCGACGTGCGGTACTGCCTTCGGAGGCGAACATGTTCGGGTAGTGCGCCGCATGTTGGGGGATACGAGCACCATCGGCGGGGTGCAGTTGTCCGGTGGTAAGTCGTTGGGCGGCGAGGTGATTTTCACCTTCGACGGTGATGAGGCCGGGCGTAAAGCCGCGCTGCGGGCGTTCGGAGAGGACGAGCGTTTCTTCGCTCAGACTTTCGTCGCTATCTCACCTGGCGGTATGGATCCGTGCGAACTGCGGATGTCGGGCGGACCACAAGCGGTGCAGTCGCTGGTAAGCGCACGTAAGCCGCTTTTCGAGTTCGTGATCGATTCGATCATGCGCTCCTTCGATCTCGATACCGCGGAAGGACGAGTCGCCGCAGTCCGTGATGTCGCCCCTGTCGTTGCCAGCATCCGGGACAACGCGCTGCGCTCGGAGTATGAACGCCGAGTGGCAGGGCACACCGGCATGTCACCGCGTGAGATCCGCACTATGATGCAGCAGTCTTCGGGACGTCAGCGGACAGCGGCTGCGTCATCGACCGCGTCCCCGCCACGGTTGGCGGCCAGTCCGCGAGACCCACTGGCCAGGCTGGAACGGGAGATGCTTGCCGCGGTGCTGCAGTTCCCTGAATCGGTGCCCGCAGAAACTTTCGATGCCTTGGGCAGCGACACATTCACCGCGGCGGCGGCCCGATCTGTCCACGACGCGATTCGGGCCGCTGGCGGGGTAGGAGCGCTGCAAGAAGGCGAGAGTGCCGCTTGGGTGGCTCGGGTGATCAACGAGGCGCCTGAGCAGATCAAAACAGTGGTATCCGAGTTGGTGACTGTCCCGTTGCCGCAGGATCGGCCCGAAGGAATCGAGGACTACGTACGCGGGCTTGTCGTCAAGGTCGTCGATGTGGTTTTGACTCGTCGTATCGCTGAAGAACGTTCACGATTGTCACGTATGGAAACCCAAGGCAACACCGAGGACTACCAGCAGATATTGCAGGATTTGCTGGCCCTCGAACAGCATCGCCGCCAACTGCGTGCCGCCATGTGAGCAGCGGCACCTCCGTAGGACCGCACGAGTAGCCGCGTCTAGACCGGCTTGTTTCTGGGGTTGGCAGTCTGCCGTACAAGAGCCGCAAACGGTGGGGGTCGCTGAACTGGCTTATCGATCCAGGAAGACGCGCGTCAGCCAGTCGTCGAAAGTCTCGGTACCGTGCACTGCGCCAGGCTCTGGCAATAGGGTTCCATCGCGCTGAGCGCGACCGAACGCGCCGCCCAGGTTGATCGGGATGACGAAGCGTCCGGCGCCGCTCGCTCGGGCATAACCACGCACCATCTCCACGAGGGATTCCTCCCGTGGTCCTCCGAAGTCTGGCGCGCGACCAGCGGGTGCGGCCTCAGCCAGGTCAACGAGATGGGCCCCGACCTCTCGTACGGCGACCGGCTGAGTGCGCATCCGCGGACTGAAATGCAGCGGCCCGCGGGTGCCCATGTGCCATACCTGCGCGGCAAATTCGTGAAATTGCGTGGTGCGGGCGATGGTGAATGGGACGCCGCTTGCCTCGGCGGCGCGCTCTTGAGCGAGTTTGCCGGCGTACAGCGGGTACTCGCCTGCGCGATCACAGTTCACGATCGACAGCACGATGAGGTGGGGCGGTGCCGCGTCCGCGAGCGTATGAACGACGGTCTCGTGGAATGTGACCGAATCGTCCCCCGGTCTCACACCGGACGCGTCGATGACGGCATCCACCCCGTCAAGTGCCGCGGCAGCGCCCGCACCGGAGACGAGATCAACGCCTTCTGAACGCGCCAGCACGATCACCTCGTGCCCGCGCTTGCGTGCCGCCAGAGCCGCCTGCGTCCCCGCCTGACCAGTTCCGCCCGCGATTGCGATCCTCATAGCGTCAGCCTAGGGCACGACTGTCACCTTACGGAGTGACGGCCGAAACGGTCGCTCTTTCCGACCCGAGTTCAGATTCCCCTTCTGAACTGTTCCGCCTCGATCTCCAGGTTGTCGACCTGAGCTGACGGCAGCCGCCTTGCACGCGCGGAGGCGGAACCCTATTATCTTCGTATGTATGAAGATATGAAGGCATGCAGTTTTGGTGTCGAGAGCCAGTATGTGGAACTGGCGGCCGAGGTGTTCTCATTGCTGTCCGATGCGACGAGGGTCAGGATCATCCTTGCACTGCGTGACGGTGAGTTGGCGGTGGGAGAGCTGGCCGAGCGGGTCGGGAAGTCGCCGACGGCGGTGTCGCAGCATCTGGCGAAACTGCGGTGGGGGAAGATCGTCGCTACGCGCCAGGAAGGCACGCGCGTGTTCTACAGTCTCATTGACGAGCATGCCCGCGAATTGGTGACACATGCGGTGTTCCAGGCCGAGCACGTTGTGGACGGCATTCCGCCGCATCACCGTGGCCCAGACGGGTCAATCAGCACGACTGGCACAGGCCAGTGAGCGCGACAGAGACGCGCCAGGTGGGTGCTGCAGCATCGACCGGCACAGTGAGCCTTTGGAAGAGGATCGACCGAGGCGACCTCGCCCGCACCGGGTTCGTCGCGGCCGTGACGCCCTCACCGATCTCATGGCGTTCCTGCCCGATACGGTGCAGATACGGCAGGGCGATGACACGATGGCGCTGCCGTTGAGCGAGGTCGAGCCGGGGCAGATCGTCGTCGTTGCCCCCGGCGGACGTATTCCCCGTCGATGGGGTCGTGGTCTTAGGCGAGTCCACAGCGGATCAGTCGCGCATCACGGGCGAGTCACTGCCCATCGATATTGCGACCGGGAGCGAAGTGTTTGCCGGTTCGATCAACCAGGTAGGCGCTGTCGAGCTACGGGCCGAGCGCGTCGGTTCGGAATCGTCATACGGGCGCATCGTCGAGGCGGTGCGGCAGGCGCAGGAATCCGAGCCGCCCGTACAGCGGCTTGCCGATCGACTGGCTTCCTGGCTGGTGTACCTTGCACTCGGCGGCGCGGTCATTACCTATCTGGTCACCCGCGACATCACTTCAACGATTGCGGTCGTTGTGGTCGCGGGTGCGTGCGGCGTCGTTGCTGGCACGCCACTCGCGGTGCTCGCGGCCATCGCCCGTATCGCTCGTTCCGGTGCGTTCATCAAGGACGGTGCGCATCTCGAAGCCCTCTCAACTGTCGATACGGTTGTGTTCGACAAGACCGGCACCCTCACCGCCGGCGCCCCCGCCGTCACGCAGATACGTACCGTCTCAGAGATCACCGACGATGAACTGCTGATCCTTGCAGCCGCTGCCGAAGCATACTCAGAGCATCCGCTCGGACAGGCCATCGTCACACAGGCCCGTCGGCTGGCGCTGCCGGTCGGCCCGGCGGAGGACTTCATCTACCGGCCCGGCCTCGGCGTTACCTATGCGGGCACGATCCTGCTGGCCGACACGATCCGCGACTCCGCCAAACCGGCTGTGGCCGAACTGCACCGCAAGGGCTTGCGTACCCTCATCATCACCGGCGACCAGGACGCTACCGCTCGCGCGGTTGCAGCCGAACTCGGCATTGACGACGTGCGGGCGGGCCTGCTCCCCGACCAGAAGTTCACCGCAATCGACGCCGAACGCGCGGCCGGGCACAAGCTCGCGATGGTCGGCGACGGTGTGAACGATGCGCCCGCGCTCGCCCGCTCCGATGTGGGGATCGCGATGGGATCGGGCACTGATATTGCCCGCGAAAGCGCGGACCCTCCAGGGGTGTAGTCAAGTGTTCGCAAAGACGTGGGATCCTCGCACGTCACCTCGAGTCGAACTCTGCTCGGATGCTAGCGGCGCCAGTTGGCTTTGACTTTGATGGTCTTGGCTTTGGACTTGTTGCCGGCTTTGTCGATGGCGCGGAACTTGATGCGCTTGAGGTTCGCGGTGATGCGAATGCCCTTGGCCTTGTTGAACTTCTTCCACTTGCCCTTGCCATTGACCTTGTAAGCAATGCGCTGGGGTCGGGTAACACCGCATCATTTGGGCGCTTTTAGTGAATTTCAAGCGTCGCTGACGCCACGCTAGTAGGCTCAGGACATGAGTGATGTACTGCCTAGTGACCCGTTTGAACTGGCTCGCCTTGCTAGCGAGCGCCTAGCCGACTTGACCGGCGTGGACCGCCATCAAGTAGCGGTAGTGCTTGGATCAGGATGGTCGGGTGCCGCCGAACTATTGGGCGAGACCGTGGCTACTGTGGACGCGGCAGATATTCCAGGTTTCGCGCATTCCGGAGTGCCCGGACACAGCGGGCAACTGCGCTCGATCGCACTGCCGAGTTCCGGTGGGCACGCCTTGATCCTGGGTGCGCGCACCCACCTCTATGAAGGGCGAGGAACAGATGCCGTTGCGCACGGGGTGCGCACGGCGGCGGCAGCGGGTGTCAGCACCCTAGTGCTCACCAACGGCTGTGGTGGATTGCAGACCCAGTGGTCGCCTGGCACCACGGTGTTGATCCGCGACCACCTCAACCTCACCGGTGCCACACCGCTGCGCGGCGCGAACTTTCAAGATCTCACTGATCTTTACTCACCACGGTTACGTGCCATCGCCCACGAAATCGATCCAGGCCTTGCCGAAGGAGTCTATGCACAATTCCATGGACCGCAGTACGAGACGCCGGCTGAGGTTCGCATGGCAGGGATCATGGGGGCGGACCTCGTCGGAATGTCAACCGCACTTGAGGCCATCGCCGCACGTCAAGTCGGTTTAGAAGTACTCGGTATCTCGCTCGTGACCAATCTCGCGGCCGGTATCAGTCCCGAGCCGCTTTCGCATGAAGAAGTCATGGAGGCAGGGCGCCAAGCAGGACCGCGCATCAGCGACTTGCTAGCAAAGATCATTCACCGAATTGTGAGTCAGTAAATGACACAGATATGGCCCGAAGACAGCCGCGCATTATTCGCTGCAGTAGAACAATGGATCGACAACGATGTCGATGCCAACGACCAGCAAGAACTCGTAGAGTTGCTTGACTTGGCTCGCGGTGGGGATGAAGCAGCCGCCGGGGCGACGACGGAACTTGCCGACCGGTTCGCTGGACCATTGGAATTCGGTACCGCAGGGCTGCGCGGGGCGATGGCGGCGGGTCCAAATCGGATGAACCGGGCCGTGGTCATTCGGGCTGCGGCCGGTTTAGCGGCCTACCTCAACGATGCTCTTGCGGGAGGAACCGACACCGCCACGACGGCGAACGAGCCGCCATTGGTAGTCATTGGCTATGACGCCCGCTATCGGTCACGCGATTTCGCCCACGACACTGCCGCAGTCATGACCGCAGCGGGGCTGCGCGTCAAGCTGTACGACGGGCCGCGACCGACACCCACACTCGCCTTCGCTGTGCGTGCGCTTGATGCCGATGCAGGCGTCATGGTCACCGCCAGTCACAATCCAGCCGCCGATAACGGTTACAAGGTCTACTTAGGCGGCCGTGTCGTCACCGACGCTGGACAGGGAGCTCAGATCGTGCCGCCATACGACAGCGCGATTGCAGCCAAGATCGCGCACGCGCCACCAGCCCGTCATATCCCGCGCGCCGCGACCGGGTGGGACATCATGGGCGACGAGATCGTCGCGCAGTATCGCAGCACAATCCCGCAAGGTGTTGCCCCCGGCCCGTTACGGATCGTCGCGACGCCGATGCACGGTGTTGGAGGAGAACTGCTCGTCGAGGCATTGCATATCGCTGGTTTCGAAGATGTGACTCTGGTACCGGAACAGGCAAAACCCGACCCCGACTTTCCAACCGTTCCGTTTCCCAACCCGGAAGAGCCCGGCGCGCTTGACCTCGCTTTCGCTCTCGCAGCGCAGATCGATGCCGACATCGTGATCGCCGTCGACCCAGACGCTGATCGCTGCGCGGTGGGCGTCAAGGACCCACATTCGGACGGCTCTTGGAGAGCGCTGCACGGTGACGAACTGGGGGCGGTACTCGGAGAGGAGGCCGCAAGCCGTGCCCATGCACGGAGCCACCGAGAAGGAAGCCGATTCCTGGCGAACTCAATAGTCTCCTCGCGGCTGCTCGGCCAAATCGCGACACATCATGGTCTTGCGTACCGTTCGACCTTGACTGGATTCAAATGGATCTCCCGAGTCCCTGACCTCGTCTTCGGCTACGAGGAAGCCATCGGATACTGCATTGACCCGCCGCATGTCAGAGACAAAGACGGGATCAGCGCGGCTGTCGCTGTGGCTCATATCGCGGCTCGACTAAGACTCGATGATCGCGGCGTGATGGATGAACTCGATATGCTCGCACGCAGGCACGGGCTCTACCTCACCAGTCAGGTCAACCGGCGTTTTGCGGACCGGACGCTACTTATCGCCACGACTGACGCCCTGCTGGCAAGCCCTCCGTCCCAGTTAGGCGATTCACCTGTTGTCAGCGTGGATGACCTGGCCGATGGGGTTGACGGACTGCCACCGACCCCCGGAGTGCGCCTGCTCGCTGCCGATGGGACCAGGGTGATCGTTCGACCGAGCGGCACTGAACCAAAGGTCAAGGCCTATCTAGAGGTCATCGAACCACTCGAGCCGGCCGCGACGCTCTCACAGATCACTGCGGCCAGACGCCGCGCGGCTGACAGGTTGCTCGCACTGGGCCGGACCGTGCTGCCGGAAAGCTAGCAGCAGCCACAACCGCGGGCACCAGCGCTCATGAGTGCCCTGCTCGTTAATACCCATCATGGGTCGCAGCGGCCCCTGCCAAGATGGCTCTGGTAGCGGAAAGCCCCAACCTGGTCGCCCCCGCGTTGACCATTGCGACGGCATCGTCCCAGGTGCGGATACCTCCCGAGGCTTTGACACCCAGTTCGTCACCAACCGTTTGCACCATGAGTTCGACAGCGCGCAGACTCGCGCCGCCGGATGGATGGAATCCGGTAGAGGTCTTCACAAAGTCGGCGTCCGCCTCGCGGGCGGCCTGGCAAGCACGTATGATCTCGTCATCGCTCAGTGCAGCAGACTCAATGATGACCTTCAAAACCGTCCCGGTGCTGTCTTGTGGACCAACAGCGTCAATGTCCTGGCGCACTCGTGCAATCTCGCCCCTGACAAGATCCCATGCTCCGGCTTTCGCGGCGCCAATGTTGATCACCATATCGACTTCATCTGCCCCGCTTTGCACCGCAAGCGCAGCTTCGGCACCTTTGATCTCCGCCCGCACGGCACCGGAGGGGAAGCCGCACACTGTAGCCACCTTCAGCGGTCCTGGTACCGCGGCAGACAACGGAAGCTCTGAGGGGGAGATGCAGACAGAATACGTTCCCAGTTCGGCGGCCTCGTCAATGAGTGCCGCAATGTCGGAGGGTGTCGATTCAGGTTTGAGCAGCGTGTGGTCGACATAGCGCGCCAACTGGCTCGGTGTCATGGTCACGGTAGGTACCTCCGGGTATCAGCAGGTCTGTGATCGGAAAAACTAAGAATCTTTTCGACGAGTTCTGAGCGTTCGTCGAAGGAAATGAAGGCACTGCGTGCCGCGGTCAGTGTGGCGTTGAGTAGGTCACGCTCGCTCCATCCTGCTTCATTGACGAGCAGTTCCATCTCTCGTGAGACGGACGTTGCTGACATGAGCCGGTTGTCGGTGTTAATCGTCACCGCAAAACCTAGATCTCGCAATTTCGATATCCCGTGCTCGGCGATGGAAGATGCTGCGCCCGTTTGCAGATTGGACGAGGGACACAACTCCAGCACCAACTGCCGGTCGCGCACCCAAGCGGCTATTCGGCCAAACGAGGCACCATCATCACGGAACGCGATATCGTCGAGGATACGCACCCCATGGCCGATTCGTAGTGCATGGCCGCGTCGCACCGCCGTTGCTATCGAGGCGACACCGTCTGCCTCACCGGCATGAATGGTCACCGGGAACGACTCGTCCGCAAGATACTGCCACACATCGGGAAAACGGTCAGCCGGAAACCCAGCCTCGGCCCCCGCGATGTCGAAACCGACCACGCCGTCATCACCGTGAGCCACGGCGAGTTCAGCTATCTCCCGCCAACGGTCCGCGTGGCGCATCGCTGTGATCAACTGGTTGACGGCGATCATCCGGTTCTGTCCCGCGGCCGCAGCCACGCCTTGCGCAATACCGTCGCGGACCGCGATGACAGCCTCGTCCAAGGCAAGACCGCCCAACAGGTGCTGTTCCGGTGCCCACCGCAATTCCGCATAGATCACGCCATCGGCTGCCAGATCTTCGACCGCTTCGCGGGCGACGCGCATCAGAGCGTCTCTGGTCTGCATCACCGCGACAGTGTGCGTGAAGGTCTCAAGATAACGCACCAGCGAACCCGAATCGGCGGCCTCCTGGAACCATAGTCCAAGAGCATGCGGATCGGTTGTCGGAAGCGCGTGCCCGCACTGCTGTGCCAAAGAGACGATCGTTTCCGGACGCAGGCCGCCGTCCAAATGATCATGGAGCAGGACCTTGGGCAAAGCCGCGATGTCTAGCACAGTCATCCCTTCAGGGTGGTCACCGGCAGCACGGCTCAAGGCCGCACCGTATCCAGAACGATGTCGCGGGAAACCGCTGCGTTCGGCGTGGCGGAGGTGGTTGGACCAGATTCGGCAGCAGCAGCGGTCAACTCGATCGCCGCGTGTGCTGCCTGCCGTGCTCGATCGAAGCGCTCTGGAGTGTCGGTGTGGAGAGTGAGGATCGGATCACCGGCGTTGACAGATGTTCCCAGTGGCGCGTGGATCTCGATTCCGGCAGCTGCTTGAACGTTATCTTCCTTGCGCGCTCGTCCAGCGCCGAGACGCCACGCAGCCACACCGACACCAAGAGCATCGAGGCCGGTGACCACACCTGAGTGTTCGGCCCTGATAACCTCATGCTCCCGCGCGGTAGGCAGGGGCGCAGTCGAATCGCCGCCTTGAGCCTGAATCATTTTGTGCCACACGTCCATAGCGCGGCCATCGGCCAGCGCAGCATGCAGTTCTTCAGCATCGACCTCACGTCCGGCCCCCGCGAGCATTTCCTTGGCGAGCGCCACAGTCAGGTCCACCACATCCCGCGGGCCGCCACCTTCTAGAACTTCGACTGACTCGCGTACCTCGAGGGCATTACCCACGGTCAGTCCCAGCGGCGTGGACATGTCGGTGAGCAGGGCAACGGTCCGCACCCCGGCGTCGGCGCCGAGATCCACCATGGTGCGCGCCAGCTCACGGGCATCATCCAGGGTCTTCATGAAAGCTCCAGAACCGACCTTCACATCAAGGACGAGCGCTCCCGTGCCCTCCGCGATCTTCTTGCTCATAATCGAACTGGCGATCAGCGGGATTGATTCGACTGTGGCGGTGACATCACGTAGTGCATACAGCTTGCGGTCCGCAGGCGCGAGTCCAGACCCTGCCTGGCAAATGACCGCTCCGACTGAGGTCAACTGAGCCAGCATCTCGTCATTGCTCAAGGCAGCACGCCACCCGGGAATCGACTCAAGCTTGTCGAGTGTGCCGCCGGTGTGCCCCAAACCGCGGCCGGAGAGTTGAGGGACCGCAACACCGAAAGAGGCGACGAGTGGGGCGAGCGGCAACGTGATCTTGTCCCCGACACCTCCAGTGGAGTGCTTATCGGTAGTCGGGCGTCCAAGGCCGGAGAAGTCGAGCCGCTCCCCGGTGGCGATCATCGCTGCCGTCCATCGGGCGATCTCAGCACGGGTCATGCCACGCAGCAGAATCGCCATCGCCAGTGCCGACATCTGTTCTTCAGCCACGATGCCGCGGGTGTAGGCGTCGATCACCCAGTCGATCTGATCATCGTTGAGAACGAGGCCGTCACGTTTGGTACGGATGATATCTACGGTGTCGTGGGACTGTGACATTACTTCTCCGCGAGGTTGGTGGGTGGCAGGTCAGCGGGGCCGAAGGCATCCGGCAGGACCTCGTTCATCGTTCGTATACCGCGCACGGTCTCTACCAGCAGTGACGCGGCACCATGCTCCCAGAGCAACTGGCGGCAGCGCCCGCACGGCATGAGCACCTCTCCGTTGCCGTCAACGCAGGTGAAGGCGAGCAGACGACCACCCCCGCCCATGATCAAATCGGAAACAAGGGAGCATTCGGCGCACAGGGTGACGCCATAGGAAGCGTTCTCGATATTGCAGCCGGATACGACTCGTCCATCATCGACCAAGGCAGCGGCGCCGACCGCAAACCGTGAGTACGGCACGTAAGCCCGGCCCATGGCAGTTGTTGCGTAGGAACGAAGCGTTTGCCATTGTTCCGGTCCCCAGCCTGACGGGTCAGTGGTGAGCCTGGCCGATGGCTGCGACGGTTCGGTAGTCATAGGTCAACCCTTAACGTAAGGTTTGCCAGATGCGGCAGGGCCTCGGACATGTCCGACGAATCCGGCCACGGCGAAGATCGTGACCACATAAGGCAACATCAGCAGGAATTCGCTTGGTACACCAGAGCTGATCGCGCCGAGCACGAACTGCAGGCTCATCGCGAAACCGAAGAGCAGAGCCGCGAGAGTGGAACGAATCGGATTCCACCGACCGAAAATGACCGCTGCCAACGCGATGAACCCGAGGCCGGCTGTCATGTCCTTGCCGAAGTGTGACACCGAATCGAGTGTGAAGTAGGCGCCGCCAGCACCGGCCACGGCACCAGCGAGTGCAACATTCCAGAATCGGGTGCGGTTGACGTCGATACCGACCGTGTCCGCTGCCTGGGGGTGCTCACCCACGGCCCGCAGGCGCAGCCCCCACTTCGTATAGAACAGTCCGAACCACACGCCGAACACCGCCAGATACATGACATAGACGATGACCGTCTGATTGAAGAGCACCGGACCGATGACTGGGATCTCCGATAACCCGGGTACCTTCCAACGACCGAAGCGGGCAGCCGTGTTGAGCGTGTCGGTGTTCTTCACCAGAACCGCGGTGTAGAGGAAGCTCGTCAGACCCAGGACCAGCACGTTGATCACGACACCGACGATGACTTGCTCGACCCAGTACTTGATCGAGAAGGTCGCGAGGATGAAACTGACCAGCATGCCACCGACTCCGGCGGCGAAAAGGCCCGCCCATGGGCTTCCCGTGACGGACGAGACAATCGCCGCCAGGAATGCTCCGGCAAGGAGCTGTCCTTCGATGGCGACGTTGACCACTCCGGCACGTTCCGAGAGGATCCCGCCCAGCGAACCGAAGATCAAGGGCGTGCTCAGCGCGACCGATGACACCAGCAACTGCGTGATGTTCAGCGAACTCCCCGACCCCGCCCATGCCAAGAACGACAACGTGAACAAGAACGCGAATACTGCGGTTATCCACAACGGAGTCTTGCGGGCGGCCTGAGCGCGCAGTGCGGCGTACACCGTGGCCGCACCGAGGAGCACTGTGACGATGATGCCGATGAGGACGGGACTGATCGAGATCAGAGGAATCTTGATGGCGGCGTTATCGGGGGAGAGTTGGAAGGTTGTCTGATCTTCACGTGCGAACAGCACAAAAACAATGAAGGCCAAGAATGTGAAGATAGCGAAGGAGATCGGTGTCTTCCATGACCGTACGGTTGCTTTCTCAAGCGATTCGGAGACCGCGATGGCGTCGATAGTCACGAGGCAACTCCTTCAGTCGCACTGAGCTTTTCTGCCTTCTTCGCGCGCTGGCGCCCGGGAAGGAAAAACATCGCACGAACCAGCGGAGGCGCCGCGATGAACAGCACGATCACCGACTGGACGATGGTGACGATTTCGACCGGTATGCCTTCGGCAGCCTGCATGCCGAAACCTCCGGCTTTGAAGGCTCCGAACAGGATTCCGGCCGCGAAGATACCCCACGGTGTGCTGCGGCCCAACAGTGCCACAGTGATCGCGTCGAACCCGATTCCGGCATCCACTCCCGACGTCAGACCGCCCGATTGGGTGCCGAGCACCTGGTTCGCACCGGCTAGACCAACCAGACCACCGGCGATCAGCATGGCGTAGACATACATCCGCGAGACGTTGATGCCGGCGGTTTGCGCGGCGTTGGGGTTGAATCCGACCGCGCGGAACTCAAAACCAAGAGCCGACCGGTTGATGAGCCACCACACGAAGACCGTCGCCGCTATGACCAGTACGAATCCCCAGTGCAAGGTGAATTGCGAACCGAACAACGAGGGAAGCACCGCGGTTTCCTTCATGGGCGGCGACTTCGGGTTCACGCTGCCGGGCGCCTGAAGGAGGCCTTGGGTTCGCAGCATCCACGAGACGAGGTAGAAGGCGACGTAGTTGAGCATGATCGTCAAGATCACCTCGTGCGCACCGGTGCGAGCCTTCAAGAAACCTGCCACGCCACCCCACAGCCCACCGCCGATGACTCCTGCACAGACGGCCAAGATGAGGTGGATGCCGGCGGGCAGGTCGAGGCTGAATCCGATCCAGGCGGCACAGGCGGCTCCGACGATCATTTGGCCGCGACCACCGATGTTGAACAAGCCGACGCGGAAGGTGAGCCCAACACCGAGTCCCGCGGCGATCAGGGGAGTCGCGTAGGTCAAGGTGTCCGTCAATGGACGAATGGCTGCGGCAAAGGTGTCTCGATCCGCGTTGAAGAACGCGGACTTGAAAAGGGCGAGGTAGCCATTGGCCACTGCATCCCATACCGCAGCGAAGAAATCTTGCGGGCGGGCGAAGAAGTAACCAGCGGTCCGATGCACGTCGGGATTGATCGCAGCGATCAGAATCGCCCCGATGAGCAGGGCCGCGATGACCGCCAGTATCGAAACTAGGGTTGAGCCGCGGACGATCTCGTACCAGACGCCTTTGAAGCGTGATTCGGCGGCCGCCGTAGGCGTGGCGGCTTCGTCTTTGTCTTCGCTCATGCTGCACCCCGTCCGGTTGCCTCGCCAGCCATCAGCAGGCCGAGTTCGTCACGAGAAGTGTCGGCGGGTACGATCCCCACGATCGCACCGCGGTACATCACTGCAATGCGGTCGGCTAATGCGGCAACCTCGTCTAACTCTGTCGAGACGACGATCACGGGTACCCCGGCATCACGAGTTTCGACGATTCTTTTGTGAACGAACTCGATGGAACCGACATCGATGCCTCGGGTGGGCTGCGCGGCGAGCAACATTCGCAGATCCCTGCTCAATTCCCTGGCGAGCACTACCTTTTGTTGGTTACCTCCTGACAGGCTGCGAGCGGGCGCGGTGACGGATTGGGTTCGAATATCGAATTCCGCGCGTTTCTCCCGGGCGAACTCAGCGAGGAATCCTCGCTGCACACTGCCGCGGCGCACGAATGGTGCGCCGACGGTACGGTCCAGTATGAGGTTTTCCGCGATGCTGAAGTCGGGCACGAGACCGTCTTTGCTGCGATCCTCTGGAATGTATCCGACACCTAAACCGAGCACTTCGCGTACGGTGCGGCCGATAAGTTCTCTGCCCTCGAGCCGGGCTGATCCGGTGACATTCGAACGCAGGCCCAACAGCGCCTCCGCCAGCTCTGTTTGGCCGTTGCCCTGGACTCCAGCGATGGCCAGGATCTCACCTCGGTGCACGGTGAAACTCACGCCCGAGACCACCTTGAGCCCGCTGTCTGAGATCACGGTGAGGTCTTCGACCACCAGTGCCGGTTCGCTAGGCTCAGCCGGCGTCTTCTCCACCTTGAGTGAAACCGGGCGGCCGACCATCAGAGATGCCAACTCAGCATTGGACGCCGTCGGTTCTGCTTCACCGACGACTTTTCCATGACGGATGACCGAGATCGTGTCAGCGATCTCTCGGACCTCACGCAATTTGTGAGTAATGAAGATGATCGATGTCCCGGCATTGCGCAATTGGCCCATGATCGCCATGAGCTCGTCAGTCTCCTGCGGCGTGAGGACCGCGGTGGGCTCATCGAAGACGAGCACCGATGCGTCCCGCGCAAGCGCCTTGATGATCTCTACTCGTTGCTGCACACCGACTGGCAGATCTCCGACAATCGCGTCGGGATCGAGATTGAACCCGAATCGATCGGAGATCTCTTTGACCCGAGCGCGCGCCGTCTCAAGATCCAGAACACCGCCCAACTTGGTCGGTTCGTGGCCCAGCATTAGGTTCTCGGCAACGGTGAATACCGGGATCAGCATGAAGTGCTGGTGAACCATGCCGATGCCCGCCCGCATGGCATCGCCTGGGCCCGCGAAATGCTGCACCACACCGTCGAGCAGGATCTCTCCTTCGTCGGCGTGGTAGAGCCCGTAGAGCACATTCATCAGTGTTGATTTGCCGGCGCCGTTCTCGCCGAGAAGGCAGCGTATTTCGCCGGGCTCGACCACCAGGTCGATGTGATCATTTGCTACGAGTGAGCCAAATCGCTTTGTGATCCCACGTAACTCAAGCTTCATCGTGACGATCCTCACGTCCGGGAGTGCACGTCTGGGGCGGCGCCATTGCCGCCCCAGACGTTATGGAGTTATTACTTCGGTGAGGAGGGCGAAACCACCTCGATCGATCCGTCGATGATACCCGCCTTGATGGCATCCAACTCAGATTGCAGCTCCGGGTCGACCTTCGACTCGAAGTCGTGGAACGGTGCAATCCCAACGCCGTCGTTCTCAAGCGTTCCCACATACGGGCTGGCGTCAAAATTGCCCTGTCCGGCCTGCGTCACCACGTCGTTCACACCGGCTTTCATCTGCTTCAGGATGGAGGTGAGGAACAGTTCCTTGCCGGAATCAGCAGTCTCGTACAGATCGGCGTCCACGCCGATCATCGCGATGTCTTTACCGGAGTCGTTGATCGCCTCGATGGCGGATATGAAGATCGGCCCACCAACAGGCAGGAGCACATCGGCGTTCTGGGTGATCAGAGTGTTGGCCAACTGCTTGGCGGTGTCATTCGCCTCAAACCCACCCGTGAATGAACCGGTCTGGCTTTCGACATCCCAGCCGACGACTTTCACATCGGCGTTCTTCTGCTCGTTGTAGTACGCAACGCCGTCCGCGAAACCGTCCATGAAGATGGTCACGGTCGGGAACTGCATACCGCCGAAGGTGCCGACAACGCCGGTTTCTGTGTAGGACGCTGCCGCGTAGCCCGCGAGGAATGCCGCTTGCGCGGTGTCGTAGATGATCGGCTTGACGTTGGGAAGATCGATGCTGGAATCGTCCAGCATGACGAAGTAAACATCTTCGTTTGCCTCAGCAGCGGCCCGTGTTGCATCAGCGAGCGCGAAGCCAACGGTGTTGATGAGGGTGCAGCCCTGGTCGATCAGGCTGGAGATATTGCCCGCGTACTGATCTTCGGTGTCCGACTGCGCTTGCTTGTATTCAACGCCGAGGGTTCCAGCAGCCTGCTGCAACCCTTCAAAGCTGGACTGGTTGAAGGACTTGTCGTCGAAGCCGCCGGCGTCGGAGACGATGCAGGGCAGGAAGCCGTCAACGGTAGCGGAGCCGGGGTCCTCCGTGGAGGTGTTCGTATCCGGAGAATCAGGGGTCGGTCCGGCGGTGGTCTCGTCGGGCGCCTGACCGCAAGCTGCAAGCAACAGTGTGGTGGCAGCGGCAACAGCCACCATAGAAAGTCTTTTCTTCACGTCATAACTCCTGTCAATGTGCGCGTGTGCAGTGTTATCGCGGCACACGACGTGGGTATCGCCACGCACGAACCTGTTGCACCCCACCGTAGACGCATCTGGCGATATTCACATCCACAAAAGAAAGGTCGTTATCAATATGACATCGTGAATTTCGGTGAGTTTAACAAGAGATTTTCAATAGGCTGGCGCGCTGCAGGCGGACAGGGGAGTCACCGAGGAAGGACAAAACCCCCGGAATCGTTGAAATTCCGGGGGTCGAATGCTCCTGCGACAGGACTTGAACCTGTGACCGTCCGATTAACAGTCGGATGCTCTGCCAACTGAGCTACGCAGGATCGCGTAGACAACTGTAGCAGGTTCTGGGAGTGGTTTTGACCAACTAGGTATTGGGTCGCGGCGGCAGGTCGCGGGAACCTCTGTCAACTGCCGATTCTGCGGTTGACCTTGACAGTGTTGTTCGCGCCACGCACCTTGTGTGGTGCGGCCGACGATGCTTAGTCGTCACTGCAAACCTAGCGAGGTGCGCCATCGCCGCAACTTATAGCCACGACCAAGACAGGATTGCATCGCGCAATCAGAGGGGACTTGCTTGGACGATCAGCGCAGTTTTTGCAGTGCGGACTGTGCGGGAGAGTCCGCGGTCACATCAAGGCGAATAGCTGTGCCTGCGCTGATGATCTCAACGGTCGAAACGGCGAGATAGCGCTCGTGTGGTGTCACTCTGACCTCGGTGATGCGCTCTAGCGGAATGACCAATCGTGCATTGGAATACTCCGGAATCGACTTGCGCGTAATCGAAGCAGCTCGCGTAAAGACCATGAGTTCCCGATCGCTGGCGCACACAATTATTCCTTGGACACAGCGACGGCGTAGCAGGTCGATAATGCGAGCAAGACCGGTCTGATTGGATCGCACTGTGCGCCGCGCTTGATATGCAAGAACGCGCAGTTGCGGCTCGCGTCGCAATACAGACCTGCAGGCATTGACGAGCCCTTCTTCCGCTGATCCCAACGCGGCAGACTCCAGAGCAGGGGTGCTTGACCCGGCTGGAGCCCGGCACGCTGCAGTGCGCTCGTCATCTATCGACGCCCAGGCGATGCTGCGGATGCTCTCAACGAACCGGTCGATATTCTCAGTTGCCGACCCGTTGAAGCGAATCTCCAGGCTGCGCTCGTCCGATAAATAGACGATGAGGCGGCCGTCGAGCAGATTGACCGAACGGCGCACGCCGACGACATCGCGCAATGAAACTCGTTCGGTGTTGTACCCGCCGTCAACATGACGTGTCAGAACTGTCAGTTGACCGGCCTCTAGGATGACCAGGTTGTCGTACAGATCCATGGTGGGATTTGCATCGCGACGTGCGATATCGCGTGGGATCTTCAAGATGAGTTCAGCGGCGGCGAACTCGATCGGGAAGCCTTGATAGAGCCGGGGGACGTCGGCGGGAGATTTGACCTCGTCCACCCAGGGCCCGAATGCGTCGAATTCTGCACTGCGTGCAGGCGATGATGCACCGGAGGCTTGGGAGGTGCTTGGTGATGGTGCGTTCATGATCTTTCCCCTATGGGTGCTTCCTGGTTGGTGTCAGGACGAGTCGTCTTGGAGTGCGTGAGCACGAAGACGGCGCACAGTGCGTCGATGGCGTCGAGGAACCGAGGTGATTCGAAAGGTGGTGAAAAGGAACATTGCACAACGCGCGCTTGACCGAGTGCCATGAACAGTTCACCGAGCAGAGCATGTGATGTTTCGTCGGCGACGCCGTTTTGGGTGAGCCAGGCTGTGGCGTAGTGGCGCAGCGATTCTTGCAGTGAGGCAACGTGATCGGTCACCAGTGGAGCCAACTGTGGTTCAGTGGCCATATGTCCCCAGATCTGCACGAGCGCCTTCGCGTCGTCGGGGGTGCCCAATTCTGGGACCAGGCTGTCGACGACGACTTTTGGGTTGGGCAGCGCATGGCGCTGTGTGAGGGCGTGGACCTTGGCTGTCACGACGGCGAGCGCACGTTCTACGACCGATGCGAGGATCTCGTCCTTGCTCTCGAAGTGTGAATAGATGGCTCCTGCTGACAGCCCGGACTCGGTGATGATGTCAGACATGGCGACTTGAGCGACGCCATCTCGCACGATCAGCCGGATGGTTGCGTCCGTGACTGTGCGTCTGCGGTTGAGACGCTGTTCTTCGGTCATGCGGGGCACGATTGAACTATACAGAATGATCGTTCTGTTTTTGTTGCTGATGGTCCTAGGTTTTCTGAACAGGGGATTCATCGCGCTCGTCGGGCGAGAGACGCCGCAAGGTAATAGTGTGGGAGGTGCTCGAGTTGTTCCAAGTTGAACAGGAGGCGATTTCCGTGGGAATCGGCGACAAGATTGGCAATGCAGCGCAGGACGCGAAGGGCAAGATCAAAGAATCCGCAGGCAAGGCCAGCGGAGATGACCAGATGGAGGCTGAAGGCCGCATCGACCAAGCTAAGGCCAATGCGAAAGACGCCATCGAAGGCGTCAAGGACAAGTCGGCCGAAGCGTTCAACAAGGTGACGGGCAAAGACGAAGAGTAGGAGTCGAGATCATGGGTTTACTTGCATACGCACTCGTGGGCCTCATCTGCGGCTCGCTCGCCAAAGCGATTCTAAGTGACCGAGCAGTCGGTGGGTGGATCGCCAGTCTGGTCATCGGCATGATTGGTGCAGTGGTCGGTGGCTGGATCGGCTCGGCAGTCTTCGGAGTCGGTTTAGGCGATCTGGGAGACATACGAACCTGGGTGCTCGCACTCGTGGGCTCTATTGTGGTGCTGCTCATCTACACCGGATTGACAGGCAAGCGCGCTAAGGCGTGATGTGTGATCATTCGCAGCGGGCTGGTACTTGACGAAGACTGTCAGTGCCAGCCCGTTGCTATGCCCGGGTGCGCATATTTTGCGCATATTGCACTTGGTTCGCATGTAGGTTTTTCGGTAAACGTGCAGGTCAAACATGGTAGGGCGACTGGGACTTGAACCCAGGACCGACGGATTATGAGTCCGTTGCTCTAACCGACTGAGCTATCGCCCCCAGGTCATCGGCTGTGATCTTCTCGATGCAAAACAATGACCGCTGTGAATCATAGCGCAGCGCGCATGAACGGCGCGTGATGGCTCATTTAGTCGTGACTGCATGGAACAATGGAGACCATGGCAGTTCGCGAAATCCGAGTCCTCCCCGACCCCGTGCTGCGCACCCCGTGCGAAGAGATCACTGAGATCGATGATCGGGTTCGTGGCTTAGTCCAAGACCTCATCGACACAGTCGACGACGATGGTCGTGCCGGCCTCGCGGCAAACCAGATCGGTGTGTCGCTGCGGGCCTTCTCGTGGAATATCGAAGACGAGGTCGGATACGTGCTCAACCCGCGTATCGTCGACCTTTCTGAGGATGAATACCAGGATGGCGACGAGGGGTGCCTCTCGGTGCCGGGACTGTGGTTTCCCACCAAACGTGCCTGGTACGCCAAAGTCGAAGGCATCGACCTTGACGGAAACAAGGTCACCGTTGAAGGCACTGAACTGATGGCACGGTGCCTGCAGCACGAATGCGATCACCTTGAAGGCATGCTTTACCTGGATCGGTTGGAACGGGCTGCCCGGAAGAAAGCCATGCAGACTATTCGAGAGCAACTTCTCAGTTAACCGAGCGTGTTTCTCTGAAGACTTCTCAGGTTTGCGCGCTATGCTGAATCTGCACGCCGCGTGATAATTGGTCGTGATGCTCCGCCAGACGTGATCTGGAATGTGGTTGAGGACGTTGGGGAAGGCGAACCTCAAACCACTTAGGAGGCTGTCATGGCAGGTGTACTCACCCGCGGTGTTGTTTTCGTGCACTCTTCGCCGCGTGCACTGTGCCCGCATTTGGAGTGGGCTGCAAGCAACGTGCTCGGCTACCGTGTCACCTTCGAGTGGACCGATCAACCCGCAGAGCCGAATACCATGCGCGCCGAGTACTCGTGGCAGGGCGAACAGGGCTCCGGCGCCCGGTTGGCGTCAGCACTTCGTGGCTGGGCACATTTGCGCTACGAAATCACCGAGGAAGCATCGCACGGTAGCGACGGCGGACGGTGGAGCCACACTCCTGAATTAGGAATCTTCCACACTCCCACTGATGTGGCAGGCAACACCATGATTCCTGAAGACAGAATTCGTGCTGCCATGCAATATGCCCATGACCCGCGTCGACTGCGGGCTGAACTCTCGTTAGCCATGGGACAAGCCTGGGACGACGAACTTGAACCGTTCCGTCACGCCAGCGCGGGCGCCCCGGTGCGATGGTTGCACCGGGTGGGCTGACCGACCATTCGTCAAAGCGGGCGGTCCATATAGACACTACCGACCGGACGTTTTAGTTCGTCAACGGTGACGGGCGTTCTAGTCGCGAGTCAGGACGAGGGCGACGTTGTGACCGCCGAATCCGAACGAGTTATTGATCGCGGCCAGTGGTCCATCGTCAAGCCGGCGAGGCTCGTCGCGTACTAAGTCAAGAGTGAGTTCGGGGTCAGGATCGCTGACGTTGATCGTCGGCGGGGCGACCCGTTCGTGCAACGCAAGCACGGTGAAGATCGTCTCAAGCGCACCGGCGCCACCAAGGAGGTGACCGGTCATCGACTTCGTTGCTGAAAGCGCGACCTGGTCGGCAACAGAGCCGAGCACCTCACGTACTGAACGAGCCTCAATGAGGTCTCCGACGGTTGTCGAAGTCGCGTGTGCGTTCAGGTGACGCACGGCGCTCAGATCGATGTCTGCGTCCGCCAAAGCGTCACGCATGGCGGAAATCTGTCCGCGACCGTTCGGCTCCGGCGATGTGATGTGATAGCCGTCAGATGACAAACCGACACCAGCAAGCGTGGCATAGACCTTTGCGCCGCGGGCCGCAGCATGCTCTGCCGATTCCAGCACGACGATTCCAGCACCTTCACCCAGCACGAAGCCGTCACGGGCAGTGTCATATGGACGCGATGCAGCAGCGGGGTCGTCGTTGCGGGTCGATAGCGTGCGTGACGCAGCGAAGGCAGCGATAGGCATCGGATGGATCGCAGCTTCGGTGCCGCCGGCAATGACCACATCGGCGCGCCCGGAGCGGATCATGTCAACGCCGTATCCGATGGCCTCTGCTCCGGAAGCGCAGGCGGAGACAAGCGCGTGCGCGCCAGCTTGTGCGCCGAACTCCAGTTCAACATAAGCCGCGGGGGAGTTAGGCATGAGCATCGGAACAGTCATGGGGAGTACGCGACGAGCGCCTCGTTCCCGTAGCGTGTCCCAGCCGTTCAGCAGCGTCCAGACGCCACCGATACCACTTGAAACCACCGTGCCCAGGCGTGTCGGATCGATTTCAGGGGCACCGGCGTCCTGCCAGGCCTCACGCGCCGCAATGACTGCGTACTGGGCGGATGGGTCCATCCGTTTGATCTCCGGCACGGCCAGCACTTCAGAAGGCTTCACCGCGATCGTTGCTGCGAAATCGACCGGGATTGAATACTTCTCAGCCCAATCGTTATCCATCTTGCGTGCACCCGGGGTGCCAGCGAGAGTTGCTTGCCAGGTTGAGGGCACATCCCCGCCCAGCGGCGTGGTGGCTCCAAGGCCGGTGACGACGACATCGCGACGGGTCATGATTACTCCTGGATTACGTCAGATAGCGAAAGAGAGATAAGAAGGACTGCACCGTGGGGCCAGGATGTCCTGACCCCACGACCAGAATGCTGTTGGTCAGCCCTGCGCCTTGGTGATGAAGCCAACGGCGTCACCGACAGTGGCGAGGTTCTTGACCTCGTCGTCGGGGATGGTGACTTCGAACTTGTCCTCAGCCTGAGCGACGATGGTCATCATCGACAGTGAGTCAATGTCGAGGTCATCGGTGAAGGACTTCTCCAGTGCGACATCGCCTGCGTCGATGCCGGTCTCTTCGACGATGATCTCGGTCAGTCCAGCGAGAACTTCGGTTTCATTCAGTGCCATGGTTGCTCCTTGGGGCAGTAGCGGCGGGATACGTGATGCTGCAGGCGTCAGGGAAGCACGATGACTTGTGCGCCGTAGGCTAGGCCAGCCCCAAACCCGATTTGTAGTGCCAAGTCACCGGAGTGAACTTGACCGTCTCGGTAGAGGCGTTCGGTGGCCAATGGGATCGACGCGGCAGAGGTGTTTCCTGTCTCGGCGATGTCCCGTCCGACGGCGATGCCATCGGGAAGTTTGAGTTGTTTGATCATCTGATCGATGATCCGCATGTTAGCTTGATGGGGGATAAAGGCCCTGATGTCTTCGGCGGTGACTCCAGCAGCCTCGATTGCTTTGCGTGCAACATCGACCATCTGGAAGCTCGCCCATTTAAACACGGACTGTCCCTCTTGTCGCAGTGTGGGCCAGGTTCCCGACTTCAACGCGCTGCGCCAATCCTCAGTCTGGTAGATCAGATCTGCGCGGGAACCGTCCGCACCCCAGACGCTGGGGCCAATGCCTGGGAAATCTGAAGGGCCGACCACGGCTGCACCGGCACCGTCTCCCAGGAGGAAGGAGATGGAACGATCGGTGGGATCGATGAAGTCGGACATTTTCTCAGCGCCGATGACGAGCACGTATTGCGCAGCGCCGGAGCGCACCAGTGCATCGGCTTGCGCGATGCCATAGGTGTAGCCGGCGCAGGCCGCTGAAATGTCGTACGCGGCGGCCGGAGTCGCCCCGATGCGGTCCGCGACTTGAGTCGCTGCCGCGGGGGTCTGCCGGAAGTAGGTCACGGTCGACACGATCACAGTGTCGAGTTGTTCAGCGGAGATCCCCGCATGCTCTAGCGCGAGTCGTGCGGCGGCCTCTGACAGGTCAATCACGTCTACATCCGCACCGGCTCGTCGACGAGTGACGATGCCGGTACGTTGTTGGATCCACTCATCAGAGGAGTCGATCGGCCCGACGATGTCGTCATTTGAGACGACATTTTCGCCTCGAACTCCACCAATTCCCAGAACTCGGGAATGGGCGGTAACGGGTGCTTGCTTGATAGTGGTCATGCGCCCTCTCCGGTGCCGGTTGCCAAGTGCTCATCGATCAGTTGACGAGCCTTGTCCAGGTCGTCAGGTGACTTCATTGCTACTGCTGGCACGCCGGTGAGGGTGCGCCTAGCCAGACCAGTCAGCACGCCGCCTGGCAGCAATTCGATCAACGCTGATGTGCCGCGTTCCTGAAGAGTCTGTTGGCACAGGTCCCAGCGTACCGGTGAAGCAACTTGATTGACGAGACGGCTCAGCACTTCATCTCCGGTTGTGGCGGTGTCGAGCACAGCGCCATCCGCGTTTGAGAGCAGGGGCAGCGCGGGAGATTGCGCTGTCCAGGTGGCGGTCACCGCGCGGAACTCATCGCGAGCACTCGCCATGTAATCGGTGTGGAAGGCTCCAGCCACCTGCAGCGGGATGACTCGTGCCTTGGCTGGTGGGTTCTCGGCCAACTGTGCGAGCGCTTCGAGGCTGCCTGCCGCGACAACTTGCCCACCGCCGTTGACGTTGGCTGCGGTCAGGCCAGCTTCCTCGATGGCGGCAAGCACCTCATCGGGGTCTCCGCCGACGACGGCGCTCATTCCCGAAGGCGTGATGGCAGCAGCACGTGCCATAGCACGGGCGCGCATTCCGACGAGCGACACCGCCGAAGCGTCGGAGAGTGCGCCGGCGATCGCCGCGGCGGCAAACTCACCGACCGAGTGTCCGGCGGTGACGCCTGCGACATCGGTTGCGGCCCGATCACCGAGCAATGCCCGAGCAGCGATGAGTGACGAGGCCACGATCAGCGGCTGAGCAATGGCGGTATCGCGAATGGTATCGGCATCCGACTGGGTGCCGTGTGCGACAAGATCCAACTTTGCTGCATCGCTGAACTCTGCGATTTGCTCCGCTACCCCAGGGATTTCAAGCCAGGGGGAGAGCATTCCGGGTGTCTGGGAGCCCTGTCCGGGACTAAGAAGTGCTAGCACCTATCCACTCTGCATGATTTGACGGAGCTTTCGCGGTTACGACTTGCACAAGTGTCAACGTGTGCTTTGTCGCTTTTCTACAAATGAGGTGCGTGCACTGTCCAGTTCGCCCACTGCCAATGCGACGTGCAACACAAAAGACTCCCTTGGCTCTAGTGGATCCCAACCAGTGATCTCACATACTTTGCGCAACCGGTAGCGCACCGTATTGGGGTGAACGTACAAGTCGCGGGCCGCTCCTTCGAGAGACCGTCCGGTGCCAAGATAGGCCCGTAAGGTCTCGAGAACCGTGCCGCCGGCTTCGCGCAGCGGCTGGTAGGCGCTGGCGATGAGGGTGGCACGCGCCAGCGGGTCGCCGATGAGCACCCGTTCCGGGAGCAGATCGTCGGCCAGCACAGGGCGCGGGGCGTGAGACCAGGCGGGAGTGGCTTCCATACCTCGGATTGCGGCTTGGGCGGAGCGTGTTGCATCCTCGAGGTCGGCTGCGGTAGGTCCGATGACCACTGGGCCGGGACCAAGCCGGGACAGCAGCTGGTGCGCCGCAGCGACGAGATCGCCTTCACCGCCGAGCACGATGACTGCGCGGCTGCCTTGGATTGACACCAGGGCGTCGCGTGCGGCCCGTCGAGCGGTGCGCCGCAGTTCCGCAGTGCGCAGTTCATCGAGGGAGTCGTCTGTCGTTGCGATGACAACGAGTACTTGACCCTGGCCAGTCCAGCCCAGTGCCGCAGCCCGCGATTGGACGGAGTCGTTGGTGTCACCACGGACGATCGCGTCGACCACGAGTGCCTCAAGACGAGCGTCCCAGGCGCCACGTGCCTCTGCGGTACGCGCGTACACCTCTGCAGCAGAGAAAGCGACTTCCCGGGAATACCGCAGGACGGCCTCGCGCAGATCGCGTTCGGTGCCGGGTTCAGCGATCTGTCCGGCATGTGCCTCGACCACCTCGACGATGTAGCGCACGATGTGCAAGGTGTGCTGTAGCGATATGGAACGAGTCAATTCCGGTGGGGCAGCGGCAAACATCTCACCGACATCACTGGGCGGCTGTGACGGATCGTTGTACCAGTTCACAAACGAATTGATGCCGCTCTGGGTCACCAATCCGACATAAGAACGGTCCTCGGCCGACAATGAACGGTACCAAGGCAGGTCTTTGTCGAGCCGTCGCATCGCGGCTGTAGTGAGGGGACCGATGGCATCTCGCAGCCGTTGCAGGTTGGCGGGGGATGACTCGATCTGTCCCAAGGGCGAAGGTGAGGTAGCCCGTATGGTCGTGCTACGAACCTCGGTTGTCATGTCACGAGCATACGACCGATTTGTGTGGTCTGCACAAATAACAGGGTGTGGCCACAATCTGACTGTGGCCACACCCCATTGGAATTGTTGCGATGCTGCGAACTGCTAGGCGTCACCGCCGGCGTTCCCGGATGTGCCCGCCAGCACATTGTGCAGTTCGTACTTCTCAATAGCCTGCTGGTGGGCGCCCGCGTCGATTTCGCCGCGACGTCCGAGCTCCTGGAGCACCTTGACCGCGACCGACGGGCCGTCGATCTTGAAATGGCGGCGCGCGGCAGCGCGGGTGTCCGAGAATCCGAATCCGTCAGCGCCCAGTACTGCGTAGTCACCTGGGATCCACTGACGAACCTGATCCGGCACCAGGTGGTCATAGTCTGACGTGGCGACAAACGGCCCGGCGGCGTCCTGGAGCTTTTGCGTCAGGTAGGCGGTGCGCTGTTCGCCTTCGGGGTTCTCAAAAGCGATAGCATTGGCTGCCAGACCGTCACGCCGTAGCTCGTTCCAACTCGTCACAGACCAGACATCGGCACGAACTCCCCAGTCATTCGCCAAGAGCTCGGAAGCCTCAAGGGCCCACGGCACGCCGACACCGGACGCGAGGATCTGCGCGCGTGGCCCGTCGCCTTCCGCGGTGTGGATCTTGTGGATACCGCGCAAGATGCCCTCGACGTCAACGTCCTCCGGCTCGGCTGGCTGCGGCATCGGCTCGTTGTACACAGTCAGGTAGTAGATGACGTTCGGATCGCGCGGGTCGTCCTTGCCGTACATCCGTTGGAGGCCGTCGCGGATGATGTGACGAATCTCGTAGGTGTAGGCCGGGTCGTACTGAACCACCGCTGCGTTGGTGCCGGCGATCAGCGGCGAGTGGCCGTCGGCATGCTGCAGGCCCTCGCCTGTCAGGGTGGTGCGCCCCGCGGTGGCACCGATCAGGAAGCCGCGAGCCATCTGGTCGCCCGCCGCCCAGAACTGGTCCGCAGTGCGCTGGAATCCGAACATCGAATAGAAGATGTAGAACGGGATGAGCGGCTCGCCGTGTGTCGCATAAGAGGTCGCGACTGCCTGGAACGCTGCGGCTGAACCGGCTTCGTTGATGCCGGTGTGCATGATCTGTCCGGCTTCGGATTCCTTGTAGGACAGCATGAGCTCGCGGTCCACAGCCATGTAGTTCTGGCCGAGGGTGTTGAAGATCTTCGCGCTCGGGAAGATCGAGTCCAGACCGAAGGTACGAGCCTCGTCCGGGATGATCGGCACAATGCGCTTGCCGAACTCCTTGTCCTTGAGCAGATCCTTGAACAGTCGAACCAGGCCCATCGTGGTGGCGACCTCTTGGCTGCCGGACCCTTTGGCGAGTAGTTCATAACGCGACTCATCCGGCAAGTCGATCTGGGTGTATTTGCTGCGTCTTTCCGGAACGAAACCGCCCAACTCGCGACGCCGGTCGAGCATGTATTCGATCTCCGGCGTATTCGGGCCCGGGTTGAAGTACGGAGCGTGGTACGGGTCGTCACCGATCTGTGCGTCGGTGAGCGGGATGTGCAGCGAGTCGCGCAGCAATTTCAGATCGTCGGTCTGCAGCTTCTTCATCTGGTGGGTGGCGTTACGGCCGGCAAAACTCGGTCCCAGCGCATAGCCCTTGATGGTGTGCGCCAGGATGACCGTCGGCTGACCGGTGTGCTCACTCGCTGCCTTGTATGCGGCGTAGATCTTGCGGTAGTCGTGACCACCGCGCTTGAGCGCCCAGATCTCGTCGTCGGTCATATTCGCGACGAGTTGCTTGGTACGCGGGTCGCGACCGAAGAAGTGCTCCCGGATGAAAGCTCCGTTTTCGGCGCGGTAGGTCTGGAAATCGCCGTCAGGGGTGACGTTCATCAAGTTGACCAGCGCACGGTCCTTGTCTGCGTTGAGCAGCACGTCCCATTCGCGGCCCCAGATGACCTTGATGACATTCCAGCCAGCGCCACGGAACTGCGCTTCGAGTTCCTGGATGATCTTGCCGTTGCCTCGTACCGGGCCGTCGAGACGTTGCAGGTTGCAGTTGACCACGAAGTTGAGGTTGTCCAACCCCTGCTGCGCGGCGTGCTGCAGCGCACCGCGTGATTCGGGCTCGTCCATCTCGCCGTCACCGAGGAACGCCCAGACCTGCTGACCCGCAGTGTCCTTGACGCCGCGGTTGTGCAGGTACTTATTGGTCCACGCCTGGTAGATAGCGGATGCCGGGCCAAGACCCATCGAGACAGTGGGGTACTCCCAGAAGTCGGGCATCAAACGTGGGTGCGGGTAACTGGGCAGGCCACCGCCGGCGTGGGAGAGCTCTTGGCGGAATCCGTCGAGCTGGTGCTCGTCCAACCGGCCCTCAAGCAGACCCCGAGCGTACTGACCCGGCGCAGAGTGGCCCTGGAAGTAGACCTGGTCGCCACCCGAGGGGTGGTCCTTGCCCTTGAAGAAGTGGTTGAGTCCGACTTCGAGCAACGTTGCCACCGAAGCGTAGGACGAGATGTGCCCACCGACACCGATACCGGGGCGCTGTGCGCGGGTGACCATCACCGCCGCGTTCCAGCGGATCCAACCTCGATAGCGGCGCTCGACCGCTTCATCGCCAGGGAAGTACGGCTCTTCATGAACGCCGATGGTGTTGACATAAGGCGTGTTGATAGAGGTCGGGATAGCGACGTTACGTTCCCGCGCTCGGCGCAACAGGCTCAGCAGGATGTAACGGGCGCGAGGACCTCCCTTCTCGGCGATGAGTCCGTCAAGGGACTCGAGCCACTCGCCGGTTTCAGCCGGATCGAAATCCGGCACCTGGCTGAGAAGGCCATTGATGAGCGGTCCAGTTTCCTCGTGCGAAACCACGTAACAACCTCGATGTCTGTCGGGGTCCGTGCAATAGCTCGGACAACTATCGGTCAGCGGCTTTTAGCCCCTGCGATCTTCACACTACTTGCACACCATTGTCACGCGGAAGTAGTGCGAAAGTCACATGGAACGCGGTCATCGGGACGTGAGATGGGCGACATTTGGTGGTATGTCCGCGCCTACCGGGCTGTCAGATCGTGACATATCGAACCCGGCATACCGGAGAGCAGTGGCATCGTTTTGACACATTGAACGGACACAACTAGCACTATCGGGTCATGTACCCCTAGGCTGACCGTGCAAGACAAAGATTACGGTGACACTCAGGGTCATTCGGCGCTAACATGCCAATGGCATCAAATGCGCCGAAGTTCAAGGCTGGCAAGCGCTCGTCCTTGACCGTTTTATCCACCGGAAGGAACATGGAAGCCGTGGTACCGAGTTCTAGCTCGTTCGACGTTGCCTCGTTGGGGTTCACCCCCGGACAAATCGTGCAGGAATATGGCTGGGATGACGATGTCGACGATGCACTGCGGATCGCGATCGAGAAGATCGTGGGATCCGAACTTGTCGACGAGGATTATGGTGCGGTGTCCGACGGTGTTATCGCCTGGTGCCGCGATGATGAAGAGGACGACCTGACTGATCTGCTCGTCGACCTGCAAACGGTGCTCACTCCCGGTGGGCTGATTTGGTTATTCACCCCGAAGACCGGTCGTCCGGGCCATATCCCGCAAGGCGACATTGTCGAGGCAGCAGCCACCGCTGGTCTGCACGCAACCTCGACCTATCCGGTGGCCGATGCATGGAGCGCCACCAAATTGGTCTCAAGCGGACGTAGCCGCTAAGACCGTCGCGGTTGAGATCACTCTCGGGCACGTCGGTGCCCGCCTGAGACCCAGGGAAGCGTTCACATGGCACAGGTTCCCGACGTTGGCGCGCTGGCGCCAGAGTTTTCCCTCACCAACACTCATAGCACGCCAGTGCGCCTGGAGCAGTTTCGCGGCGGGGGAGTCCTGATCGTGTTCTTCCCGTTCGCGTTTTCCCGCATTTGCCACGGCGAACTATGCGAACTGCGCGACAACCTGCACCGTTTCACCGGCAACGACGTCACCGTGCTCGGTATTTCCACCGATTCGATGTTTGCTCTGAAAGCTTGGGCGGAACAAGAAGAGTACGACTTCGATCTGCTCTCCGACTTCTGGCCGCATGGCGAGGTTGCGCAGCGGTACGGAGTCTTCGACGAGGCCAACGGGATGGCGCTGCGCGGAAGTTTCCTGATTGACAGCGACGGCAAGATTGTGTGGCGGGTAGTCAACGAGCGCTCCCAGCCCCGTGCCCTTGACGGCTATTTCGAGGCGCTCGCCCAGATTTAGACACCGACATGCTGGCGGAAGAGTACGGGCAGTCAGCAGCTTAAAGTCGTTTCCTGAGACAGACGAGCACCTCGTTGTGCGAAGTATGCGGGAACATATCGAGCAGTTCGACATGCTCAAGGACGTAAGAGTCCATCATCGTGAGGTCACGGGCCAAAGTGGTCGGATTGCAGCTCGAATAGAGCACGGTGCCGACACTCGATTCATTGAGCAACGCCGCCAATCGCGATCCGATACCCCGACGTGGCGGGTTGACCACGACAAGGTCCGGAGTGATGCCGCGCCCCAGTTGCGCGGTAGCGAACTCGGTTGCGTCGCCAACGATGAATTCCGTGTTGTCGAGCCCTGCCGTGGCAGCGGACAGCTCAGCGCTCGCAATCGCCTCGTCGCTGATCTCTACGCCGGTGACATGGGAACTGACTGGAGCCAGATGCAACGCAAAACCGCCGACACCGCAATACAGGTCCCACACGGTGGCTGGGTGAGCCGGTTCAGCCAAAGCGCGGGCGTGGTCGTACAGCGCCTGGGCCAGTTCGGTGTTGGTCTGAAAGAAGCTGCGCGGCCGAAGATGCAATGTGACATCGCGCAGTCGCATTGGCAGCGAGGTCTGCTCGGTTAGGAAGATCTCCCGCTCACCCTCTAGCGCCGCCTTGTGCTCGGGCAGCACATTGACAGTCGCGACCGCCATCGAAGGTAACGCGCTTTGCAGAGTTGGCAGATATTTCTTGATTCGGGCCAGCGGCTCGGTAGATCGCAACACAAAACGCACCATGATCTGCTCATCGGGCGAGATCGTGACCAAGACATGCTTGAGCTCGCCGGTGCGGTCAACGATTGAATACGGGACGAGTCGCGCCCGGGTGATGAAGCCTTTAAGCACGTCTAGCGCCTCGTGCATCGCTTCCGGATACAGTGGGCAGCACGACAGATCTGTGCCGTGTCCAGCCCGATCCACAATGCCGAGCAGCGGAGAGCGGGCAATGCCAGAAGCCACCATTTTGGCTTTATTGCGAAAGCCGGACTCAGCACTGCGCACCGGGAGTGCCAGATCGTTGACATCCAGCCCGAGACTCGCGGCTACCTGTTGTTGCGCCTGATCAATCTGCCCGGCATAAGGCGTTTCGATCAGCGCGCACGAGGCGCATTGACGAGCGTTGTAATAGGCACAATCCACGGGTCTTATCCTACGAACCGCCAAGGGTGCGTAGAATTCCCTGCGTGAATCCCACTATCGGAGTCCTGTCCCTGCAAGGCGATGTAGGCGAACACATCGGCGCGCTGCAATCAGTCGGTGCGGACACTTGCACGGTGCGCACCCGTGCGGAACTGGCCCGAGTAGACGGCCTGGTGATTCCCGGCGGCGAATCAACCACCATCGACAAGCTTCTCAAGATCTTTGACCTGCGCGATCCACTGCGTCAGCGAATCCGCGAAGGCCTGCCCGTGTACGGCTCATGTGCCGGGATGATCTTGCTCGCGAACCAGATCGTGGATGGAACCGCGGACCAGGAGACGCTCGGCGGCATCGACATGACAGTGCGCCGCAACGCATTTGGTCGGCAAGTCGATTCCTTTGAGTCCGACCTCGATATCGCCGGAGTCGATGGTCCGCCACTGCATGCGGTATTCATTCGAGCGCCCATCGTTGAACGAGTCGGGCCAGGAGTCGATATCCTTGCTACCGCGAAGGCTGCCACAGGTGCCGATAGAATCGTTGCAGTGCGGCAAAGCAATCTGCTGGCGACATCCTTTCACCCCGAGGTTACCGGCGACCGTCGCATCCATGAATTATTTGTCCGCATCGTAACCGAGGAGCAATAGAGCGTATGTCAGGTCACTCCAAATGGGCAACGACCAAGCACAAGAAAGCCGCTATTGACGCTAAGCGCGGCAAACTCTTTGCCAAGCTCATCAAGAACATCGAAGTTGCGGCGCGAACTGGCGGCGGCGACCCGGCTGGAAACCCGACGCTTTACGACGCGATTCAGAAGGCCAAGAAGAGTTCGGTGCCGAATGACAACATCGACCGCGCTGTCAAGCGCGGATCCGGTGAAGGCGCAGACGCCGTCGACTATCAGACCATCATGTACGAGGGCTACGGCAACAACGGCATCGCCGTACTCGTGGAGTGCCTCACCGACAACAAGAACCGCGCAGCCGCCGAGGTCCGTACCGCGTTCTCCCGCAACGGCGGCTCACTGGCCGATCCCGGATCGGTTTCATACCTCTTCTCACGTAAGGGCAGCATCGTCGTGCCGAAGGCGGACGGGGTCACCGAAGATGATGTGATGCTCGCCGCGCTCGACGCGGGAGCGGAGGAAGTCACCGACCAAGGCGAGGTCATCGAGGTGCTATGCGAAGCCAGCGACCTGATCGCGGTCCGCACTGCGATCCAAGAAGCTGGGATCGAATACGACTCCGCCGACTCCATCTGGCACCCGTCAATGCAGGTCGAAGTCGACGCGGAAGGGGCTCGCAAGATTCTGCGACTGATTGACGCGCTTGAGGACAGCGACGACGTCCAGAACGTGTTCGCCAACTTCGATGCATCAGACGAGGTCCTTGCCGAGCTAGAGGCGGAGTAAGGCGGACGGAACTCGTCCTGCAAGCCGCCACTGGTGGGGTTACGGGATTGAGCCACGTATCGTATGTCGCGGTGGAACAGATCGGAACGGTCAGATCATGCGAGTGATGGGAATCGACCCAGGTTTGACTCGCTGCGGTGTGGGCGTCGTTGATCAAGGACCAGGGCGCACGGTCGAATTCGTCAAGGTAGGTGTGTTGCGCACCACCGCACACGAACCACATGATGACCGGTTACGTGCCATCGCCGACGGCATCGATCAATGGCTCGACGCTTTCACCCCGGATGTGGTCGCCATTGAGCGTGTTTTTGCGCAAAACAACGTCTCCACGGTCATCGCAACCGCTCAGGTGACCGGCATCGCGATCGTGGCCGCAGCGCGACGGGGCCTGCTCGTTGCGCAGCACACTCCCAGTGAAGTCAAAGCCGCAGTGACCGGAAACGGGAGCGCGCCAAAGGAACAAGTCCAGAATATGGTGGTGCGAATTCTAGGACTTTCCGCGGTGCCCAAGCCCGCCGATGCTGCTGACGCGCTCGCGCTCGCCATCTGTCACATGTGGCGTCCTGCTGGGGTCATAGACCGCGCCGGGCGGCTGCCGCACACCCCTGCGCAACGTGCATGGGCGGCAGCGGAACAGGCGGCGCGTCGCACCAAGTGAGGTTCCCTGTGGCTTGTTAGGCTGCACATGGGTATTCGTACAAATGTTCGCATCACGGAAAGGCGCCCCATGATTGCCTCATTGACCGGGACCGTCGCGATGATTCGCCTAGATAGCGCGATTATCAATGTTGGCGGAGTGGGTTACCTCGTCCTCGCCACCCCTACCACGCTTTCCTCGTGGCGGGTAGATGAGACGGTCACGGTCGCCACGTCGCTTGTGGTGCGAGAGGATTCGATGACGATGTTCGGCTTTGCCGAGGATGACGAGCGCGCGGTCTTCGAAACCTTGCAAACGGTATCCGGCATCGGCCCTCGGCTCGCGTTAGCGATGCTGGCAGTGCACACTCCTGATCAATTACGACGAGCGGTGGCTACTGAAGACCTCGCAGCGTTGCAGCGGGTGCCTGGGGTGGGGCGTAAGAGCGCGCAACGACTCGTCCTGGAACTGGCTGGGAAACTCGGGGAGCCGCAGCGTCTCGGTGAGTCGATGGGCGCTGCTACCTCGACCGGGGCTGCCGGTCAGGCCAGCATCGCCGCGGCTGTCGCTGAGGCTTTGCTCGGCTTGGGGTGGCCGATCAAGGCTGCTGAAGCTGCCGTTGCCGACGCTATCGCAGCACTGCCCGAAGAGTCCCACACCGACCGGGCAGTCATCTTGCGTGATGCGCTGCGTGTTCTAGGAGGCAACCGTGGCTGAACCCACCTCGGAGAACCAGGTGCCGGGATCTGTTGCGTCCGAGACCTGGGCTCTCGATCGAATCGTCACCTCAGGCGCTGACGATATTGAACGTGCCGCCGAAGCGGCGCTGCGGCCGAAGCGGCTAGAAGAGTTCGTGGGCCAACCGGTCGTACGTGACCAGCTTTCGTTAGTGCTGCACGCCGCAATGAATCGCGGCACGCCGCCCGATCATGTGCTGCTTTCCGGGCCACCAGGACTAGGCAAGACCACGTTGGCGATGATTATCGCGGCGGAGTTGGGCACGTCATTGCGAGTCACTTCAGGCCCGGCGATCCAACATGCCGGAGACCTGGCCGCTGTGCTGTCATCGCTGACCGAGGGCGAAGTGCTGTTCATCGACGAGATCCACCGACTGGCTCGTCCCGCTGAAGAGTTGCTTTACGTCGCGATGGAAGACTTCCGGGTCGACGTTGTGGTTGGCAAGGGTGCGGGGGCTAGCGCAATTCCGCTCAGCCTGCCGCGCTTCACGGCAGTAGGCGCGACCACCAGGGCGGGCCTGTTGCCCGCTCCACTACGAGATAGGTTCGGCTTCACCGGTCATCTGGAGTTCTATGAAGACGACGATCTGGAACGGGTGTTGCTGCGTTCGGCCCGACTACTCGGTGTAGAACTGGAGCAGCCGGCCGCCGCCGAAATCGCCTCCCGGTCCCGTGGGACGCCGCGTATCGCGAACCGGCTATTGCGCCGAGTGCGGGACTGGGCAGATGTACGCGGCGACGGCCGACTGGATATATCGGCTGCACATGCGGCGCTCAAAGTCTATGAGGTGGACGAGCTTGGACTAGACCGGCTCGACCGAGCGGTCTTGCGGGCACTGTGCACCAGGTTTGGCGGCGGCCCCGTCGGGTTGACCACACTAGCGGTGTCAGTGGGCGAAGAACCTGAAACCGTTGAAACCGTGGCCGAACCGTTCCTGGTCAGAGAAGGCCTCATGGCCCGTTCGCCACGTGGTCGAGTGGCCACTGAGCAGGCCTGGCGTCATCTTCGGCTTCAACCCCCAGAATTGCCAGGTACTCTGTTTGACAGCGAAGACTAAGGGCCGCAGGTCCTCCGGTTTCCACTGGGGCCATTGAAGGCATAGACTTCGCTATTGAACTGTGCTCACCGACTGGAAGTTTTTTGAACCTCATGGATCCCATTTTTCTCATCCTGATCTTCTTTGCCGTTGCCATGGTCTGGATGAGTTCGCGGCAGCGTAAGGCACAGCAGAAGACGCAGGCATTCGTAGAGTCGCTCACCCCAGGCGCCAAGGTGATGACCATGTCCGGTTACATCGGCACGATTGTCGACATCACCGACGAGCACGTCACGCTGGAATCCGTCCCAGGCGGCGGCACCACAGTATGGATTAAGCCTGCGATTCGCCAGAGTGTCGTCGATCCTGTGATCGACGCTTCTGACGAAGCCAATCCAGTCGAAGCCTCATCAGACGAGGTCGAAATCCCGGACAATATTGCGAAGTTGATCGGCGAGGACACCTCGTCCATCGACAAGTACACCAAGTCTGACGACGATGAGGACCGTGGATCGGATACATCGAAGTAACTAGATCGGCAGTTCACCACTGAGCTCGTGTCACCGAGGCGATAACGCTATGTCTAGGTAGCGAGCGGAGATAGCAGAGAAGAGACATTCCGTTGGCAACCACCAACCACACCAAGCACTATCCGGTGCGCAAATTGGTATCACTGGCAGTGATCATCATCGCGATCGCGGCGACGTTGACTGTCGGACACCTGACAAGTGACAAGAACTTGACGCCCGGTCTAGCCATTGACCTTGCAGGAGGTCGCCAGTTCATTCTGGAGCCGCGTTCGACTACGGGTCAGGCGGTCACCGAATCAGATATCAACCAGGCGATCGCGATTATTCGCCAGCGTGTCGATGCATCGGGTGTGGCTGAAGCCGAGATCACCAGCCAAGGTGGTTCGAAGATCGTGGTTGCCCTGCCGGGCGAGCCCAGCGACGAGACCCGCGACCTGGTCACCAAGGCCGCGTTGATGCGCTTCCGCCCGGTCTTGGCCATCGCTGACCCGAACCCGTTCTCGCTGGAGGACCTTGAAGGGCTCACCGACGAGTCTGAAGGATTGGATGTGGACTCAATCGAAGGCATTGAAGATCCCAATGATTTGACGATGGACGACCTTGAGGGCTTCGAAGATGAAGATGCTGTCGAGGGAGACGGGGATGCTGGCGACGAGAACACCACGGATGAGGGTGCCGACGACGGCGCCGCTGACGACCAGGTGACTGATGACACCGCTGACAACGCAGCGGGCGTGTCTTCGAACGCCGCGATTCGTCCGGCATCTTTCACGACCTCCCAAACTCAGAACCTGGCAGAGGACGAAGCCACCGACAACGGTGGTGATGTCACGGGTGATGGCGGCGATGTCACAGATGACACGACAGGTGATGCCCCCGCCGATGACGAGACTGACGCGCAGAATCCGCTCGACAACTTCGTCAACGACGGTACGGACTCGGACGATCCGGCTAGCGACCCGGACGGTAACAGCTCACTGAACCAGGTCACTGCCGAGATCGAAGAAGAGTTCGCGGCACTTGACTGCACCTTGCCGGCCAACCTGGTCGGTACCAACGATGACGATCCCAACGGAGTGTTCGTTTCCTGTGACCCGGAGGGGCAGGCGAAGTACTTGCTCGGACCGGTGGACATCGAAGGCTCTGACATCTCCACGGCATCCTCGAGCCTCGAAACCACCCAGAGTGGTCAGACACTGAACACCTGGCAGGTAAATATCTCCTTCACCTCATCAGGCGGGGACAAGTTCGCTGAGGTGACCAAGCGACTCGCGGGGTTGGACGAGCCGCGCAACCAGTTCGCGATGGTCCTGGACGGGCTTGTGATCTCCGCGCCGAGCGTGGGACCTGAATTCGCAACGAGTGGCATCACCGGTGGTGGCGCAACCATCACCGGATCCGCTCAGGATCCCTTTACCCGCGACTCTGCGACGAACCTGGCTAACCAGCTGAAGTTCGGTGCATTGCCGCTGACCTTCGACATTGACGCAGACGAGCAGATCTCGGCCACCTTGGGCTCTGAGCAGCTCGAAAAGGGTCTCGTCGCCGGTTTGATCGGTCTGATCCTGGTGCTCATCTACGCACTGATTCAGTACCGGATTCTCGGTCTGCTCGTGGTGATGTCACTTGGAGTGGCGGGAATCCTGGCGTACTTGACCGTCACCCTGCTGTCGTGGCCCGAGGTGCTGGGACTGCGATTATCCTTGCCGGCCATCGCTGGTCTGATTGTGGCCATCGGTATCACGGCAGACTCCTTCGTGGTGTACTTCGAACGCATTAAGGACGAGTTGCGCGACGGCAGGCCGCTTCCTGCTGCAATCGACGCTGGTTGGTCGCGCGCCAAACGAACGATCCTGGCATCCGACGCGATCAACTTCGCCGCAGCGATCGTGCTTTATCAGCTGGCTGTCGGCGGTGTGAAGGGCTTCGCCTTCATGCTCGGTCTGACGACACTGATCGACGTCGTCCTGATCTTCTGGTTCACCCACCCGATCATGGTCATCATCGGTAAGATGCGGTTCTTTGCCGAGGGGCACAAATGGTCCGGTCTGGACCCGCGGAAACTCGGCGTCGAGATGGCACGTTACGTGGGACGAGGCAAAGTGGTTCGCCCCGCCGCACCCAAGAAGGCCACGGCTGAATCGAAGACAGCCGAGGACGATGTCGCAGAAGTGCCGGAGCCTTCTCTGGTCGGCGCCGCCAGCGGTAGCGCCCGGCAGCGTTCAGGGGGTGGACGTCTGACGATCGCGGAGCGACGGGCGCTGGAACGTCAATCGACTTCGGCGACCACGGATGAGACCGACGCCGCAGACGATGAAGCTGAAGGCGACGAGACCAAAGACGGAGAAAAGTGATGGCTAAGACTAATTTTGCGTCCTGGTCGAATGATCTGTACAACGGAAAGCTGTCGTACAACATCGTCGGCAAACGGCGGCGCTATTACCTGATCTCGCTGGCCGCGATAGTGCTTTGCGTACTCGTCGTGGTGTTGCGCGGCGGTTTCAACCTGGGAATCGACTTCAAGGGCGGCGCAGAGTTTACCGTCTCAGGCGCGTCGACGACCGCTCAGGAACCCGCCGTAGAGGCGGTACAGTCGGTGGTCGCCAGTGAGGTGCCCCGGGTGGCAAGCGTTGGTACCAACGCGGTGCGGGTGCAGACCAATACGTTGGATGACGAGCAGGAGAGCGCAGTCCAGCAGGCACTGGCCGAAGCATACGAAGTCGATGTCACTGAGGTCTCGAAATCCTCCATCGGCGCTTCCTGGGGAAGCGACGTCTCGTCCAAGGCTCTCCAGGGAATGATCGGCTTCATCGTGCTGGTCTCCCTGGTGATGATCGTGTACTTCCGTAACTGGCGTTTGGCGCTGTCGGCAGTGATCTCGTTGTTCCACGACTTGATCTTGACTGCCGGAGTCTATGCCGTGGTCGGCTGGGAGGTGACTCCAGCGACCGTCATCGGATTCTTGACGATCGCCGCATACTCGGTTTACGACAAGGTCGTGGTCTTCGACAAGATTCGCGAGAACACAGCTGATGTACTCAGCCAGACTCGCGACACCTATGAAGAGCGCTCCAACCTCGCAATCAACCAGACCCTGGTTCGTTCCATCAACACCTCGGTGCTGGGTCTGCTGCCGGTGAGTTCGATTCTGTTCATCGGCGCGTTCATCCTCGGAGCTGGAACCCTGCGTGACTTGGCGTTGTCGCTGTTCGTCGGAATGGCCGTCGGCGCCTACTCGTCAGTCTTCCTCGCACCTCCATTGGAAGTGACATTCCGGTTGCGCGAAGCCGATGTGAAAGAGCACACCGCTAAAGTTCTCGAACTGCGTGAGCGCATCGAGGCCAAATCCGACGAGGTCAGTGTTGACGACCTCGTGACTGCGGGTGGCAAACAATTGGTACCGGGCAAGCACCTGGGTACCAAAGCACAGCCCAAGCGTCGCAAGCGCTGATGCCCGAAGCAGTGGTTTCCGCCGGCGCAACGGATGAGGTCACGACACGACTGCGCGACCTCATCCGTGATGTGCCAGATTTTCCGCAGCCCGGCGTATTGTTCCGCGACTTGACCGGAATCTTCGCCAGCGCTCAAGGTCTCGAAGACATGGCGACAGCCATCGTGGCCGCGGCACCAGACGACATCGACGTCATCGCAGGACTCGATGCGCGCGGGTTTATCGTCGGTGCGACGGTGGCCGCTCGACTGGGGATCGGTTTTGTCCCGGTACGCAAGGCGGGCAAATTACCTCCGCCAACCCGGTCGATGGCCTTCGACCTCGAATACGGTCAGGCTGTTTTCGAAGTGCGCGACAACGCCATCGTCCCCGGCCAGCGAGTGCTCATCGTCGACGATTTACTGGCGACCGGCGGGACAGCCCGTGCGGCCGGAGCCCTGCTTCGGGAATGCGGCGCTGATCTGCTTGGTTATGCATTCCTAGTAGAACTGATCGGTTTGAACGGTCGCGAAAGCCTGGTTGACGATCCAGCGGCGGGCGGCGTCCCGGTGCGGAGTATCATCACTTTGCCAGCGTAAAGTCGCTGCCGCATCTAGAGTAGGTCGAACCAATACGGTGACGCAGTGAGGAGTGCTGATGACACAGAATGACCAGTCACAGTCCCATGCTGCAGCAGTGCCGACAGAACCGGGCAACCAAACCAGCGGAATACGCCAGCGGCTGATCCGCTTCGGTGCGCGCCCCGGTGCCAGCCCTGAGATCGAATCGCTGTTGCGCGCATTGCGTGAAAACCACCCGAAGGACGACATCGGGCTGGTTGAACGAGCCTATGTCACCGCGGAAAAAGCTCACCGGGGGCAGTTCCGGCGCAGTGGCGATCCGTACATCACCCACCCGGTCGCCGTAGCAACGATTCTCGCCGAATTAGGCATGACTTCGACCACCCTGGCAGCGGCCCTGCTCCACGACACCGTCGAAGACACCGACTATTCGCTAGAGACGCTCAAGAGAGAGTACGGCGACGAGATCGCCATGATGGTCGACGGGGTGACCAAACTCGACAAGGTGACGTACGGCGCCGCTGCGCAAGCCGAAACCGTCCGCAAAATGGTTGTGGCGATGGCGCGCGACATTCGGGTGCTCGTGATCAAGTTGGCGGATCGACTCCACAACGCCCGCACCTGGAAATTCGTGCCGACTGGCTCGGCGGAACGCAAGGCGCGTGAAACACTTGAGATCTATGCACCGCTGGCGCACCGACTCGGTATGAACACCGTGAAATGGGAGCTTGAGGACCTTTCATTCGCCACGCTGTACCCGAAGATCTACGCCGAGATCGTACACCTGATCACAGAGCGCGCACCTGCGCGCGAGGAGTACCTGACCACGGTGCGTGACCAGATTGGCGCGCAACTGCGCTCAGCGAAGATCAAGGCCACGGTGACGGGTCGTCCCAAGCACTATTACTCCATCTATCAGAAGATGATCGTGCGCGGGCATGAGTTCAACGAGATCTACGACCTGGTCGGCACACGAGTGCTCGTCGACACAGTACGGGACTGTTACGCCGTGCTGGGCATTCTGCACGAGAAATGGAAACCGGTACCGGGGCGTTTTAAAGACTATATTGCGATGCCCAAATTCAACATGTACCAGTCACTGCACACCACGGTGATCGGTCCGGGCGGCAAGCCAGTCGAGATCCAGATCCGCACGCATGACATGCACCGGCGCGCCGAATACGGCGTCGCGGCACACTGGAAATACAAGGCCGATGGCCGCGGTGAGAAATCGTCCAGCAACGACATGGCCTGGTTGCGCCAGTTGGTGGACTGGCAAAAAGAGACGGCTGATCCAACAGAGTTCCTCGATTCGCTTCGCTTCGAGATCTCGGGCTCTGAAGTGTACGTGTTCACCCCCCGAGGTGAGGTGATGGCACTGCCGCAGGGGGCAACACCTGTCGACTTCGCTTACGCCGTGCACACCGAAGTCGGGCACCGCACGATGGGCGCACGGGTCAATGGCAAACTCGTCCCGCTGGATTCGGAACTCGATAACGGTGACACCGTCGACATCTTGACTTCCAAGGCACAGAACGCCGGACCGAGCCGTGACTGGATGGCCTTTGTCAAGAGCCCACGAGCTCGCAACAAGATCCGGCAGTGGTTCTCGAAAGAGCGCCGTGAAGAAGCCATCGAGCAAGGCAAGGACGCCATCGCGAAGGCGATGCGCAAACAGAACCTTCCGATCCAACGGCTGTTGTCACACGAGGCACTCGTCGCACTGGCTAACGATCTGCGGTATGCGGATGTCTCCGCACTTTACGCGGCTGTCGGCGACGGACAGATTTCAGCGGCCAATGTGGTGCACCGCCTGGTGCAGTCCATCGGCGGGGAATCGAGCGCCGAAGAGGACATCACCGAGGTCGCGCGGCCGGGAGTCAAGACCAAGTCCCGCAGTCGCAGCGGCGATCCCGGTGTCATCGTCAAGGGCGTCGAGGACGTTTGGGTGAAGCTGGCACGCTGTTGCACTCCGGTACCGGGGGACCAGATCGTGGGGTTCATCACCCGCGGCCAAGGCGTGAGCGTGCACCGCTCGGACTGCGCCAACGTCGAAGGACTGCGCAGTCAGCCGGAACGATTCGTCGATGTGTCCTGGTCCGAGGAAGGCGGTTCTGTCTTCCTCGTCCAGATTCAGGTTGAGGCGCTCGACCGGTCTCGGTTGCTCTCAGACGTGACACGTGTGCTGTCAGACAACCATGTCGATATCTTGTCGGCGACAGTGACGACGTCATCTGACCGCGTGGCGATTTCCCGCTTTGTCTTCGAGATGGCGGAGCCTGGACACCTCAAGACGGTGCTGGCTGCCGTACGCAAGATCGACGGTGTTTTCGACGTCTACCGCATCACGGGTGCTCGAGCGGCGGACCATGCGCCGCATATGCTCGCAAGCCGTAACGAGTCATAATCTCTATCCCCGGTTCCATCGCAGATAGGTCTCGATGGTCTCGACGCCTCGTGCACGGCCGGTCCAACGATGTAACGAGCGGAGTCGATCAACGACCTGTTGCAGGTCAACTCCCGCGCTGTGAAAAGTCTCCAGCGCCCGCAGCACCGAGGTGCCCTCGACTTGGCAGACCAGGTCCAACACGGTGCGCTCCGCCGATGTGACCAATACCGAACGCTGTGCGGACACGTGCACGCGCAGCACATCGCCAGGGGAAAAACGTGTCTGGCGCAATCGGTGCTTTGCCAGGTCACCCTGGTGCGGACGAGGATCGCGCGCTGAGTAATAGCAGGTCACCGGGCCGCGGTGGAGTTCTTGACGGTAGCGCACGGTGGTGCCAGGGGGAACGAGTCCTGCCAGATGCGCGCCTAAGCGCGGTTGGAAGATCCAGGCGGCACTCGTTCCGCCGATCACAGCCTGCTGCGGGCAATCGTCGGCGAGCGCGAGTGCGCGAAGCCGTGGCGTCGACGCTACGGCGGCACGGCGTGCCGTCGATTCGGTCAACGGCACGAGATGTCGTTCACGCACCAGTCGATCGAAGGCATGGCGACACACCATATCGGTGCGACGTATGAGTTCACCGGGCCGCAACTCAGCAATGGACATAGCGGGAAACGATTGCATCCTGCCATCATTAACCATTGAGGTCTCATGTGCCGCCATCAAACCTTGGCTGTGGATAACTCAACTGTGTCGGTTCGATACAGGTCAACCGATAGGGTTGCTCAGGAGTCTTGTGCGGCCTTCTCGATCTGAGTGAGCCAAGCGCGACGCGCGACCAAGCCTTCCTCGATCTCTTTGACGGCTTTAGCATCTCCTGCTGCGCGTGCGGCTTCCAGATCGGCTTCAAGACGGGCAATGGCGTCGGTCAACTGGGCCGACAAGCCATCGGCACGAGCCTTCACCTCTGGATTGCTGCGTTGCCACTGCTCTTCTTCGTAATCGCGCACGGCGGTCTCGACGGCACGTAGTCGAGACTCGACAGTGTTGATTGATTCGCGCGGTACTTTGCCAGCCGCTTCCCAGCGATCCTGGATGTCGCGCAACCGAGTCTTGGTGTGCGCCAGGTCGGTGATGGGAAGCAGTGCTTCCGCCTCGGTGAGCAGCGCTTCTTTGACCTTCAGGTTTTCCGCGAACTGGGCGTCCAGCTCTGAGTTCGCCGCGTTGCGGGCGGTGAAGAACTTGTCCTGTGCGGCGCGGAATCGTGCCCAGAGTGCGTCGTCATCTTTACGGCCCGCGTGTCCGGCTTGCTTCCACTGCGCCATCAGACCACGGAATTCAGCGGCGGTTTCGCCCCAAACAATGGACGTCGAGAGCTTCTCGGCCTCTGCGATCAGCTTCTCCTTGGTGGCCCGGGCCGCAGCATGCTGCTCCTCAAGCGCGGAGAAGAAATGGCGGCGCTCCCGGTCGAATGCCGTACGCGCATGGCTGAACCGCTTCCACAGTTCATCCTCCGTCGGACGGTCGATTCGCGGGCCGTTCTTCTGAGCGAGCTTCCACTGGTCAAGCAGACGACGCATCTGGTCGCTAGCGTTCTTCCACTGGACACGTGCCGGATCCTGCTTGGCAAGAGTCTCGGCCTCTTCGACGATCTTGGTGCGCTCAACGATGGCCTGCTCGCGTGCAGCTTGCCGTTCCTTCTCGGCGGCCGCAGCCTGTTCCTTCGCAACGAGTGCCAGTGCGGTCATCTTCTCGCGCAGTTCGGGCAGATCGCCGACGGCATGTGGTTCGACGAGTTCCGCGTTCAGGGCCTTGATGGTGCTGGAGGCGTCCTGTGGGCTCACCGAACCAGCATTCAGGCGAGCTTCGAAGAGCGAAACCTTGGTACGCAGATCAAGGTAACGACGTACATAGAGGTCGAGCGCCTCGTCGCCTTCGGCACCAGGAACTTGCCCCACCACGCGTTCAATGTCGCCGTCGCGCACGCTCACTGTGCCGTCGTCGGCGACTACGCCGAATTTCTTCGCCGCAGCGAACTGAACCGGATCTTCCCCGACCACAGGAACGGCGACGGCCGGCTGAACCGGAAGCGCTGTGCCGGGCTGGGGCAGCGCAGCTGGCTTCGGCACCCTGATCGCAGATGGTTTGGGAACTGGACGCGGCGTCACTGCAGCATCCGTCTCGGGCTTGTCCGCGGACTGTGGGGTTTCGCTCATGGCGACTCAAACTCCTCAAGATGAGCACAACCACGTGGGGTTATGCCACGACGGTTCACACTCGGGTGAGTGTGAACGGACAGGTACATAGGCGTACTCGACCATTCTAGGGTCAATTGTTGTGACATCGCCCACACCCGCTTCGCCAGGTTTCGCCGGTGCGAAGGCACGGTGCGCTTAACCCATGAATAACCGCAGCCGCACCCAAGACTACGCTGGATACCATGACTGAGCCCACACGCCCTGAATTTCATGTGCTCCAGGCCGATGTCTTCGCTGCAAATACTACGTTGATCGTGCGTGATAACACGGTGGTCATCGTTGACGCGGGCGTCGGCGTCACCGGGCAGGTGACGTCCCTGATCGAACGAAACGGCTGGGATCCGCTGGGTCTGTTCATCACGCATGGCCATGTCGACCACACTTGGGATGCCGCGGCACTAAGCGCTGCGCTCGATATCCCCGTCTTGATCCACGAGGCAGACCGCTATTACCTGGACGATCCATTCGGCATTGACCCTGATTTCCCGGAACGTCGGGATCCGTCTCGAATGCTGGTGCAGGCCTTCGCCAGCTTCGGGCTGCGACCCGATCTGTTCACAACGCCGAATCGTATCGAAACGTTGGGTTCTGACGCGGCCGCAGAATCGAGCATAGGACGGGTCTGGGGAGGTCAGTGGCGTTGGATAGCAGCTCCTGGACACACCCCCGGCGCGACGATATACGTCTTCGGGGACGAGGCCGACTCCGCGGCACTACCGCTCGCCTGTACCGGGGATGTGCTCTTTGCTCGCAGTGTTGGTCGAACCGATCTGCCTGGCGGGGATCATCGGATCATGGCGGACACGTTAGAGATGCTGTGCACCGCTCTGCGATCTGAGACATTGCTGATTCCCGGTCACGGTCCGACGACGACGATGGGCGATGAGCTCGCTTTTAATCCGTACCTGCGATCTGGAATGATGTGAAACCATGGCACGCCCTCAACCGCTATCCGGTTTCCCTGAATGGCTTCCTCAAGACCGCATCGTTGAACAGCATGTGCTCGACGTCGTCCAGCGCACCTTCGAACTGCACGGCTTTGCGGGCATTGAGACCCGTGCTGTCGAGCCCGTGGAGCAGTTGCTGTCCAAAGGCGAGACGTCTAAAGAGATTTACTTGCTTTCGCGACTGCAGCAAGCCCGGCAAGATAGCGGCGCCACCTCGCGCGCAGATAAGCAGCTGGGCCTGCACTTCGACCTGACTGTGCCATTTGCCCGTTACGTGGTCGAGAACGCCGGCAAACTGGCCTTTCCGTTCAAGCGGTATCAAATTCAAAAGGTCTGGCGCGGTGAGCGACCCCAAGACGGTCGGTTCCGCGAGTTCGCCCAGGCAGACATCGATGTGGTGGGCAATGGCGAGCTGCCCTATCACTACGAGGTTGAGCTGCCGCTGATCATGGCGGAAGCGCTAGGCAAGTTACGGGCCATCGGTCTGCCCGAGGTCCGTGTCTTGGTCAACAACCGCAAAGTGGCTGAAGGCTTCTACCGTGGTCTGGGAATCGACGACGTTGCAGCGGTGTTACGCAGCGTCGACAAGATCGACAAGATCGGTCCCGATGCCGTCGCAGGGCTCATCCGCGACGAAGTGGGCGCGAGTGAATCTCAGGCTGCTGCCTGCTTGGAACTGGCTGCGCTGAGCGGCACGGACACCAGCGTCATCGATGAGATCATCGACCTTGCTCGTCGCTACGATGCGATGACCGATCTGCTCGAAGAAGGGCTCAGCGAACTGCGCCAGTTGTTGGCAGCGGCCGCGGATCGTGCCCCGGGCACGGTGGTCGCCGATCTCAAGATCGCGCGCGGTTTGGATTACTACACCGGCTCGGTTTACGAGACTGTGCTGGTCGGACACGAAGAACTCGGCTCGATCTGCTCTGGTGGCCGCTACGACACGCTTGCCTCGGATGGAAAACAGACCTATCCGGGTGTGGGACTATCCATCGGCATCACTCGTTTGGTATCTCGAATTCTCAGTGCGGGACTCAGCCGAGCAAGCCGCAGTGTCCCCACCGCGGTACTAGTCGCCGTGCTCGACGAAGAACACCGCGGTAATTCTGATGCCGTCGCGGCCGCGTTGCGGGCACGTGACATCCCTGCGGAGACCTCGCCGACTGCGGCAAAGCTGGGCAAGCAGATCAAATACGCGGAGCGACGCGGCATTCCGTTTGTCTGGTTCCCCGCTGGCGTCACAGCCATGGGTGAGCAAGTCGAACACCAACTGAAAGACATCCGTAGTGGTGAACAGGCCGCCGCTGACCCGCTGACCTGGAAACCGAGTGGTGACGATCAATGGCCGCGCGTTACTCCGGTTCAACCGGCGGACGACTGAACACCACAATGCAGTGAGCGGGGATGACGACCTTCTGTCCCGCCTCCGCGATCGTACCCGGCACCGGGTCGACGATCGTCTCCAGCGCGTGACTGGTCTTTGAGCCATGCTGTACCGCCGAGGTGTCCGACTCGTCATACGTGACATGCCGGGCGGGGCCGTGTGGTGCGCCGGGGGCGAGGATCGCCGGTGTTGTCGTGCTCACCTCGACGGTCCAGGCATGTCCGTACATCGCAGGCGGCGTGGTGAACTGAACATCCTCGACGTGAGCGTTGAACATGCACAGGAAACTGTCGTCAACGATCCGGTGACCGCGAACATCGGTCTCCGTGATGGCTGACCCGTTCAGGAACACTGTGAGTGTGCGTGCATAGCCATCGCGCCAGGCGTCATCGTGCATCTCGGTGCCGTCGGTGTTGATCCAGGCGATATCACCTGGAATGTCGTCGTCCTTGATCGGATCGCCTGCGAAGAAGCGTCGGCGATGCAGCACAGGATGTTTGCGACGCAACCGAACGATGGCACGGACGAATTCCAGATGGCGCCGCCTGGCCTCGTCGAGGTCCCAATCGACCCAGGCCAGCTCGTTGTCCTGGCAGTAGACGTTGTTGTTCCCCTGCTGGGTGCGAGCGATCTCGTCCCCATGGGCGAGCATTGGAACGCCCTGGGACATCAACAAGGTCAACAGGAAGTTACGCATCTGGCGGTAGCGCAACGAATTGATTGCGGAATCATCAGTCGGTCCTTCAGTGCCGCAGTTCCATGACCTGTTGTGCGATTCGCCGTCTTTGTTGCCCTCACCATTGGCTTCATTGTGTTTGTCGTTGTAGCTGACCAGGTCGTGCAGCGTGAAACCGTCGTGGGCGGTGACAAAGTTCACCGAAGCCGATGGGGTGCGCCCAGTGTGGGAGTACAGATCAGAGGATCCCGCGATCCGGCTGGCGAACTCGGCGAGCTGTGCCGGCTCGCCGCGCCAGAAGTCGCGCACCGTATCGCGATAACGACCATTCCATTCCGACCACAGCGGCGGGAATCCGCCAACCTGATAGCCGCCGTCGCCGAGGTCCCACGGCTCGGCGATGAGTTTGACCCGTCCCACCACCGGATCTTGATGAACGAGATCGAAGAAGGCGGAAAGTCGATCCACCTCATGGAACTGGCGCGCCAAAGTCGATGCCAAATCGAAGCGGAACCCGTCCACGTGCATTTCCGTGACCCAGTAGCGCAGCGAATCCATGATCAGCTGCAGTACCTGCGGGTTGCGCATCAAGAGCGAGTTTCCGGTGCCGGTGGTATCGAAATAATGTTCCGGGGACGAGTCCACCAAGCGGTAGTAGGACCGGTTGTCGATGCCGCGCAGCGACAGGGTCGGACCGAGGTGGTTGCCCTCAGCGGTGTGGTTGTAGACCACATCCAAGATGACCTCGATGTCGGCTGCGTGCAGAGTCTTGACCAGTGTCTTGAACTCCTGCACCTGCTGGCCGCGTGAGCCGAAAGCGGCGTAAGCGCCATGCGGCGCGAAGAACCCGATGGTGTTGTAGCCCCAATAGTTGTGCAGACCGCGCTGTTGCAGACTCGGATCGTCGACAAACTGGTGGACCGGCATCAACTCGACTGCGGTGACGCCGAGTCTGCGCAGGTGGTCGATGACGGCCGGGTGGGTCATTCCAGCATAGGTGCCGCGTAGATCTTCTGGTACCTCGGGATGCTGCATGGTCAGCCCGCGGACGTGTGCCTCATAGATGACCGTGTCGTGATAGTCATGTCCGGGCGGACGGTCCTGGCCCCAGTCGAAATAGGGGTTGACCACCACTGAGATCATGGTGTGCGGAGCTGAATCCTCGTCATTGCGGACACTGGGGTCGTCGAACTCGTATGAAAACAAACTGCGATGCCCGTCCACCTGCCCGTCTATCGCCTTGGCATAGGGGTCGAGGAGCAGCTTATTGGGGTTGCAACGCAGTCCGCGTGACGGGTCATAAGAGCCGTGTACCCGGTAGCCGTAGCGCTGTCCAGGACTGATCCCCGGAATGTAGCAATGCCACACGTAAGCATCGACCTCGGGCATGGCGATGCGCTCTTCGACGCCGGCATCGTCGATGATGCACAGTTCGACGCGTTCTGCGGCTTCGGAGAAGATCGCGAAGTTGGTACCAGACCCGTCGAAGGTGGCACCGAGCGGGTAGGGCGTTCCGGGCCAGATCTGCATGTCTCTACATTGCACTACCAAGTGCCGTGCTGTCGCCTATTCGCGAAGTTTTTGTCGAATCGGTAGATCAGCGCTTTCGCGACTACAGTAGTTAGCGTCTCGCGCGTGGGAGATTGGCGGTGACACCGATTTCAGTCGGTACGATTTTGCCAAGAGCCACGTCACCGGTGGTACGAAGATGATTGCTTTGAGGAGTACTAAGTCGTGTCCAATTCACAACACCCATCGCCAGCAACGGACTTAGGCGAAGGGGTCGTGTCCATCACCGTCGATGGTTCCCCGACTCAAGTACCCGCAGGCAGCACCGCAACCGACCTGTTCTCATCCGATCGTTCGATCGTTGTCGCCCGTATCGACGGTGAACTGCGCGACCTGGCCACTGTGCTGCGCGATGGCGCTGTCGTCGAATCGGTCACGATCGATTCGCCTGACGGTCTGGCAGTGCTGCGGCACTCCGCAGCCCACGTACTCGCCCAAGCGGTGCAGGCCGTGAATCCGTCGGCACGCCTCGGCATCGGACCACCTGTGACCGACGGCTTCTATTACGACTTCGATGTCGACACCCCGTTCACGCCCGAGGACCTGGCCGCACTGGACAAGGCCATGGCCAAGATCATCAAAGAAGGGCAGCGCTTCGTGCGCCGTGAGGTCAGCGATGACGAGGCACGAGCAGAACTCGCCGATGAGCCCTACAAGCTCGAACTCATCGGTCTGAAGTCCAGCGCCGACACCGCAGGCGAAGGTGCCAACGTCGAAGTCGGAGATGGTGGCCTGTCGATCTACGACAACGTGCGCCGTGACGGAACCGTGGCTTGGAAAGACCTGTGCCGTGGGCCGCACCTGCCATCGACCCGCCTGATCGGCAACGGCGTGAAGTTGATGCGGTCGGCCGCCGCCTATTGGCGCGGCAGTGAGAAGAACCCGCAGTTGCAGCGCATCTATGGCACGGCGTGGCCCGCCAAGGACGAGTTGCGCGCCTATCTGGATCGCCTCGCCGAAGCGGAGCGTCGCGATCACCGGCGGCTGGGAACGGAACTGGACCTCTTCAGTTTCCCGGACGAGATCGGCTCAGGACTGGCGGTATTCCATCCCAAGGGTGGCATCATCCGCATGGAGATGGAAGAGTATTCGCGCCGCCGCCATGTCGAGGCCGACTACCAATTCGTCAACACCCCGCACATCACCAAAGCCAGGCTCTTCGAGACCTCCAAGCACCTCGACTGGTATGCCGATGGCATGTACCCGCCCATGCAATTGGACGAGGAGCGCGACGCGCAGGGCAACATTCGCAAAGCGGCACAGGACTACTACCTCAAGCCGATGAACTGTCCGATGCACAACCTGGTGTTCAATGCCCGCGGCCGTTCCTACCGCGAGCTGCCCCTGCGTCTGTTCGAATTCGGCACCGTGTACCGCTACGAGAAGTCCGGTGTGGTGCACGGCCTCACCCGCGCTCGCGGCTTCACTCAGGATGATGCGCACATTTACACCACTCGGGAACAGATGCGCGACGAGCTGGCCTCGTTGTTGTCCTTCGTCCTTGATTTGCTGCGGGATTATGGTCTGGACGACTTCTACCTGGAATTGTCGACTCGTGACCCGGAGAAGTCAGTGGGAGATGACGAGACGTGGCACGAGGCGACCGAGACGTTGCGCCAAGTTGCCACCGAATCCGGATTGGAGCTCGTCGATGATCCGGGCGGCGCTGCGTTCTATGGGCCGAAGATCTCGGTGCAAGCCAAGGACGCCATCGGCCGCACCTGGCAGCTTTCGACCATCCAACTCGACTTCTTCGAGCCCGAGCTCTTCGAGCTGGAGTATGCCGCTGCGGATGGGACGCGCCAGCGCCCGGTGATGATCCACCGCGCGCTGTTCGGGTCGATTGAGCGGTTCTTCGCCATCCTTGTGGAGCACTACGCTGGTGCCTTCCCGACCTGGCTTGCGCCGGTGCAGGTGCGAGCAGTGCCCGTTGCCGAAGCCTTCGAGGACTACCTCGGTGAGATCGTCGAGAAATTGCGTCAGCACGGTGTGCGCGCTGAACTGGATACCAGCAGCGACCGATTCCCGAAGAAGATCCGCACCGCGGCAAAAGAGAAGATCCCGTTTGTGCTGATCGCTGGCGGAGAAGATGCCGAAGCAGGTGCTGTGTCGTTCCGATTCCGTGACGGCTCGCAGCGCAACGGCGTTCCGGTGGATGAGGCAGTCGAAGAAATCTTGACTTCGATCCGAGAACGGACTCAGGTGTGACGACTCCGCGCGATCCCGAAGTCACCGCGGCGCGCGAATTCGCCGGTGACGCCGACGGGCTGCAACGGCTCTGGACGCCACACCGGATGGCATACATCGGCGGTGAGGCCAAGCCTGCCGACTCGACAAGCCACCACTGCCCGTTCTGTGCTGCCGCATCAGAGCGGGGTGAGGAACACGACAGGGCGCATCTGGTGGTCAAACGCGGTCAGAATGCGCTCGTGATCTGCAACCTCTACCCGTACAACTCCGGTCACCTGCTTGTCTGCTCGAACCGGCACGTCGCGGACTACACCGAGCTGACGACCGTGGAACGCGACGAGATCGCATTACTGACCCAGCAAGCCATGGCCGTGCTGCGCGCTGTCATGGGACCGCACGGCTTCAACCTCGGGATGAACCAGGGTGAGGTGGCCGGTGCAGGGATCGCCGCTCATCTGCATCAGCATGTGGTGCCACGTTGGTCCGGGGACGCTAACTTCTTTCCCATCGTGGCGCAGACTAAAGCCGTGCCTCAACTACTCGCCGATACTCGACGACTATTGGCCGACACATGGGATCAGGCAACGGCGACCGTATCGTCCAACGAGAGCGAGAAGTCATGATCTCCGCATTGCGCGGCGTTATCGGCAAGGTGATGACCCCGCTTGCCCGCGGACTGCTGCGACTGGGCATCAGCCCAGATGCCGTCACCGTCGTCGGCACTACCGGCACGGTCGTCGCCGCACTGGTGATGCTGCCCACGAACCGGTTGTTCGCGGGATCCCTGGTCATTGGTGCCTTCGCGCTATCTGACGCACTGGACGGGACTATGGCGCGTCTGTCGGGACGTAGCGGGCCGTGGGGCGCATTCCTCGACTCGACACTCGACCGTGTTGCCGATGGCGCAATCTTTACTGCGTTGGCTGCTTATTTCCTTGTCCAACAAGACAGCACGATTTCCACGGTCGGTGCAAGTTTGGCGGCTGCATGCCTGGTGACCGGTTTCACGGTCTCCTACGCGCGTGCACGCGCTGAAGGCCTTGGAATGACTGCAAATGTGGGTATCGCGGAACGGTCGGAACGACTGGTCATCTCTCTGGTCATTACCGGATTCGTCGGATTGGGCCTGCCTGTCATCGTCCTTGTGGTCACCTTGGGAGTGATTGCGTTGGCGAGTTTGGTCACCGTGGGGCAACGCATGGCCACTGTGCACCGTCAGATCGCCCAGGCCAAAGTCGCGGACGCCGCTAGCGGTGAAGATGCCGACGACGAACAGATCTCGCGCCCATGAAAGCTGACCTCTCAGCACGAGTTTTCGCCTGGGCTTGGCGGGTGCTGCCGCGAGTCAACGAGACCTTCGCGAGCATGATTGCCGATGTGGCCGCTGACGTGACCTGGTTGCTGCACGGTCGTGGAGTGCGTCAACTTGAGGCGAATCTGGCCCGGATCGTCGAGGGACTCGATGCGCGGGAGCTGCGCCGCCTGTCACGCCGCGGCATGCGCTCGTACTTTCGCTACTTCCGTGAAGCTTTTCAGATCCGTTCCTTGACGAAGGAGCAGGTTGCCGCCCGGGTTCGTGCGGTGGGTGCAGGCCCGCTCCAAGAGCTCCTGGCGGAAGGCCAGGCGTTGGTCTTGGCACTTGGCCACCTGGGAAACTGGGACCTCGCGGGGCAATGGTCCGCCCAGAATTTCGCAGCAGTCACTACGGTTGCGGAACGGCTTAACCCGCCGGAGCTCTTCGACGAGTTCGTCGCCTTCCGCACTGCCCTCGGTATGAAGATCCTGGCCTTTGGCGACGACGGCATCTTCCGCGAAATGCAGGACGATGCTCGCGGACCCGCTCGCATCATCCCGTTGCTCGCGGACCGGGACTTGGGCAAGAGCGGCGTCGAAGTGACCATCAACGGTCACGTTGCGCGTGTCGCGGCTGGTCCGGCAGCGCTGGCCGTCAGTACCGGGGCGCCGCTATTCACCTTGGTCATCACCTATGAACGGTTGCACGGCGCACGACGTCGGCAGGCTCGGTCAAAGTGGGGACTGGTGCTCAACTTCTCCGATCAGATCGAGGTATCGGATCTTTCCGGGCCTACTCGCGTCAAAGTTCAGCAGGCGACTCAACGCTGGGTTGATGAATTAGTTGCTGGAATCCGTCAGTACCCGCAAGATTGGCACATGCTGCAAAAGGTATTCGTAGCCGATCTCGATCCAGTGAAGTATCAGCAGGTGACGGGGGACAAGCCGCGATGATGACCCCGCTTCCGACCCACTCACTGCGCATAGGCATCGTCTGCCCGTACTCGTTCGACGCCCCCGGCGGGGTGCAGTTCCATGTGCGTGATTTGGCTCGTGCGCTCAGCGCTGCCGGACACTATGTGTCCGTGCTTGCCCCCGCAGACGAAGACACCGAATTGCCCGAGCATGTTGTCGCGGCCGGGCGCGCCATTTCAGTGCGATACAACGGATCGGTGGCCAGATTGGCTTTCGGCCCCAGGGCCTCGGGACGAGTGCGTCGCTGGCTCCGCGAGGGACGATTCGACATCCTGCACCTCCATGAGCCGGCGACGCCGTCACTGTCGATGCTCGCACTGTGGGCGGCACAAGGTCCGATTGTCGCCACCTTCCACACCTCCTTGGTGCGTTCGCGTGCACTGCACTTCGCTTCGCCGCTGGTACGACCCTCATTGGAGAAGATCGACGCCAGGATCGCTGTATCGGAAGACGCCCGACGCACCCTGATCGATCACCTTGGCGGTGATGCGGTTGTCATCCCCAATGGAGTATTTGTCGACGAGTTCCGGACAGCGAATCGCCAGCCGCACTGGGAGGGAACCGCACAGCGTCCCACCGTCGCATTCCTGGGTCGGCTCGATGAACCCCGCAAAGGACTTCCGGTTCTCACAGCAGCTATTCCGCAGGTCCTCAAGGCAATCCCTGGAGCACGATTCCTGATCGCCGGCCGCGGCAACGAAGGCGAAGCCCAGGCGAAGGCGACTTTGGGGGAGCACGCTGCCGCGGTGGAGTTTCTCGGCGGCATCTCCGATCAGGAAAAGGCCGATCTGCTCACCTCCGTCGATGCCTATGTCGCACCGCAGACCGGTGGTGAGAGTTTCGGAATCGTCTTGGTCGAAGCATTGGCAGCGGGAACACTAGTGGTTGCCTCAGATCTTCCTGCCTTCGAAAGAGTGCTCGACGGGGGACAATCAGGCGTGCTGTTCCCGAACGGTGACTCTGAGTCTCTGGCCGCGACACTCATTAAACAGCTGAGCGACCGTTCGTTGCGGGACCAGATTGCAGGACGTGGTGTCGTGCGCGCGGAAAAATTCGATTGGTCGCAGGTCACCGGCCAGATTCTCAACGTTTACGACACTGTGCTGGCAGGTGCGGCGGCGTTGCAGACTGTCGAGCTGGACCCGGCCCATCCGTTGCCAGAGGACAATGGCGAGACTGTGGGCGGTGAGCGATGATGCTGGCGTGGTCGGAGGTTCTGCTCATCGTCATCGCGATCCTGGTGGTGCTCGGATTGTGGGGTTGGTGGTATGCGAACCGGCTAGACCGGTTGCATCGCAAGGTACTGGCATCTCGGATGGCGTTGGATGCGCAATTGGTGCGCCGGGCGGCCGCTGCTGCACAGTTCGCTAACGCGGGGTACCTCGATCCGGTGACGTCACTGCTGATCATCTCCGCGGCACATGATGCCACCGCTTCGAGCGCCGCCGCTGACGGGGCGTTGTTCGATGCGATTCCCGAACTCATCGAATCCGCTCGGACGAGCAACGGTGCACCGGTCAGCACACCGTCGCGAGCCGCGGTAGCCCGACGCCTCGACGCGGGCGGTATGGGGTCGGATCGCATCTGGCCGGAGAATGAGTTGACCCAGGCGGTACGTGAGGCACTGAGCGACGAACACGCGGTCACACGCCTCTATGCTGAACCCGGCAGTGCTGAAGGGCTCGATACCTTGGCAGCGGCCTGGTACCGGGCACAGTTGGCAAGACGGTTCCATAACGAATCCGTTGCCCAGGTGCGCCAACTGCGACGTAATGTTCTGATTCGAGTCTTCCATCTCGCAGGTCATGCACCGTTGCCGCAATCCGTTGACCTCGATGATGCCTGGCCAGGATTGCTACGCGCCCCAGACGGTGCTGTGACGCAATAGCGCGCGTCGATGGTCGAGCCGTCGAGATCATCCGCCGCGTGGTCATTCGGCTTCGCTGCTAGCGGTAGTCCATTGGGTGACCGCGATCCGATTGGCCATCGTAGAAGACGTAAGATTGATATTGCCTGTGTGCGCATCTGCACTGCAAGGATCCAACCTGGAAATGAGGTAGTTGTGACGAGCGAGCCCAAAGAAACTACGACGTCTGCCGTTGGCACCCAGCGCGTGAAGCGCGGGATGGCTGAAATGCTCAAGGGCGGCGTGATCATGGACGTTGTCACCCCTGAGCAGGCAAAGATCGCCGAAGATGCAGGGGCAGTGGCGGTCATGGCGCTCGAGCGAGTACCCGCTGACATTCGTTCCCAGGGCGGTGTGGCCCGCATGAGCGATCCGGATATGATCCAGGGCATTATCGAGACGGTCTCCATCCCGGTGATGGCAAAGGCCCGTATCGGTCACTTTGTCGAAGCGCAGGTATTGCAGTCGCTCGGGGTCGACTATGTCGACGAATCCGAAGTGCTCACCCCAGCGGATTACACCAACCACATCGACAAGTGGGCCTTCACGGTGCCTTTCGTCTGCGGTGCCACCAACCTCGGCGAAGCACTTCGTCGTATCACTGAGGGTGCCGCGATGATCCGTTCCAAGGGCGAGGCAGGCACCGGAGACGTTTCCAACGCCACCACGCACATGCGCCAGATCCGTGACGAGATTCGTCGGCTGACATCCCTTCCCGAAGACGAGTTGTATGTGGCTGCGAAAGAACTCGCGGCCCCCTATGACCTAGTGAAAGAAGTCGCCGAAACCGGCAAACTTCCGGTCGTGCTGTTCACCGCAGGCGGTATCGCGACGCCAGCGGACGCAGCGATGATGATGCAACTGGGGGCACAGGGCGTTTTCGTCGGTTCCGGTATCTTCAAGTCGGGTAACCCGGCGCAGCGCGCTGCGGCCATTGTGAAGGCTACGACTTTCTACGATGACCCCGACGTGATCGCCGACGTGTCACGTGGTCTTGGTGAGGCCATGGTCGGTATCAACGTTGACGATATTCCAGTACCGCACCGTCTGGCTGAGCGCGGCTGGTGACTTTGGAACATCCGCTGGACTCATGGCGGATGGCCTCAGACGGTATCCGAGAACGCCACGCGGCGCGGGTGCTGTTGTTACGCGACGATGGCCGCGCACTCTTGGTGCGCGGCCATGATGTCGACCAGCCGGATCGTTCCTGGTGGTTCACCGTCGGCGGCGGTATCGATCCGGGTGAGAGCCCACTGACGGCAGCAGTGCGCGAAGTCAGCGAAGAAACCGGCATCGTATTGGAGACTTCGCGCCTGGCGGGGCCGATAGTGCACCGCACCGGTGTCTTCGACTTCTTCCGAGAGAGCTGTCGACAGTTCGAACAGATTTTCTTCGCACGCCTGAGCGATCAAGAGGCAGCTGTCATCACGACATCGGGCTGGACCACCGCCGAAAATGAGGTACTTGACGAGTTAGCCTGGCTATCCGCTGCCGAACTGCGGACTCAGGCCAGTGAGTATTTCCCTCGTGAACTGCCGGATATCATCGACGCGTTGCAGTCGGACTGGGACGGCACGCTCTGGGATTTAGGACGTGACTAGTTGTGGCCATACGGCGGGCCTGCCGTATGGCTTCCCGGTGGTACCTGGCCGGTTGCGTAGCCGCCGGGCTGCGGTTGACCGACCGGATAACTGCCCGGTGGCGGAAAACCCGGGCCCGGGTTGGCTAGCCTGCGTGCTCGGCTGGCACGCACAGACCACAAGATGATGCCCCAAAGCAAGAAACCGAATGCGAAGAATCCCACGACAGAGGCAAGCACGAAGGCGATGAAGATATCGCCCGCACGGTCAACGACGCGGCTGAAGATGTCTTGGTCGATAAGCGAGAAGTAGACGTCCTCGTCGAGTTCAGTCAGAGGCAACACCACATAATCGCCAGCTGTAGTGGTGGTGAAACTCGCGGAGTCGCTTGTTGCGGCTTCGAATAGCCCATCGAAGAAACCCGCGAAGAACACATTGGAGAAATCGAAGTCAGGTTCTCGCAACGGTACGGCCGTTCCGTCAGGGCCTATGACTTCTAGTTGTTGGCGATCCACGTCGGTTGAGCGGGTCCTCGACCAATCATCGCTCGAGGACGACCAATCGCTGTAGTAATTCTGCGCCACCAGCAGATACCTGGTTTCGGCATTCAGATCGAATGCGGTATAGCCAGTCATTGGTTCCGCATAGGTCATGTTACTGACCTCGCGGGAAGCCGCACGGATGGAATCGACGCCCCAGACGATGAGCGCAATGGTGATGACCGCCAGCGCGATACCGATGAAGGTCAGTACCTTCCCGGCGCGGGTTGAGGTTTTCAATTGCATGGCGGGATTATTCGCTGGTGCGAAGCCGGGGTTTGGGCCGTAAGGCGGCGGACCGGGCGCATAGGCAGTCATGGTTTCATGCTAGACGGACATGACGGCTCGTGCGTGCTAGCCTGGGCGGCGGAACCCACATCCGTTCCCCGGACGAGTGGTGTCGTACCCGGACCGCGACAAGACGACACTGGAGGAAAGTCATGTCGTGGATCGTTCTTATTCTCTCCGGTGTTTTCGAGGCCGTATGGGCTATCGCTCTCGGGCGCAGCGCCGGATTCAGCAAACTTGGCCCGACTGTGGTGTTCGCGGTGGCCCTTGTGATCTCCATGGGTGGGCTGGCATACGCAATGCGCGAACTGCCGACTGCTACTTCCTACGCGATATGGGTCGGTATCGGCGCCACCTTGGCTGCCGTCTATTCGATGGCGACAGGCGCTGAGCCAGTGTCATTGTTGCGTGTGCTCTTTCTTGCGGGCATCGTCGGCTGTGTGATCGGGCTGAAGGCCGTCTCCTAACCCAGCAGTGGATTTACACGGCTGTCTGGCGATGTGTGCCGACGACTACGCCGCGTTGACCTCGTCCTCGTGACCGCCCGCGAACTGTGCTTGATAGAGTGCCTCGTATGCCCCGTTGGCGGCGATCAGTTCGTCGTGTGTGCCTTGTTCCACAATGCCGCCGTTCTCCATCACCAGGATCAGATCGGCATCGCGGATGGTCGAAAGGCGGTGCGCGATGACGAAACTCGTGCGGTCGCGGCGCAGTTTGTTCATCGCACGTTGAATGAGTAATTCGGTACGAGTATCAACGCTGGAGGTGGCCTCGTCCAGAATCAGGATGCTGGGCTGGGCGAGGAATGCGCGGGCGATGGTGATCAGTTGGCGTTCCCCGGCAGAGATGTTGGATGCGTCATCGTCAAGGATGGTGTCGTAACCGTCTGGCAGTGATCGAACGAACCTGTCTACGTAGGTCGCCTTGGCGGCAGCGAGGATCTCGTCGTCGGTGGCACTGAGGCGGCCGTAGGCGATGTTCTCATAGATGGTGCCGGCAAACAGCCAAGTATCCTGCAGAACCATGCCGGTTCGTGACCGTAGGTCCGCTCGTGTCATCGCGGCGATGTCGACGTCGTCGAGCATGATCGTGCCGGCATCTAGGTCGTAGAACCGCATCAATAGATTGACCAAAGTAGTTTTTCCCGCGCCGGTGGGACCGACAATGGCGACCGTCTGACCGGGTTTGGCCTCGAATGAGAGATTCTCGATGAGTGGTTTGTCGGGGGAGTAGGAGAACTTCACGTTCTCGAAGACCAGGTGCCCGGCATGCGCCTCGGAGGTGGCTGCGGGCTGCGGATCGGGGCTTTGATCGCTGGCGTCAAGGAGTTCGAAAATACGTTCGGCTGAGGCGACACCCGATTGCAGCAGGTTGACCATTGAGCCGAGCGAACTGAGCGGTTGCATGAACTGTCGTGAATACTGCACGAAAGCCTGCACCGTTCCGAGGGTCATCGACCCGGCAGCGACCTGAAGACCTCCGATGACAGCGACGGCCACGTAGACGAGGTTTCCGATGAACATCATCACCGGCATGATGATTCCGCTGATGAACTGCGCCTTGAAACTCGACTGGTACAGATCCTCGTTCATCGTCGCGAATTTACGTCGCGAGGTTCCTAGATGCCCGAAGACCTTCACCAGGGCGTGTCCCGCGAATGCCTCCTCAACGTGAGCGTTGAGTTCACCCGTGTGGTGCCACTGGGCGACGAATTGGCGTTGTGACCGTTTGGCGATGAACTGGGTGAGCAACATCATGATCGGAATGCTTACCAGTGCCACGACTGTCAGGAGCGGTGAAGCGAAGACCATCATGGCGATGATGCCAATCACGGTCAGCAGGTTGGTCACCAATTGGGAGATGGTTTGCTGCAGACTTTGCGCCACGTTGTCGATGTCGTTGGTGACACGACTGAGCAGTTCGCCGCGTGGCATGGAATCGATGTAACGCAACGGAAGGCGGTGTAGCTTGCTTTCGACGTCGCCACGAAGCCGGTAAACCGTGCGCTGCACCACCGAGTTAAGGATGTGGGCTTGGAGCCAGGCCAAGATGCCCGCCGCGGCATAGACGAGCAGCACGACGAGCAGTATGTTCCGCAGTGCGAGGAAGTCGATGCCCTGTCCTGGGGTTAGGTCCATTCCGGAGAACAGGTCGGCTTTGCTGTCCTCGCCTGCTGTGCGCAGTTGTTCAATGAGCTGTTCCTGGGTCACCCCGGCGGGCAACTGGGCGGACACCGAGCCGTTGAAGATGACGTCAGTGGCATGACCGAGGATTCTCGGGCCGATGACGGTCAACGCCACCGACAACACGGTTAACAGCACGACCAGGAGCAGTGGCCAACGTTCCGGCTTGAGTGTGCCGAGAAGTCGTTTTGTGCTGGGCCAGAAGTCAAGCGACTTCTCGCCGGGCATCGCGATCGCAGGTCCATGGCCCGGGCCGCCGCGTGGCCGGTGGCCGCGAGACGGATCCGCGGTGGGTTTTGAAGCCGATGAGGTCGCCGTGTTCGAGGAATCTTTACTCACTGTGCCGACTCCTGTGCGCTGAGTTGGGACGAGACGATCTCGACGTAGGTGTTGTTGCCGGACAGCAGTTCGTCGTGAGTGCCTCGTCCGATAATCTCGCCGTTCTCCAAGACGATGATCTGGTCTGCCTCGGTGATGGTCGCGACACGTTGCGCGACGATGACCT
>WPCK01129692.1_pt1 | contig 75036 bp, 73 predicted proteins | sample 5399851 | NCBI WGS metagenome assembly WPCK01 (sample SAMN12869471, study PRJNA574797) | sludge metagenome | isolation source: wastewater treatment of pH11 | place: China:Beijing | collected 2019-05-20 | reverse complement strand
GCACCTTTTGTCGTGCCGAAGGTTACTCCGTGGGCTTGTCAGCCTCGTCGTCTCCCACAGTACGCTCTGCGGGCGACTGCCAGGACTGGCGTGGCGGCACTGGAATCGAGTCCGCTTCCGCAGCCGGTGCGGCAGCCTCGTCAGCACTTGCCTCAGTCTCCATCGGCGTCGCAACAGGCTCAACAGGCCGGGCATCCGCGACTTCAACCGCGGCTTCGGGCGCTGGCTCAGGCGCAGTGACAGGAGCAGGCTGCGACGGGGTCTCGGTCTCCGGACCAGGACGCGCGTGGCGGCTCAGCGTCTCCGCGACTGCCGCACCACCGAGTGAACGGGAGTCTGCGGCCTGTTCTTGCGTAGGCAGCGCGGCGCGACGCGGAACGCGCGTGGCGGGAGCCGTCTGGTCTTCAGCATCCGATGACGGTGTCTTGGTATCCGCATCATCGTCAGCGTCGCTGCCGGATACGTGACGACCAACCGGAGCGTCAAAGTTCTCCACCACAATCGCTGGACCAGCGGTCATACGACGCAATGCCCACCCGACCAGGATGAAGAGCACACCCAGTCCCATCACCAAGATGGCGAGACCGAATGAGACGACCGAAGTGAATAGCGAAGCCCGCAAGAAGGACGCGTTCATCATGGTCTCACGCGCCGGGTCTTCCCGGTCCAGTTCAGCGTATGTCTTGCCGCCTGACCCGTCGAGGGCGTGCTTGTTGATGATCTCAGCCTGTGCGTATGCGGTCAGTGGTCCTTGCACTCGCTTACCTGGCAGGAAGTCGGCATCATCTGCGACGGTGATGTTCTCTGCACGTAATTGGTTGGAGACCAGACCGTAGGCTGCTCCTCCACCGAGGATAAAAACGATTCCCGCAATGATTGCGAGAATTCCAATGACGCGAACGCCCTTGGACTGGTTGATAGTTACCTTGCTCGACATCGCTCCTCCTGGAGGCTTTGGGGCACAGCAGATTGCACGTAGTTTTCTACGCTACGCAGATCATGGTGAACTTGCCCGTTGGGCACGCCGAGCATGCCACAATTCGGACAACATCAGTTAAAAATCACTCCCACTCGATGGTGCCCGGCGGCTTGCTGGTCACGTCGAGGACCACTCGGTTGACCTCAGGGACCTCATTCGTGATGCGGTTGGAGATCTCCGCGAGCAACTCGTACGGCAGGCGACTCCAATCGGCTGTCATAGCGTCTTCACTGCTCACCGGTCGCAACACTATCGGGTGGCCGTAAGTGCGGCCGTCGCCTTGCACCCCGACTGAACGTACGTCAGCCAGCAGCACCACGGGGCATTGCCAGATCTCTCGGTCGAGACCGGCGCGTGAGAGTTCTTCACGTGCAATCGCGTCGGCTGCACGCAGCACTTCGAGACGATCCTGCGTCACCTCGCCGATGATGCGGATTCCTAGCCCCGGACCAGGGAAGGGCTGACGCCACACGATGGACTCCGGAACACCCAGTTCCAGGCCCACCTGACGAACCTCGTCCTTGAACAACGTCCGCAATGGCTCGACGAGCTCGAACTGCAGGTCGTCGGGAAGCCCGCCCACGTTGTGGTGGCTCTTGATGTTGGCTGCGCCTTCGCCACCACCGGATTCCACCACATCCGGGTACAGCGTGCCTTGGACGAGGTACTTCACCTCAGCGCCGTCGTCACCGGCTTCCGCAACGATATCGCGTGCTGCGGCTTCGAAGACTCGAATGAACTCTCGCCCGATGATCTTGCGTTTAGTCTCGGGGTCCGTGACGCCTGCCAGCGCAGTCAAGAATCGCTCCTGCGCGTTGACTACCTTGAGGTTGACTCCGGTCGCCGCCACGAAGTCCTCTTCGACCTGTTCCGCCTCACCAGCGCGCAGCAGCCCGTGGTCGACGAAGACACAGGTCAGCTGCTCGCCCACGGCGCGCTGCACCAGGGCGGCTGCTACCGAAGAATCGACACCGCCCGACAGCCCGCAGATCACCCGATCCGCCCCTACCTGGGCTCGAATCGCGGCGACTTGATCGGCGATCACGTTGTCAGCGGTCCAGTCCGGCTCAAGACCAGCACCCTGGTAGAGGAAGTTTGTCAGAGTATCCTGCCCCAACGGCGAGTGTTTGACTTCCGGGTGCCACTGCACACCGTAGAGCCGGCGGCTCTCGTCCTCGAATGCGGCGACCGGAGCGCCCGCAGAACGGGCCAGTACCTCGAATCCCGCTGGGGCTTCGTGCACCGCATCGCCGTGACTCATCCAAGTGATTTGCTCGTCGGGACTACCGGAGAGCAACACCCCCGCTGCGCACACATCCACTTCGGTGCGCCCGTATTCGCGCACTCCGGTCTGTGCTACCTGACCGCCTAACGCTGCCGCCATCGCTTGGAATCCGTAGCAGATGCCAAGCACCGGAACTCCCTGTTCAAAAAGCTCTGGATCGACCTTCGGCGCATTCTTCGCGTAAACCGATGACGGGCCACCGGACAGGATGATCGCTGCGGGGTTCTTCGCCATGATCTGCTCGACACTGGCAGTGTGCGGCACGATCTCGGAGTAGACGTGCGCTTCACGGACTCGTCGAGCAATCAATTGCGCATACTGCGCGCCGAAATCTATGACAAGAACAGGACGTTGCTGATGCGTTGCAGGTGCGGTCACGAGTTCAAGGATAGTGTGCGAGCCGCCAAGGACGACAATCGTCAGTTGTCTCCTGCCCGGCGGCTCTGCAAACCTGCGTCAGCCGCATCAATTTTGGCCAGTGCGTCGCGGTGCACCTTCGCCTCGACGATAAAACTCATCACCGGAACGACACCTGAGAGCACCATGGTGACCAGGCGGCCCATCCTCCAACGCATTTTGGACCACAGGTCGATGACCGTCACCAGGTAGACCACGTAGACCCAACCATGCGCGAAAGGGATCCAGGCGATCGCGCTGACATCAGCCTGGGCGACGTACTTCAGGATCATCTCGACGCATAGAGCCAGCAGCATCACACCGGTGATCCACGCCATCACCCGATACCGAGTCACAGAACTGCGTGCTCGTTGTAGGACCTGTTGCGCCTGTTGTGTCACGTCTTGGGATTCGGTGGCCATGCGTTACATCGTAGTGGCCCGAGCCGCGCTATCGATAAAGGCGAGGTCACTTGCGAATGCGCAGCACAGTCTTCTTAGATGTGTCAGTCCATCCCAAGGGGGCACGCAACTTCACCTGCAGTCTCTTCTTCGCCTTGGCGGTCACTTTGACCCGCAGCACGACTTTCTTGTTGGCAGTTTTAACCACTCGGACGCGAAGTTTGCCGACTTTTGCCTTGTTGACGCGGTTGAGTTTCTTGCCGTGCACCACGACTTTGCGCCATCCGGTGCCTTTGAGCGTGGATCGCTTCAGCTTAGTGATTCTGGGGCGCGCCGAAGATGGATATGTCGCGAAGACCTGTGTGGCATAGGTGCCGCCGGATGCCGACGATGCGACGCCGATCCCAACGTGCGTGAAGTCGGGATGAACCATATTGTCGTAGTGGCCCGGAGAGTTCACCCATCCTTGATGGATAACGTCGGTGTTCGACGAGTAGCCTCGTGCCCAGCCAACGTTCTCGCCCCAGCGCTGCCAGCCACTCGGCACTTGTGATCCGACCCGAGGATTGTGCTCCAACGTGCCGCGCGATAGTTGCGTGCCACTCCACTTTTGCGCCACCGAACGCAGTGCCGGACTGACGATGAGCGGTTTGAGGCCGTTGGCCTTCCGCAGTGCATTGAGCTTCTTGACAAGCTGGTTACGGGCTTTGGCATCGGACGGCGCAGCGAAGACCTGCGGCGCGTTACTGACACCAACTGCGGTAAAGACCAGCAACAATGCGGTGGCCAGCACAGTCAATCGCCAGCGACGCGGCGTCATACCGCCGCTGGTAGGAGCGAAACTCATCATTGCTCCTCCCGTTTGATCGCGACTATCTAGCCACGCCTGAGGTACACCCGCTATCAAGACAAGTGGAACATTCTTCGCTAATCGGAGTCAATACCCGCCATGGCGAACGGATCGACCCTGTTCTTGGCGTTGTCTCGCACCATGCGAATCCACAGTGCTACGGCGAAACCGCCGAAAACCCACCATTCCACGGCATAAAACAGGTTACGCAGATTCATGCCGGGGCCGCCGCCGTCAATCTGCGGCCGCGGCAGCAATGTCAGTGCACTCGAAACCGCTGGATCAGACTCAGCGAGAACCGCGTAAGCGGAGTAGATCGGACCGCCCCAATAATTAATGAGCTGGGCAGAGGAAATGGACGAGATCCGGCTAGCGTCGTCGGGAGGCGGCCCAGATGCCTCAGGTCCTTGCAGATAGGCCCGCAAGGCTACCTGCCCATCGGGTATCTGGACCTGTTCTGCTTCGTCGAGCGTTGCCGCCCAACCAAGGACTACCGGCAGCACAGGAGCACCAGACAGATCCGCCCAGGAGTGGCCATCAAGCCCGTCGTCACTGACCCGCAAACCGCTCACGACGACATAGCCGAGCTCTTCGTCGACTGCTCGGTTCATCACATAGAACCGTTCCGGCTCGAATATGCCCGCTACTGTGATCGTCCGTCCGATCAGTTCTCCGGGGAACTTCTGCTGTGGAGCCAGCACTTCGCCGATAGAAGTCGGCCCACCCGACTCGACTTCACGTCGTTGCTGTTCATTGGCCAACTGTGCACGTTCGAAAGCACGATCCAACTGCCAGCGCCCCAAACCAGCACACCCCATCGCGATGACGAGAAAGACGACTAACAGTACGAGCATTCGTGGTTGTGAAGCGGCCTGGAGAAAACTCCTGTGCGACGTGGCTGCTTGCGCCTGGTCGAGAGTTTCGGTTTTCTCCACGCCCCAACGCTACCTGCTCCCGCTGAAGGTTTGACGTGAATCAAGTCACTGGCATCCAGCCCGTCATGCCCTCGCACTGTCGATAACCGCCGAGATGTGACAAATCACACCACCGTCTTTCCCCCTTGGTCCTATCGCACTGGGGCGCACCATAGGGTTGGATGGTTGTAGGCATTAAGGCCTAGCGGAATCGTGAGGAGAGGAACATGACGCATATCGACGATCAGACTCTTCAGAGCATCGACCGCTGGTGGCGCGCCGCGAACTATCTTTCCGTCGGGCAGATCTACCTCATGAGCAATCCACTGTTGCGCGAGCCGCTCAGCCCCACGGACGTGAAACCGCGGTTATTGGGCCATTGGGGTACCACCCCCGGACTCAATTTCATCTATGCCCACCTCAACCGCATGATCGCAGAACGCCGTCAGTCCACTATCTACATCGCGGGTCCTGGCCACGGCGGACCTGGCCTCGTCGCCAATGCCTATCTGGAAGGCACCTACACCGAGACCTATCCCGACATCACGCGCGACGACGAAGGCCTGCGGCGGCTGATGCGACAGTTCTCTTTCCCCGGCGGGATTCCGAGTCACGTCGCACCGGAGACACCGGGTTCGATCCACGAGGGCGGTGAACTGGGCTACTCGCTGTCCCACGCCTACGGTGCGGCTTTCGACAACCCGGACCTCCTTGTGGCCACAGTCATCGGTGACGGCGAAGCTGAGACCGGACCGCTGGCGACGAGCTGGCATTCGAATAAATTCCTCAATCCGAAATATGACGGTGTCGTCCTGCCGATTCTGCATTTGAACGGCTACAAGATCGCCAATCCAACTGTTCTCGCTCGCATCGGCGACGATGAGTTGCATGACCTTATGGTCGGATATGGCCACCGGCCGCATCTTTTCGTGGCAGGCTTCGACAACGAAGATCACCTATCGATCCACCGGCGCTTTGCGGACCTTCTCGATACCGTCATGCGCGAGATCGATGAGATCAAAGAACGCGCGAATGCCGGTGATCAGTCTCGTGTCCGCTGGCCGATGATCATCTTCCGCACCCCGAAGGGGTGGACGTGCCCGAAGACCATCGATGGGAAGATCACGGAAGGTTCTTGGCGTTCCCACCAGGTTCCGCTGGCCAGCGCGCGCGACACCGAGGAGCACCTGGGCGTGCTCGACGATTGGCTGCGGTCGTACCGCCCCGAGGAGCTCTTCGATGACTCCGGCCGACTGCACAGCGACATCGAGACCTTGGCGCCTACCGGTGACCTGCGAATGAGCGCGAGCCCTTATGCCAATGGCGGGCTGCTCCTCAAGGACTTACGGCTGCCCGACTTCCGAGACCTCGCGGTCGACGTTCCGATGCCGGGAGGCGCGGTAGCCGAAGCGACCAAAGTGCTCGGCGCCTGGCTGGCTGAAGTCGTGCGGCTCAATCCCGACAACTTCCGGGTCTTCGGCCCCGACGAGACCGCCTCGAATCGATTGCAGGCGATCTACGATGCGACGGACAAGGTGTGGTTGGGTGATTATGTATCGCCCGACGTCGACGAGCACCTGTCACGAGTGGGCCGAGTCGTGGAGATGCTCTCCGAGCACCAATGCCAAGGGTGGCTAGAAGGCTACCTCCTGACTGGCCGTCACGGGGTCTTCAGTTGCTATGAGGCATTCATCCACATCGTCGACGCCATGTTCAACCAGCATGCCAAATGGCTCAAGACCACCAATCGCATCCCTTGGCGTCGGCCCATCGCATCGCTGAACTATCTGTTGTCGAGCCATGTCTGGCGTCAAGACCACAACGGGTTCTCCCACCAGGATCCGGGCTTTATCGATCACGTTGTCAACAAGAAGGCCGAGGTCGTCCGGGTCTATCTGCCGCCAGACGCCAACACCCTGCTCAGCACTTACGACCACTGCCTGCGATCGCGCCAGTACGTCAACGTGGTCGTCGCGGGCAAGCAGCCATCGCCACAGTGGCTCACTATGGACGAGGCCATCGCCCATTGCACCCGAGGCATCGGCATCTGGGGTTGGGCAGGCAGCGAAGTCAATGGCGAGGACCCCGATGTCGTGCTTGCCGCCGCTGGCGACGTTCCCACGCTCGAAGTCCTCGCTGCGGCCGACCTGCAACGTCAGCACATCCCCGATCTCAAGGTCAGGGTCGTCAATGTCGTCGACTTGATGCGCTTGCAGGACGCCGTGGAGCATCCGCACGGTTTGACCGACAGCGATTTCGACACGATATTCACCACGGACCGTCCGGTCATCTTCGCTTACCACGGCTACCCTTGGTTGATTCATCGACTCACGTACCGTCGTACGGGCCATGCCAACATCCACGTGCGTGGCTACAAAGAGGAGGGGACGACCACCACCCCTTTCGACATGGTCATGCTCAACGATCTCGACCGCTACCGCCTGGTCATCGACGTCATCGACCGGGTGGACCACCTGGGCTCGAAGTACGCAAACCTGCGTCAGCAGATGCAGAACGCGCGACTTGTCGCGCGACAGTACACCAGGGACCACGGCGAGGACATTCCAGAAGTGCGTGACTGGGTCTGGCCAGGCGCACAAGAAGACCTGGATCTCGGGGACTTGCAATGACAACATCGGCTACAGGAGGCGACAGCGAGTGAGCACGACGCGTAGTATCTACATCACCTCGCCAGAAGGTGAAACCGGCAAGGGAGCATTGGCTCTCGGCGTGGTCGACCTCCTGGCTCGCGAGGTCAAGCGAGTCGGGGTCTTCCGGCCGATTGCCCGGACCAAACACGCCACGCCGGGCGCCCCGCAGGATCGAGACTATGTCCTTGATCTTTTGCTTGCCCACGATGGTGTCGAGACTACGACCGAGCAAGCCACCGGTGTTCACTACGAAGACGTGCACGCCGACCCCGAGGCAGCACTGTCGCGCATCGTGACGAAGTATCACGAAGTTCAGCAGAACTGCGACGTCGTGGTGATCGTCGGCTCTGACTACACCGATGTCGCCGGACCCACTGAGCTCTCGTTCAACGCACAGATCGCAACCAACCTTGGCGCGCCAGTGCTATTAGTGGTTTCCGGTGCACGCCGCAGCTCCGAAGACATTCGTCAACTCATTGACGTGTCGGCGGGTGTTCTAGCGAGCCATCACGCAACCATGATCGGTGCCGTGGTGAATAAGGCGATTCCGGACCAAGCCGAATCACTGCGCACGACTTTGCAGGACAGCCCGACCCCGGTATGGGTCGTTCCGGACGATCCACTGCTTTCAGCCCCCACCGTTCAACAATTGGCCGACGCGGTTCAAGGCGAACTGGTCTACGGTGACCCCGAACTGCTCAAGCGCGAGTCACTGGACGTGATCATCGGCGCGATGAACATCGATCACCTTATTGACCGTCTCACCGAAGGTGGCGTGGTCATCACCCCGGGGGACCGATCGGATATTCTCGTCGGTCTGTTGATGGCTCACAGCGCGAAGAACTTCCCGTCACTGGCCGGGGTCATCCTTAACGGCGGCTTCCAGCCGCCGCCCCAGATCGCACGTCTAGTGGAGGATCTGGGCCTTTCGTTGCCGATCATCCGCACCGAATACGGCACTTTCAAGTCCGCGAATCTCACGGCGGCGGTCCGCGGTCGGGTCACCAACGAATCGCAGCGCAAGAGGGACCTCGCGCTGACGCTATTCGAGCAGTGCGTCGATGCGAATGCATTGTTGGGCGCCTTGTCGCTGGAACGTCCCGCGGTGGTCACGCCGTTGATGTTCGAGTACGACCTGCTCTCCAAGGCGCGCACCGAACGCAAACGCATTGTGCTCCCCGAAGGCAGCGACGACCGCATCCTGCGGGCCGCCTCGACTCTGCTGCAACGGCAAGTCGCGGACCTCACGCTGCTTGGCGACGGCGACCAGATCAGAACTCGTGCCTCAGAGCTGGGTCTCGACCTCTCTGCCGCGGACTTCATCAACCCAGCCACCTCGCCACTGCTCGAGGAGTTTGCTGAGGTCTACACGGGACTGCGCGCGCACAAGGGCATGACCGTCGACCGGGCACGCGAAATCGTTCCCGACGTGTCCTACTTCGGCACTCTAATGGTTCACCTCGGCTACGCCGACGGCATGGTCTCGGGCGCCGCCCACACCACCGCACACACCATCAAGCCAAGCTTTGAGATCATCAAGACCATTCCTGGCACCTCAGTGGTCTCATCCGTGTTCTTGATGTGCCTGGCCGACCGTGTGCTCGTCTACGGCGACTGTGCCGTCAACCCCGACCCCACTGCTGAGCAGCTCGCCGACATCGCCATCTCATCGGCGGCAACGGCCCAACAGTTCGGGGTTGAACCACGTATCGCCATGCTGTCGTATTCCACTGGAGCATCGGGACACGGCGCGGATGTCGATAAGGTGCGCGCGGCCACCGAATTGGTCAGGCAGCGGCGCCCTGACCTGTCCGCTGAAGGCCCGATTCAGTATGACGCCGCCGTTGACGCCTCGGTCGCGGCGTCGAAAATGCCGGGTTCGGATGTAGCGGGCCGCGCAACGGTCTTCATCTTCCCGGACTTGAACACCGGCAACAACACTTACAAGGCCGTGCAACGCTCCTCCGGTGCGGTGGCGGTCGGCCCGGTCCTGCAGGGTCTGCGCAAACCGGTCAACGACCTTTCTCGCGGCGCGCTCGTTCAAGATATTGTCAACACTGTCGCCATTACCGCTATCCAAGCCCAGTCATCCAGGAGTAACCCATCGTGACCTCGCTCGCCACCGCCCATGACACCGTATTGGTGCTCAATTCCGGGTCTTCGTCGGTGAAGTACCAACTCGTCGACCCAATTGACGGGACACCGCTGGCCAGCGGTCTCGTCGAGCGCATCGGTGAGGACACCGGCGTAGTCACCCACAAACACGATGGAACGGTGACCAAGCGGGAACAGCCCATCAAGAATCACACCGAAGCACTTGAGGTCGTCCTAGCCCTCTTCGATGAGGTCGGCCCCAACCTGGCCGAAGCACACATCGTTGCAGTGGGACACCGCGTGGTGCAAGGCGCAGACGTGTTCGCAGGTCCAACGCTCATCGACGATCAGGTCCAGCAGGACATCGCGGCGCTCTCACCACTGGCTCCGCTGCACAACCCGCCGCATGTCGAAGGAATCGCAGTGGGTCGCCGTCTGCTGGCAGAGGTGCCCCACGTCGCCGTATTCGACACTTCTTTCTTCCGGACACTGCCACCGGCTGCCTACACCTACGCGCTGCGCAAGGACGTGGCGGAGAAATACTCCGTGCGACGCTACGGCGCACACGGAACAAGTCACGAATTCGTCTCCCAAGAGGCCGCCCGTGTCCTCGGCCGTGATGCAGCCGAGTTGAACACGATTGTGCTGCACCTTGGTAACGGCGCTTCAGCTTCGGCCGTGCGTGGCGGCGTTGCGGTGGAGACTTCCATGGGACTGACCCCGCTTGAGGGCCTGGTGATGGGAACTCGTACCGGTGACATCGACCCTGCTGTGGTCTTCCACCTGGCTCGCAATGCCGGTATGGACATCGAACAGATCGATCACCTGTTCAACAAAGAGTCCGGCATCAAGGGTCTCAGCGGCGAGAACGACTTCCGGGAACTGCACAAGCTCATCGCCGCCGGCAACGAGGATGCGAAACTGGCCCTCGATGTCTACATTCACCGGTTGCGCAAGTACATCGGCGCTTACTTCGCGGTATTGGGCCACGTCGATGTCATCGCCTTTACCGCGGGCGTAGGCGAAAACGACCACGTGGTGCGCGAGCTCGTCCTCGAAGGGCTCGAGCCCATGGGCATCGAGATCGACCCGGCAAAGAACGAGCCGCGTTCCGGCGATGCTCGGATCATCTCCACCGAACAGTCGCGCACCACGGTGATGGTCGTGCCGACCAATGAGGAACTTGCCATAGCCCGGCAGGTGGTCGACGTCATCAGCGCCTGATACGCGCTAGCAGAGACGTGGCAGGCGGTTGGCCTTGCGTCTGCGTCAAACCCCGAGTGCCTGACGCACTTCGGGGGCGACAAGGTCAACCGCAGCACGTTTCGCGTCATGCGGACCGCGCTGGGCCATCGCAGCCTGCGCGATCTCGCGAGTATTGCGTTTGGAGTGATGACGTAGCGCAAAGCGTACGGCAGGGATCGCCCCGGAAGTCATGGACAGCGAGTTGACCCCGAGCCCGACCAGCACGAGCGCCATCACCGGGTCGGCGGCTGATTCGCCGCACACCCCCACCGGCTTACCGCGTTCCTTACCAGCACGAGCCGCCATCGCCACCAGGTCGAGGACCGCTGGCTGCCACGGGTTGAGCAGGTCGGCGAATTCGCCGAGCATACGATCTGCCGCCATCGCGTACTGCGCCAGGTCGTTCGTTCCGATTGAGATGAAATCGACCTCGTCTAAGATCTGCCCCGCCCGCAGCGCAGCGGACGGCACCTCAACCATGACCCCCACCTGTGCCAAGCCAAGTCCGCGTACCCGGGCCGCGAACTCGCGTGCTTCGAGAGGCGTCGCAATCATCGGCGCCATGACCCGCAGTGGGTGTCCGGTCTCGATCTGCGTAGCTGCGAGCGCACGCAATTGCTGGTCAAGCACCTCGGGGTTTGTCTGCGTGATGCGAAAGCCCCGCAACCCGAGCGCAGGGTTGTCGGACTCGTCCTGATCAAGGAACGCCAGCGGCTTGTCAGCACCGCCATCGACGGTACGAATGGTGACGGGTCGGCCTGCCATGGCGCGCACCACAGCACTGTAAGCCTGTTGTTGTTCCGCAATGCTCGGCGGGGCCGCGCGATCCAGGAACAGTGATTCGGTGCGATAGAGACCGACCCCCTCGACCGCGCTATGCACGAGTCGCTGCGCATCGAGCGCTATAGCCACGTTGGCTTCCAAAGCGACCGGCTCGCCGTCGCTGGTAGCGCCGGGACGAGTATCGTCATCCAGTCTCAGGGCTGCCGCGCGACGCGCCTCAAAGACTTCACGCTCGCTTTGGGTCGGATCCAGAGTCACCGTGCCCGTCGATGCGTCGACCGCGACGACGACGCCTTCCGGCAGCGCCGTCACTCCGGTGGCCTGGACCACGCAGGGCACTTCGAACTGCCCGGCGACGATCGCCGCATGGCTGGTGGGGCTGCCGAGTTCAGTGACGATCGCCAAGACGTGCTCAGGATTGAGAGCGGCGATATCGGTGGTGGACAGTTCGTGGGCGACCACGACACATGGTTCGACGAGTTCCGGCACGCCCGGTTGCGGCAGTCCGAGAATTTCCGCCACGACGCGGTGTCTCACGGCAGTCAGATCGGCTACCCGTGCCGCCGGATATTGGTCGGAGACCGCCAGGTAGCTGGCGAAACCTTCGATGACCGCGTCGATGGCTGCGATGGGCGGATCACCGGCTGAGATGCGGGAAAGCACTTCGGAGCGCAGTGCCCGGTCGTCTGCGAGCGCGGCGGTCGACTCCAGGACACCGCGCACCCGGGCGTCGGAACGCACTGCGCGCTGCCGTAGTCGTGTTGAGACAGTGGTGAATGCCTCAGAAACCAGGTTGCGGATGGCCCACCGTCCGGCAGAGAGCCCGTCAATGAGCACCGGGGTGTCTGCGGGGATATTGGGGACCGCACGGACATGCACTACGGGTCCGACTGCACCGGCTCGACCGACACCGACCCCATGCCACGCTCGAGGAGCGGGACTTGCCTCCATCAGTGACAGCCTCCTGCACAAAGCGACAAACCGGATGATGCGTCTACAGCAACACCCTAATGCGGCTGGTATGGGGAGACGACGACCTCGACACGCTGGAACTCCTTAACGTCGGAATATCCAGTGGTGGCCATGGCTCGACGCAGCGCGCCAACGATGTTCAAGGTGCCGTCGGCCAGCGATGATGGACCGAAGAGAATCTCGGACAACGTTCCCGACGTGCCGACGTGTACCCGCTCACCGCGCGGCAGTTGGATGTGGTGTGCTTCTGGACCCCAGTGCCAGCCCTGTCCGGGCGCTTCGCTGGCACGGGCCAGTCCGGCTCCGATCATCACGGCGTCGGCGCCGCAGGCGATGGCCTTGACCATGTCGCCGGATCGGCCCACACCGCCATCGGCGATGACGTGGACATAACGGCCGCCAGACTCGTCGAGGTAGTCGCGACGCGCAGCGGCGACATCCGCAACCGCTGATGCCATGGGTGCGTGGATGCCCAGCGAAACGCGAGTGGTGTGGGCGGCGCCGCCACCGAACCCGACGAGGACGCCCGCCGCTCCCGTGCGCATCAGGTGCAGGGCTGCGGTGTAGGTGGCGGCGCCGCCCACGATGACCGGCACGTCTAACTCGTAGATGAAGCGCTTGAGGTTGAGGGGTTCTGCATTCGCAGATACGTGTTCAGCCGAAACCGTAGTGCCGCGAATCACGAAGAGGTCGACTCCCGCGTCGACCACGGTCTGGTAGAACTGCTGGGTGCGCGCCGGGGTCAGTGCACCCGCGACAGTCACCCCCGCGCTGCGGATCTCTTGCAGCCGCTGGGTGATGAGCTCAGGCAGGATCGGAGCGTCATAAAGCTCCTGCATCCGACGAGTGGCTTGTTCCTCTGGCAGGGCGGCGATCTCCTGCAACTGCGTGGTGGGGTCCTCGTATCGAGTCCACAGACCCTCCAGATCAAGCACACCGAGTCCGCCGAGCTTTCCGAACTGCACTGCGGTGGCTGGCGACATCACCGAGTCCATCGGTGCTGCCATAATCGGAATGTCGAAGTGGTACGCGTCGATCTGCCAGCCAGTCGACACATCCTGCGGATCACGGGTCCGACGAGACGGGACCACCGCGACGTCATCGAAAGAATATGCTCTACGACCGCGCTTGCCGCGCCCAATCTCCACTTCGTTGCTCACATTGCCAAGCCTACCTGGTACATCCAACACGATGGAGCCGGGCAACCTAAGATGTCTGAGGGTCAGGGCATCGTCGTCCATGACAGCAGCAACGAGATAGTTCGCCAGGTTGAGGAGTACAAGAACGTGACTAATCTGACTCAGGTCCCGCTGACCGCGTTTGACACCGAAACCACTGGCGTCGATGTCTACCAAGATCGGATCGTCAGCGCGGCGGCGATCTGCGGACGACTGTCCGGTGGTTCGGCGGAACTCGGCCTCTGGCTGATCAATCCCGGTATCGAGATTCCTGCGGCAGCCGTCGACGTCCATGGTCTGACGAACGAGCACGTCCAAGTTCACGGCAGTGACCCTACGGCAACCCTGGAGACCATTGCCGCGACGCTGGCCGAGTCAATTCGCGAAGGTGCACCGCTCGTCGTCTTCAACGCGGCCTTCGATCTGGTCCTGTTGGACTCGGAATTACGTCGATACGGTCTGACACCGCTGGCAGAACGCCTCGGCGGCGCGCCGATCCACGTCATTGATCCGCTGGTGCTCGATCGCACCTTCGACCGGTATCGCAAAGGTAAACGGCGGCTCGACACCCTGTGCCAGGTCTATGGTGTCGAGGTCACGGAGGCAGCGCACGATGCGGCCGCAGACTCCCGCATGACATTGGCGGTGTTAGGTCAGATGGCGTCCAAGTACCCTGAACTCACCGAACAGTCTCTGGCAGAGCTACAGTCCTTCCAGGCGACGGCGCACCAGCAATGGGCGCAGAGCTTCAACGAATGGCGTCATCGGCAAGGGTTCAGCGGGCCGGGAGCGAGTGAAACCTGGTTGCCATGGGTCACGTGCTGAACTCGTTCACGACACCACCACAACGTTTACTCATATCTCACACATGAGTTCACTAAACGGTGTCAGCTCGTGATTTCCCCCACATTCCCCCTGTCACATCCTGCGATATACATCATGTGAGGTATAGCATGGCTGCTATGACGACTGTGAGTGATGCCTCCACCGACAACTTGACCCAACTCGGCTCGCTTGTCAAAGCCGCACGACTCCACAAGGGCCTGACGCAAACGCAATTGGCCGAGAAACTCGCCACGAGTCAAAGTGCCGTCGCCCGCATCGAGCAGGGTTCACAGAACGTCACTTTGGAAATGCTCACCCGCATCAGCCGCGCTTTGGAGTCAGAGCTGATCTCCTTCGGCCCCTCTCGTCACCAGCACCTGCGAGTTATCGGTGGTCAGCCACTGAGCGGATCCATCTCGGTGAACTCGTCCAAGAACGCCGCCGTCGCCCTGCTATGCGCGTCATTGCTCAACAGAGGCACCACTGTATTGCGCAATGTGGCGCGCATCGTGGAGGTGGAACGTATCGTCGCGGTCCTGCGATCGATCGGCGCTAGCGCCGAATGGTCAGCTGACGGACACGACCTGACCATCAACGTTCCAGACGACATCGACATGTCGGCCATCGACGCCGATGCCGCGCGTCGGACTCGTTCCGTGATCATGTTCTTCGGTCCGCTGCTGGCACGCCTGCCAGAATTCGACCTGCCGTATGCGGGGGGCTGCGACCTGGGAAAGCGCACCATCGAACCGCACCTGATCGCACTGCGCCCGTTCGGCCTGGAAGTCACAGCCACAGCAGGCGCCTACCACGCGGTTGCCGGCTCAGCACAGGGCGAGAACCTCACTGTCATCCTGACTGAGCGCGGCGACACTGTGACTGAGAACGCCATCATGGCCGCGGCTCGCCACGACGGCGTCACCACCATCCGTAACGCCAGCCCGAACTACATGGTCCAAGACCTGTGCTTTTATCTGGAATTGCTCGGTGTTGAGATCGAAGGCATCGGCACGACCACGCTGCGTATCACCGGCCGCCCATCGTTCGACGCGGATGTCGAATACGTCGTCTCGGAGGACCCGGTCGAGGCCATGAGTCTGTTGACGGCCGGAATCGTCACCAACTCTGAGATCACGGTCACCCGCGTGCCGATTGAGTTCATGGAAATCGAATTGGCGACCCTGGCCGAGATGAACCTGCAGTTCTCCCTGTCCGAGGAATACCTCTCGCACAACGGCCGGACGCGTTTGGTCGATGTCACTGTTTACCCCAGCACGTTGACTGCGCCGCACGACAAGATTCACCCCATGCCGTTCCCCGGGCTCAACATCGATAATCTCCCGTTCTTCGCGGTGATCGCCGCGTGCGCTGAGGGCAACACATTGATCCACGATTGGGTCTATGAGAACCGCGCCATCCACCTGACGGATCTGACTCGTCTGGGCGCCGATGTGCGGCTCTTGGATGCACACCGTCTCGATGTCACCGGACCCACGCACTGGGTGGGCTCAGAGGTCATCTGCCCGCCAGCGCTGCGTCCAGCCGTGGTCATTCTGCTGGCCATGCTCGCCGCGCGAGGCGAGTCCGTCTTGCGTAACGTAGACATCATTGCCCGCGGATACGAACAGCTCGCACAACGGCTCGAAGAGCTCGGTGCGAAGATCGAGACCTTCAAGGACTAGTCGCCATGGCCTTCTACCCGGACGGTGAACCGAAGATTCCAAACCAGCTTCCGGTTCCTTCGGCACAGCCGCACAGCGATCCGGGCGCAGTGTCGCCAAACAGCACCAACGCGTCGGATGCCGCAGTCGGCCGGGCAGATACCGAACCTGGTGAGCAGGACACCCAACGCGCGGTGGCGCAGATGTTCATGCGTTCAGCGATGCTCTCGGGCGCGATTCTGATCGCCGCGGTGCTGCTGGTTTTCGTTTTCGAGATTGTCCCGGTCGACTCGAACGGCATGCTGCTTATCGGTATTGCCGCCTTCATCAGCGCAGGCATCACCGTGAGCACTGTCTTCAGAGCCCAGCGACTGCAGGCTGCCGCACGCAGCGGTTTCGGCACGCCCGTGACCGCACAGGCAGCCGGTGGCGGTGCCGCGACTGCGGCCTCCGCTCCGATCACCGTATCGGGCGACCTCGCATTGGAGGTCGAGGACGTGTTCACCATCACCGGACGTGGTGTTGTGGTCACCGGAATTGTCGCGGCCGGGTCCATCAGCAAGGGCAACGAGGTCATCCATCTGCGTGATGGTCGAATGCTCGGTCGATACACCGTGACCGGAATCGAGAAGTTCCGCAGCCGCCTGGAGACCGCCAACCGCGGCGACAACGTCGGTCTCTTACTCGACAAGGCGCAGCGCACCAACTTCGAACGCGGTGACGAGCTACGGATTGTCTGAGCCCCGGTCCCGGTAAGTCACGCTAGCGGGTTCGGCGAAGGACGTGTCGACTCGTCCGGTAACGGCAGCTCCAACCGCGAGATGAACTCGCGTTCCTCGCCCGATATCGGATCAGTGAACTGCAGCGAGCGTGACAACAACCGCAACGGATCGGTGAAGTCATCGTCGCGTCGCGACCGCAACTGCGGGTAGTAGTCGTCACCCAGGATCGGGATGCCCAACGAGCACATATGCAGACGCAGTTGGTGTGTCTTGCCGGTATGCGGTGTGAGCCGGTAGCGTCCCCAGCATTGCTGACCGAGCGCTGGCGAGGCGATCTCTTCGACGAGTTCGATCAGCGACTCGGCGTTCGGTTCACCGGGGATCTCTGTCGCGATCACTTCGCCGTCGATCTTGCGGATTCGCGAGCGTACGGTGACCGGCCAGTCCAGGTCGGTGCGCAGCGGTGCGATGGCCTCGTACACCTTCGCCACGTGACGACGCTGGAACATCGTCTGGTACGGCCCGCGCAGTTCCCGCCTGGTGGTCAGCAGCAGCACTCCGGCAGTAGCGAGGTCGAGCCGATGCGCCGGTGAGAGCTCGTCCAATCCCAACTGCCGCCGCAACCGCACCAGCACTGTTTCACGCACATGCGAACCACGCGGCGTTGTCGCGAGAAAATGTGGTTTGTCGACCACGACGAGGTCGTCATCGCGGTGCAGTATCGTCAATTCGAACGGCACCGGCACTTCGTCAGCGGGCGGATCACGATACAGGTACACCAACGAGCCGACCACCGCCGCAGAGTCGGCTCTGAGCGGGCGGCCCAACTCGTCGACGACCTCGTCATCGGCAATTTTTGCGCGCAACGAATCGGCATCCCACGGGAATTTCCCGACAAGGTACTCATCAATGGTCGTCCACGGACCGGCCTCGATCTGCAGCCTGACCGGCCCCAGTCCGTCACGGATCGGCAACGGCGCCACACGTCGCCGCGCAGCGCGGTGCCGCCTCATCGACCGGTGTAGTTCGGAGCCTCGACTGTCATCTTGATGTCATGCGGGTGCGATTCCTTCAGGCCCGCCGCCGTGATCCGCACGAACTTGCCGCGCTCCTGCAGTTCGTCAATGGTGTGCGCGCCGACATAGAACATCGACTGGTGCAGACCACCGATGAGCTGATAGGCCACAGCAGACAGCGGTCCGCGGTAAGGCACTTGCCCTTCGATGCCTTCCGGCACGATCTTGTCATCCGAATTGACGTCGGCTTGGAAATACCGGTCCTTCGAGTACGAGACTTTTCCGCGCGAGGCCATGGCGCCCAGCGACCCCATACCGCGGTAGTGCTTGTATTGCTTTCCATTGACGAAGACGAGTTCTCCCGGCGATTCGTCGCATCCGGCCAGCAGCGAACCGAGCATCACTGAGTCCGCGCCGGCGACGATCGCCTTGGCGATGTCGCCGGAGTATTGCAGGCCGCCATCGCCGATGACCGGCACGCCAGCCGGACGGCACGCCAAGGAGGCCTCGTAGATGGCGGTGACCTGTGGCACACCGACACCGGCTACCACACGAGTGGTGCAGATTGAACCTGGGCCGACACCGACCTTCACGGCGTCAGCCCCAGCGTCGACCAGTGCCTGTGCTCCCGCACGAGTGGCGACGTTTCCACCGATGATCTGAACGTTGCGCATCGCCGGGTCGGCTTTGAGCTTGCCGATCATCTCCAACAGCAACCGGGCGTGCCCGTTGGCGGTGTCAGCGACGAGGACGTCGACCCCGGCCTCGACCAACGTGGTGGCACGCTCATAGGCATCGCCGAAGAATCCAATCGCCGCACCGACGACAAGGCGCCCTTCGGCGTCCTTGGTCGCAAGCGGGTATTGCTCGGACTTCACGAAGTCCTTCACCGTAATCAGGCCGCGCAGTTTTCCGGCCTCATCGACGAGCGGGAGCTTTTCCACCTTGTGTTTTGCCAGGAGTGCGGCAGCATCGTTGCTCGAAATCCCGACCGGAGCCGTAATGAGCGGCATCGGAGTCATCACGTCTCGCACCTTGCGGGAGGTGAACTCTCCCGCATCGACAAACCGCAGATCGCGGTTGGTGATGATGCCCAGTAGTCGGCCGTCTTCGGCCACTACTGGCAGACCGGACACCCGGTACTGCCCGCACAGCGCATCCAATTGCGCCAAAGTGGCGTCCGGTCCCACGGTGACTGGGTCGGAGACCATTCCTGATTCGGAGCGTTTGACGCGGTCCACCTGGCTCGCCTGCGCCTCGATCGACAGGTTGCGGTGGATGATTCCGATTCCGCCTTGCCGCGCCATGGCGATGGCCATACGCGATTCGGTGACTGTATCCATCGCCGCAGACGCCAGTGGCACTTTCAGGGTGATTTCCCTGGTCAGACGGCTTGACGTATCGACTTCGGAAGGAATGACGTCTGTTTCGGCCGGCAAAAGCAGCACGTCGTCATAAGTCAGTCCGAGGAAACCAAAAGGGTCGTGGGCAGAATCGGTTGATGACATATCAGAATCCTACGCGGCCTGCGGGCCGGTGAGAGGCCGGACCTTCGTTGATGCGATCAATTTCACTTACGACGTTCGGCCAGCACGGCCAGAACCTCGTGGACGATTCCCTCGAAGGAGCGGATGCGTTGCACGCTCGGTGCCACGGGTAGTTCTGCAATAGCCGGACCGTCGCGCAGACCCGCAACGATGGGCAAGTCGGGGTTAGCGGTGTGGAGTGCGTGAATCAAGCTCAGGTCTGGATGCACCAGGTCAGAGATCATGACAGTCACCACCGGGCGGACCATGGTGACGACCTCGAGCACGCGATGCTCATTGGCCGGACCGGTCACGATGCGTACTGCGACGCCGTGCCGCAACATGGCGGCGGCAAAGACGTGGGTGGCAAGCGCCAAGGGTTCTCCCGGGGCGACGAAGGCCAGGACCATTTCACGGTTTCGGCTGGGGTGACCGGTGGCCACTCCGCGCCGAGTCGCCTCCACGTCGAGTTGCGCCACGTATTGTCCGATCGCCCGGAATGCCGCGCTGATCAGCAACAGGTCGGGGGTCTCACCCGGACGAGCCAGCACCGTGCGCATGGCGAGGCGTTCAATGGCCGGCTGCACGATCGTGCGCCACCACACGACGGGGTCATCCGTTACGGCGAGGGTCAACAGACGTTGGCACTCGTCCTCTCGCCCTGCCTGAACTGCTTCGATGACTGCGGCGGCCGTGACCGCGTCGCGGTGCGAGGACGACGGCAGATGCAGGATCGCCGCACTGGTCGCATCTTGCTGGTCCGGATTGCCCTGACCGGGTTCCTGCGACCCGGTTGCCGACTTGTCTGCCTGGGCGGCTGATGCCAATCCGCGCAATTCCGCTTCGAGCTGTTCGCCGCTGATCTTCGAGATATCCGCTTCGAGCGCTGCTTTGGCCGCATCTTGCGGTGCCACACCATCGAGAGCGAGGCGGCGCATCACAACGAGCCGAGCCAAGTCATCAGCTGAATAACGTCGGTGGGCTCCGGCCGCGTGACCGGATGGACCCAGGCCGTACCGGCGGTCCCAGGTGCGCAATGTGGCTGGGGCGACTCCGAGTCGCTGCGCGACTGCCGCGACAGTCAGTGACGGTATGTCATCGCTGGTCAGCCCGCGTTCACGTGCGGCATCAGCGGTGGGATCTTCCCCGGACGTGACCGATTTTTCGTCATCGAGGCGCCTTTGACCCGGCTTCGCGCGTCCGTGTGGCGGAGTATCCATACCCTCAATCTTGCCGGTCATCACCGGCCTGTGCCAACGCAACGTTTCATGATTGCGTTTAAAGAATGCCATTAATTGTTCACACACAGGACTTGAACAACTCTTGCAACGCTTGCTAGGTTGTTCATACGTTATGCAGGCAGTGGACACACAACCGGTGTGACGCTCACCGCTTCGCACACGAGAGGATGACGACCATGGCTGAGGTATCACGACTTCCCGGGCCAATGATGGAACTGTGGGAATGGCAGTACCAAGGACTGTGCCGCGACGCTGACGACACGGTGTTCTTCCACCCCGAGGGCGAACGCGGTTCTGCCCGTCGTCGTCGCGCCGAAGCCGCTAAGGCGATCTGCAACGAGTGCCCTGTGATGATGCAGTGCCGCGAGCACGCTCTTGCGGTACGTGAGCCTTATGGCGTGTGGGGCGGCCTGAGTGAGGAAGAGCGTTCAGAAATCATCGGAGAGCGCGAGCGGAGCAACCGTCGCCGCAGCATCCGCGCCGCCAACTGAGCCGCCAACCGAGTGGTTGCACTTCATACAGATAGATGAGGGGCGGGTTCCGATCGGAACCCGCCCCTCATCGTCGTTAAGTCAACGACGGAAGATCAGCTGACGACTGCGAGGATGTCGCGTGCCGACAGGATGAGGTACTCCTCACCGTTGTACTTCACTTCGGTGCCGCCGTACTTGGAGTAGATGACCTTGTCACCAACTGCAACGTCGAGCGGAACGCGGTTGCCGTTGTCGTCGATGCGGCCAGGGCCGATAGCCAGAACTTCACCCTCCTGCGGCTTCTCCTGAGCGGTGTCTGGGAGAACCAGGCCTGAAGGCGTTGTGACCTCTGCCTCAAGTGTTTTGACGAGGATCCGGTCCTCGAGAGGCTTGATGGAGACCGACACTGCGGACCTCCCCTTTCGCGAGTAGGTGTGCACTGATAATTCGATGCGCTTCACCCTCTGCCCTGGCGTCGTCGCGGTGCCGCACAAGGCCTGAAGCGCATTGTCATTCACACTCACGGCCCATCTTGAGCCGTGGGGCGAATGACCCACCTCTTAGGTTAAAGCGCCATTAGCACTCGGTCAAGGCGAGTGCTAAATATCTCACTTGTGTCACTACAGCGCGCTACCCGCGCATCGCGACGCCCTTGCGCCAATAGCCCATGAATGCCACCTGAGACCGTTCGAATCCAAATCCTTTGACCAGATGACGGCGCAGCGTTGTCACCAGGGAAGATTCCCCTGCAATCCACGCATACAGTCCGTGGTGCAGCGTGGTGCCCACACTCACATCGTCGCCCGATGCAGAGTACGTTGGCGTCTCCCAGGGCAACTCATCGGAATCGATATCCACCAGCGTGCCATCGGCCTGCTGCCCCAGATGAGCCAGGACAGCAGGAGCGATCACTGTGCCGTGATCAGCGCCCTCGCGCACCGACCAATGCACGGTCACCGCGGCAGGCGCCTCCATGGGCAACGCGTCGTCTTGATGCGGGACCTCAATGAAGACATGACCACGGGCACTGCGCGGCAAGTCCTCGAGAATCCTTGCGATGGCGGGCAGCGCAGTCTCGTCTCCGACCAACAACACTTGCCCTGCCTCATCGGGGGCGAACTCGATTCCGCCGCCCAGATTCCCGCGCCGCGGTCCGAGGGTCAAAATCTCATCGCCGGCCTTAGCCCGATGTGCCCAGGAGGCCGCCGGTCCCGTGGCGCCCTCGTCCATGTGCAATACGAAGTCAATCACGAGCCTGGTCTGGTCGCCCTCGCCCTCCATTGCCCGGATGGAGTATGTCCGCATCGAACCGCGCGATTCTTCTGGCAGTTCCAGCCAGGTCGCGTACCAGTCGGCGCCCGCGTTGCTCAGATCCGGCAATCCCAGTGGCCCCGGAAAGATGAGTTTGATGCGCTGATCGAAGATGTGACCCGGTGTCGCGAAATCATCCAGGCCAGCACCGGCAAACCGGATGCGGATGAAGCTCGTCGAAACTCGTACCGTATCCACCACCCGGATCCGCAACAACCGGTAGGGAAAGTCTTCACTCATGTCGCCGCCTCCGACCGAAGGACAGCACTATGGTGCCGCCCGATTGGCACGACCAGCGGTTGTCCGGAAACCGGATCGTCAATCACCTGGCACTGCAGCCCGAAAATGTCTGCCACCGCCTGTTCGGTCATCACCTCGCTGGGTTTGCCTGACGAGTGGATCTGTCCATCGCGCACCGCAACGAGCACGTCCGCGTAACGCGCCGCCAGGTTCAGGTCATGCAGCACCATCACCACAGTCTTGCCATGGTTGTGCTTGAGATCGGCCAGCAGGTCGAGTACCTCGATTTGGTGCGCCACATCGAGGAAGGTGGTGGGCTCGTCCAGCAACAAGATATCGGTCTGTTGCGCCAGCGCCATGGCGATCCACACCCGTTGCCGCTGCCCGCCGGAGAGTTCATCGACCGCGCGATCAGCCAAATCCAGTGTTCCGGTGGCGATCAGCGCCTCGGAAACGGCCTGGTCATCCTCCTTGCTCCACGGGGAGAACAATCCTTGGTGCGGGTGGCGACCGCGCCCCACCAAGTCCGAGACCACGATTCCTTCCGGAGCGATCGGGCTTTGAGGCAGCAGCCCCACCGTACGGGCAACCTCTCGCGACGGCATGTGGTGAATTAGCTTGCCGTCCAGCAAGACACGACCCGAACGCGGTGGCAGCAGCCGTGCGATCGCCCGCAACACAGTTGACTTACCGCACCCATTCGCTCCAACAATGGCAGTGACCGCACCCGGGGTGATGGTCAGATCCAGGTCGGCGACAACGACACGGTCACCATATGCCAAGGTGATCTGCTCAGCAGTCAGCGAATGTTTGTCAGTCATCACGAGCCTCCTGCTCGGTAGGTTCGGATCAGCAGGTAAATCAGGAATGGCGCCCCGAGCGCCCCGGTGACAACGCCCACAGGGTATCTCGTCCCGAACGCGTACTGCCCGAGGAAGTCACCGATCAACACGAGCAGCGCACCCACCAGCCCTGCCGCCAATAATGGCGGCCGGCCTGCTCCGACAATGCGTCCAGCGATAGGGCCCGCCATGAACGCGACAAAAGCGATGGGGCCGCTACCGGCCGTGCCGAACGCCATCAGTCCGACCGCACCCAGGACGAGCGTCAGTCTGGTTCGCTCGACGCGCACCCCCAACGCGGCGGCGGCATCGTCGCCAAGGCCCAATGCGGCAAAGTTCCGTGCCTGCATGAAGATCAATGGTGCGATGACGGCGACCGCAATCGCAAGCGGTCGAATCGAACCCCAGTTGGCGCCGTTGACGCTTCCGGTCAGCCACTGCATCGCGGTTTGCACGTCCCAGGCCGCCGCCCTGGACAGCACGTAGGTGATGAAACTGTCAAGCATGGCGGCGATTCCGATGCCGATCAGGATCAACCGCGCTCCGGCGAAACTACCGCGCCGTGAAAGCAAGTAGATTGCCAGCGCGGTGACCAACGCTCCGGCGAGCGCTGCAAGGGACACCGCTGTCGGGCTCCATGACAGCAAGATGATCGCGACAACCGCTGCCGCAGATGCGCCCGAACTGATGCCGATGATGTCGGGGGCAGCCAGTGGATTGCGCAGCAACGATTGAAAGGTGACGCCCGCGATACCGAAGGCAAATCCGCTCAGCACAGCAAGGGTCGCACGCGGCAGCCGCAGTTCACCGACCGTGAAACTAGCGCCTGCTACTTCCTGGCCTGCGATCACGCGCAGTACATCCGTCAGCGAGTAAGTGGTGTGCCCGAAGATCAGGCTCAGGGTGAACACGACGAGCACTCCCGCCGCAAGCGCGATCACAGCAATAATGCGGCGCCTGCTGCGGCGGTGGCGACCAGCGGCGACCAGTTGTGTGGCGGCGGCGATCCGAGCCGGTGTGACGGTGCTCGTCATAGCTCACGCACCTTCTGGCGTCGCACGATCCAGATGAAGAACGGCGCTCCGATAAACGCCGTGACGATTCCGACTTCGATTTCGCCCTCGGTGGGGAGCACTCGTCCCACAACATCGGCGGCAGTCAACAATGCTGCTCCGACAAGGGCCGCGAACGGGATCAGCCATCTGTTGTCTGGACCGATCAACAATCGGCACAGGTGCGGCACGATCAGCCCGACGAACCCGATGGGACCTGCGATCGCCGTAGCGGCACCCGCGAGCAATACTGCTCCCGCTGCCGCTATCAAGCGTGTGCGACGTACGTTGACGCCGAGTCCCGCGGCCATGTCATCACCGAGTGCCAAGGAGTTGAGTCCGCGGGCCGACGTCGCACACACGAGCACGCCCACTATCAAGACCGGCCCGACAACTGCGATACGTTCCCAGGTCGCACCTCCGACACCGCCGATCTGCCAGAACCGGAAGTCTTGGAGCACCGCAACGCGCGGCAAGAGGATCGCGCTGACAAAAGATGTGAAGGCTGCGGTTGTCGCTGCGCCTGCAAGAACCAGTTTGAGCGGTGTGGCTCCGCCTCGGCCTAGCGAGCCGATGGAGTAGACCAGCACGGCTGACACTGCGGCCCCGCAGGTTGCCGCAGTGATGTATTGCCATGGTGCGGCGATCCCGATCACGACGATGCTGATCACCACCGCCAATGATGCTCCAGCGCTGATTCCGAGGATGCCGGGGTCGGCGAGCGGATTGCGTGTCACAGCCTGCAGCGTCGCCCCAGCCACGGCCAGGACCGCGCCGACGAGTATGGCCAGCACGGTGCGCGGAACTCGTTTCAGGATCGCCGCTTCAGCGAAGGTGTCGGAATGCCCGCTGAGCGCCGACACGATCTGATCCCAGGTGACGTCTCGCGACCCGAAGGACACCGACGCGACGGCAAGCAGCACGACGACGGCTACTGCGACCAGGATCCAGGTGACGCGAATCAGCGCCGAACCGCCCTGACGGGATCGGCTCGGCGCTGATTGCGTCACAGCGTGGGTGCTCACGCGGCGGCTTGAGCTGCCTCGTCGAGCAACGCGAAGTAGTCACCGATTCCCCACTCGATGGACAGTGGCGATGGGTTCGCTGACGCCGACAGCGGTGTGTTGTCGGGCAGGACTACGACCGCGCCGTTAGCAATCGCAGGGACCTTGGACAACAACGAGTCGCCTTGTAACAGTGGCAAGGTGGTGTCGTCGCCGTAGGTGACGATGATGTCAACATCCTCGAACTGGTCGGCTTGTTCCGAGGCGACAGTGGTATAGAACGAATCGGTTCCAGCCGTTGCCTTCGTGACTAGGCTGGGCACTGCCATCCCCGTGGTGGCCAGGAAGCCGACCCGGGGGTCGTGAGTGGTGTAGAAGCCGACCTCGCTCAGGTCGGTTGGCTCGACCCAGGCGAAGAGCACTGACGAGTCTTGCAAAGCCGGGTACTGCGCGAAGGACTCGGCGATCTTGGTGTCCAGATCAGCAGCAAATTGCTGGCCCTCGGCGCCAAGTCCGAGCGCTTTGGAGTTCATCTCGATCATTTGAGCCATAGTGGTGCCCCATGCGGTATCCGGGAAGGCCACCACTGGTGCGATCTTCGACAGCGTGGCGTACTCATCCTCGGTAATCCCCGAGTACGCAGCCAGGATCACATCCGGATTGGTGTCACCTACCGCCTCGAAGTCGATGCCAGCAGTCTCATCGAAAAGCACTGGGATGTCGGCACCGAGTTCGGCTAGCTTGTCCTCGACCCACGGCAGCACGCCGTTGTCATCGTCATCGCCCCAAGTCGCTTTGCTCATACCAACAGGCACGATGCCCAGTGCCAGCGGCACCTCGTGGTTGGCCCAAGCAACAGTGGCCACACGTTCCGGTTTTTCTTCGATGACGGTCTCACCGTAGGCATGTTCGATAGTGACGGGGAATGCATCAGTTTCAGCGTCTGCTGTATCGGTGTTCTGTTCCGCGGCTGGTGGAGCTTCCACCGGCGCGGTCGACTCCTGCGAGGACGCGCATGCGCCCAAAGATAGCGCCAAAGTTGCAATGGCCAACAGGGAAAGGCTTCGTGCGGTTCTCATCGGCTTCCTTCTGGACGGTCCCTCTTGTTTGGTAATGCTTACCTAACTTTAGGGGAGTTTTTGACAAGATGACACCACCCATACTTCAAACTTGTGTGACTCGCCCCACATTCACTGCACATTGGAGCACCAGAACCGTCACGAAGACCGGTGTCGGCAGATGGACACCAATCGCGCCCAACCGCTATCTACCGGACAATAATGTGGTGATGGACGACGCGCTTGCCCGCAGCCTCGCACAGCCCGCGACACTGCGGCTGCTAGACGAACTGACCGCGCGCGATCTTGCCGATCCGCTACGAACCGTGACAGCGCTGCGGGGCATGGGTGCCTCCTCTGACATCGCCGCGGCATTGTCTTCATTAGCCGAATTACGCACCACAGCAGAGGTGAAACTCGGCCACCATGCCACCACGATGCTGCTGACCCGACCTGGCCTGGAACAAGCGACCCGCTGGTCGGTGGCAGCATTGCGCGCCCGCCGCTTCCAAGTCGGCGGTATCACGGCCGTTGCGGACCTCACCTGCGGCCTGGGTGTGGATGCGATGGCTCTGGCAGCCGCTGGCTTGGCGGTGCACGCCTACGAACTCGACCCGGCAACGGCTGTTTTCGCAGCACACAACCTCGCGACATATCCGCGGGCCTCGGTCACCGCTGGCGATGGCCGGCTCGCGGATCTGAGCCATGTCGACGCCATCTATGCGGACCCGGCCCGGCGTACCGCCACCGGTGCGCGCATCAATGACCCCGAACAATACTTGCCCGCTCTGTCCGAGATCTGGGCATTGCGAGATCGAGTGCGTCTGGTCGGTGTCAAAGTCGGACCCGGCATCGCCCACCGCGACATCCCGCCGGGCGCCACAGCCACGTGGACCTCCGTCGATGGCGACGTCGTCGAAGCCACGCTATGGCACGGCGACGACCCCGACTCGACGACTGATCGCACTGGCGGCCCCTGGCACGAGGCCACTGTCGCCGCGAGCGACCCCGAGGCGCCGACAACCGGACGACTACGAACCACAACGATCGCGGGCATACCGGACGGCAGCCACGGCGCGCCTCCGCTACAAGCGCTCAGCGATGTCACCGAACTAGGCGACTTCCTGCTTGAACCGGACGGCGCGGTGATCCGAGCGCACTTGCTCGGCATGCTTGGCACGATCAGCGAGCAGACGGATATTCGGCTCGTGTCACCTCGCATCGCCTATTTGTCCGCATCGAGGCCATTGCCCGCTCGTGACGGCATTTCGCTGGCGCGAACGTATCGGGTGCTAGATGTGCTGCCATTGGGCGTCAAGAAGCTCAAGCAATACCTCAAGCAGCGCAATGTCGGCGCAATCACGATCAAGAAACGCGGTGTGGACCTGATTCCAGAAGTCGTGCGAAAACAGTTAGGTTTACGCGGGGAGAATCACGCAACAGTGATTCTGACGCGCGTCGCTGGCGCGCACCGCGCGATGATGGTTGAGCCGATGGAGGAGGTGAGATGACTACTATTCCCTTTGCACAGTCCGAGCGGTCGACGGTAGGAATCGAATGGGAGTTGGCGCTCGTCGATCAAGATTCTGGCGACCTTCGCCAAGTGGCGCCCGTCATCCTCGAGACCGTCTCCCCCGACGGCTCCCAGCATCCCAACATCCGTCAAGAACTACTGCTGAACACCATCGAAGTTGTCTCGGATGTGCGCCGCACCGTCCGTGAAGCAGGCGCCGATCTGCAGCGGTCCATCGACCAGATCCGCGAGATTCTCGACCCCATGCGGGTGGAACTGATGTCGGCTGGCTCCCATCCCTTCGCACGGTGGGATCAACAGAAGGTCTCCGACAAGGAACGCTACGCGACGCTGATTGACCGCACCCAGTGGTGGGGCCGCCAAATGCTGATTTACGGCGTACACGTTCATGTCGGGGTCGAAGACCGGGACAAGGTGCTGCCACTCTCCCACGGCCTTCTACCCTATTTCGGTCATCTGCAGTCCTTGGCTGCCTCGTCCCCGTTCTGGGGCGGCGATGACACCGGTTACGCATCCAACCGTGCGCTGCTGTTCCAACAGCTCCCGACCGCAGGGCTGGGTTTTCAGTTGGATTCCTGGCAGGACCTGGAACGGTACTTCGCCGATATGATCCACACCGGAGTCATCGACGAGTTCGATGAGATCCGCTGGGACATCCGTCCGTCACCGCGGTTTGGCACGCTCGAAACCCGGATCTGCGATGGCACCCCCACGCTGCAAGAGGTGCTCGGGGTAGCAGCATTGACGCACTGCCTACTTGAGCATCTGTCGCGCCAACTCGATACGGGTGAGGACTTAGCCACTATTCCGCCGTGGTTTGCGCAGGAGAACAAATGGCGTTCAGCCCGCTACGGCATGGATGCGATCTTGATCGTCAACGAGGCCGGAGATGAGGAACTCGTCGGCGATTCGTTACGCCAGTTACTCCACACCTTGGAGCCGGTCGCTGCGGATCTTGATTGTTTGGACGAGTTGGCCCACATTTGGACGATGCTCGACAAGGGCGCCAGTTACCAGCGGCAACGGGCCGTCGCTGCCGCTCATGAGGGCCGACTTGATGCCGTGGTGCAATCCCTGGTTGCCGAGATGCGTCAAGGTCATATCTAGTTTTCGCAGACACTCTTCCACGATGGCACTCGACCATTTAAGTGCACTCACAGTTAAAACTGGGCCTCAAACGTCCGTGAGATGGCCCAGGCTGGAAAAAATGCTTGAAGACCTCTAGCGTGGTCTCTGTGTGGCGGCAATGTCGCCGTCACACCCTAGATAGCACAACACGTCCGCACAATGAGGTCATCACGTGAGTCACTTCGCCACCACTGCCCACCCTTCCCGCCTGCACAGCGCTACGTCGAGAAAGGTTCTTGGTATTGGTCTGGCCCTCATGTTGGCGGCAGCTCTTCCTTTAATTACGGAGGCCCCTGTGGCATTCGCCGACCCAGTTCAAGTTGGTTCCGGCAGTTACACCACCGACAAGGTTGGTACCGAGCCGGGTGAACGCGCGGATTTTTGCACTACGACCCCGCGGACCCCGTTCGCCCTCGGTAGTAGAACGATTCCCGCGCTCTCGGCTAAGGACGCTCCTATTCCGACCAATGACTGGTGGAGTTCGCTGGTGTTCCGCAAACGGGTCCAAACCGGCGGGCAGTGGAGCTGCTCGTTCGGGTCGCGGCTCTACGCGAACCCAGGCGTCTATGGTTGGCATGCGCGCGGCCTTGGCATCACCTACTCGGATGCTGTCTCAGGAGCACAGAATCCTGGGGGTGCCATCCCGAACTACTCCGGCCAGGGCTACGAATATCGCGGCCCGGCACCTGATGGCCATGATATTTACGCGGGAAGCGGCAGAAGTTCAGGAAGCCCCAGCCAAGAGTTCGAAGGCTCGAAGTTGCAGGTGACAGATTGGACCGATTGGACAGTTGCATCAGAACTGAAGAACGAAAGTGAACAAGCAGGAGTACGCAGCATTGTCGGTCGCGGTATGCCGATCACCTGGATCGAGAGTTTCGGATCCGGAAGCGGCCCTGGTAGTCGTGTTTATATCAATGGCACGCCCACTAGCCAATCCAATATTGACGGTACCTTGATCGTGAGCATCAATGGCCGCACCTACGTGGCTTGGGCTCCCCACGGATCCCAATGGCAGGACCGCGGATTAGGAGTCTTCACATCGGCAACCGGCCGGTACGCGGTAGCAATCGTGCCGGACGGCGCTAATGCCGCCGAGATAGCCGCGCAGTGGAAACAGTTCGCCTACTCCCCGGTGACGTCAACGACCCTGGACTACACCTATAACCAAACTGCAGGCACGCTGGAAGCCAACTACAACATTGGGGTTACTCGTTACGCAGGATCAGGGTCCACGACGAGCACCGTCATGGCATTGTTCCCACACCAAGAGCAATACCGCAGCGACAACTCCGTCGCACGCAGTCAGACCTACGTGTCACCGCGCGGCCAGATGACCATCTTGGACAACGTCTCCGGTTTCAGCACGGCCACCCCATTTCACGGTGTCATGACGGAAATTCCAGGGCTGACGACTACGCCTGGCGAAGAGCACCACGATCAGTTGCTCGACTACCTGGATGAGGTTCGCAATGACCCACTCAATCAGTCCATGGTGGAGGACAATGGCGACGCCACGTACTGGACCGGCAAAGCAGTTGGCCGCGCAGCCCGCATCGCAGAACTCGCGGACCAAGTCGGCGACATCGATGCCCGTGACAAGGCATTGGCCGCAATTCGCAGCACCCTGAGCGATTGGTTCACCGCTACCCCCGGCAAGACGCAGAAGGTCTTCGCCTATTCGGAGAACTTCGGCACGCTGCTCGGGTACCCCGCGGGACCTGGCGGCGGTGACCAATACGGCACGCTCGCGAGCATGAACGACCACCACTTCCACTACGCCTACTACATCACCGCAGCCGCCACGTTGGCACGGTTCGACCAGCAGTGGGCGCAGAACTACGGCGGCATGGTCGAAATGTTGATCCGTGACACTGCCTCACCCGATCACGACGACCCGATGTTCCCGTTCCTGCGCACCTTCGACATCTACGCCGGGCACTCGTGGGCATCTGGCGACGGCGGCGACACCCACGGCAACAACCAGGAGGCCTCGTCCGAGGCGATGAACCTCGCCCAAGCGATGATCCAATGGGGTGAGATCACCGGAAACACCAGCATCCGCGACACCGGCATCTACCTCTACACAACCGAGGCGACCTCAGCGCTGCGGTACTGGTTCAATGCTGAAGGCGACTTCCCGGCAAGCGGCCCCTATGCGAAGAACTACGCCTCCATGGTGTGGGCAAACGGCGCACACTATTCGCTGTGGTTTGGCGAGAACCCAATCACCGGAAACGAGCACGAGTTCTTCTACGGCATCAATATGCTGCCGGTGACCGGCGGTTCACTCTACCTGGGTTACTACCCGGATGTCGTCCAGCGCACCTATGACGAGTTCACCGTCACCAATGGTCAGCCCGAACCGAAGTACTGGCACGACATCTTGTACTCGTACCTGGCACTAACGGACGGCGAGCAAGCACTGGCAAAGTTCCAGGCAACCAACGCCAACAACACTTACGCAGTCGAGAGCGGAGAATCCCGCGCCCACACCTTCCACTGGCTTACGTCGCTGGCAGCACTCGGTCAGGTCGATACCAAGGTAACGGCGAACTATCCGATGGCCACCACGTTCAACAAGGGCGGGCAGCGCTCGTATGTGGTGACCAACGTCTCCAACAAGGACATCGAGGTGACATTCCGTGACGAGTCCGGCGCTGTGGTCGCGGAGGTCACCGCACCCAAGGGCAAGGTCACCACGCGAAAGCCCGACGGCTCCGTGGTCTCACTGGGTGATGGCTCGTCTGGTGGCACCGGCATCGCAATCCCTAGCGACCCAGATGACGGCGGCAACCCGGGCAATGGCGGCACGAAGCCTCCAGTGACCACACCACCGCCCACCGACAACTCCAAGACGAACGCGAAGAAGCGTAAAGCGAAGGTCGTCAACATCAAAGTGACCAAGGGGCGCCACAAGGACGCCAAGCGTCCGGCGCGCACCATCAAGGTGCGAACGGCTGCTCGTGTCCGCGTCGCGCTGCGCGCGCCCAAGAAGACTGCCGTGCGAGGGAAGGTGCGACTCCGGGTCGGCAAACGCGTGATCGGCAAGGCGAAGCTGCGTAAGAAGGGCAAAAACTGGGTCGCCGTGGTGCGGGTCAAGAAGTCCGCCAATAAGACCCGCGGCAAAGTGCGCGTCGTCTATCCAGGTTCCAAGCTAGTGCGAAAGCAGACATTCAAGACGAAGGTCCGCGTGGCCCGCTGATCGAGCTCGTCGAGATGACAGCCGGTGATCTCGACATGCCGATTCTCGCAGATGAATCTAGGCTTGTGAACGGTGCAACGAAGCACCTGACAACGTTGTCTAGGAACCTGGAGTTTCGCCGTGCAACTCGTATCATCTCTGGTCGGGGCGATGGCACTCGTCCTGACTATGTCCCTTGCCCAAGCCCCCATAGCCGTTGCCAATCCGATCACAGCCCCCGGTGGTGGCAGCTACCTCCAGCACCCGCACGGCGGTCAGTGGAAGGGACCGGCTGGCGAAGCCGTCCACGGTAGCGACTTTTGCAACTACACCCCACGCAGCCAGCATCCGCAACATCCCGGCAATGCGCAGCGTGGCCCTCTCATCGGTTCCAACGCACCATCTGGCGGCATCCCCACCAACGACTGGTGGAGTTCGCTCGTCTTTCGCGGCTGGGTCGCAAACCCGGGAGTCTGCGATCTCGGATCTCCGCTCTACGCACATCCCGCCGCCTACCAGTTGCATGCGCGAGGCATGGGAATCACTTACACGAATGCGCTAACTGGTCCGCGGTTCACGCCCGGGACGACTACCGGCCAGGGATACGCCTATCACTCTCCGGGGTGGGGCGATGTCGGCAACGAAAACCATGACATCATCGCCGGGACCGACTTCTACGCCTCGACCCTGACGGTGGAGAACTGGACGGATTGGACTGTCGAGACTCTGCTGAAAGATAGCGGCAACCGCTCGGTGCGTTCCATCATCGGCCACGGTCTGCCATTCTCGTGGCATGAGTCTGTGAATGGATCCAGCCAGATCGCGGCACGTGGCAATGTCTCCGTGTGGCGTCGCGACGGCGTGCAACTTGGCCTGCAGATCGGCAACCGCAACTACATTGCTTACGCCCCGCACGGAAGTTCGTGGACCGATCAGGGTGGTAACCGGTTTACGGCTGCGGCCGGCTGGTTCTCAGTCGCGGTAATCCCGGACGGCGCCAACCGGGAGCAGATTGCGGACGCGTGGCAGCAGTTCGCGTGGTCGCCGGTGACAGGAACGCAGGTCACGCCGGTTTACGACCAGGCCGCGGGCACGCTGCGCGCCACCTATGGCGTCACCGTCAGCCGCAAGGCGGGCAGCGGATCGACCAACTCGACTGTCATGGCACTTTATCCGCATCAGACGAAACACCTGACCGGGGCTACTCCCCTGGCGCAGACCTACACGTCACCGCGCGGCAAGATGACGGTGCTGGCGGGCGCCTCGTCCTTTACTACCGAAACTCCTTTCCACGGCGTGATCTCTGAGATTCCTGCGGTGGCGACCGCAGTCGGGTCCAGCAAGGACAAACTGTGGAGTTATCTTGAAGCCACCAAGAACAATCCGCTCCATAAGCAAAGTGACGAAACCTACTGGGCGGGCAAGGCCTTCGGACGGGCAGCCCGCATCGTCGAGGTCGCCGATCAGGTGGGGCATGCCGAAGCCCGCGACAACGCGCTGAACGCCATCCAAAACGAACTCACCGACTGGTTCACCGCCACCGCGAACAAAACTCACAAAGTGTTCAACTACAACGCGGCGTGGGGCACGATGATCGGATACCCGGTCGGCACTTTCGGTTCCGAGATCGAGATGAACGACCACCACTTCCACTACGGGTACTACATCGCGGCTGCGGCGACACTTGCCCGGCACCGCCCGCAGTGGGCCAATCAGTATGGCGGCATGGTTGACATGTTGGTGCGCGATGCCAATAGCCACCTGCGCGATGACCCGATGTTCCCGTATCTGCGTAGCTTCGATATCTATGCCGGTATGGACTGGGCTTCGGGGCACGCCCGCTTCAGCGCCGGCAATAATCAGGAGTCCAGCTCGGAAGGAATGAACTTTGCCGGTGCCATGATCCAGTGGGCCGAACTGCGCGGCGATCAGGTCATGCGTGACACCGGCATCTTCATGTACACCACGCAGGCCGAGGCCATCAACAAATACTGGTTCAACGCTGACAATGATGCGTTCCCGTCCTCACAGTACAACCGCAATTACGCCTCGATGGTCTGGGGCGATGGTGCGCAGTATTCGTTGTGGTTTGGGAATAACGATCAGCACGAGTTCTTCTACGGAATCAACACTTTGCCGCTGACGGGATCGCACCTGTATTTGGGGTACCGGCCCGACGTGGTGAGCCGTACGCTCAATGAACTCTATAGTCGGCGCGGGGGCGCCGAACCGCGTTGGTGGCACAACATCATCTACGGCTACCAAGCGTTTAATGACCCTTCAACGGCACTCAACAAATTCGTCAATGCCACAGACACCGGTGGCGGTATTGGCTGGGAGGAAGGTTCCAGCCACCCGCATACCTATAACTGGATCCGTAACTTGGTCGATCTGGGGCAGGTCGATACCTCTGTCGTTGCCGACTATCCATTGGCTACAACCTTCACTAAAGGCGGGCAGCGGTCTTATGTTGTGACGAACTCGTCCAATCAAACGATCACTGTGACGTTTAAGAATGCTGCTACTGGGGCCGAGTTGGCCCAGGTGACTGCCGCTCCGGGCAAGATTGCTACGCGGAAGCCAGATGGTTCTGTGGTGAGTTTTGGAACGGCTGCGGGTGGTACCGGCATCGAGATTCCGGTGACTGATCCGGGCGGGGATGACGGTGACGGTGGCGACAACGGCGACGGCGGCGACAACGGCGGAGACAATGGCGACGGTGGGGACAACGGCGACGGCGGCGACGGTGGGGACGACGGCGATGGCAGCACCCCCGGAACGGGCACTACGCCTGGCACCGGCGGCACGCCGGGAGCAAACGGCAATGCGCCGGACGCAACCAATAACCCATCAGCAACTGCGACCAAGGTCCAGCTGAAGCTGCGTGGTGTGAAGATCACCAAAGGCAAACAGACGAAACGCACCATCAAACAGCGTCGTGCTGCACGGATTCGAGTGCAGTTCAAGGCCCCGAAGAACCGCGCGGTCAAAACCAAAGTTCAGCTCCGCGTGGGCAAACAGATCCTCGGTAGCAAACGCATCAAGCAGACGAAACCAGGTCGTTATGTCGCCGTGGTGAAAGTGCGCGGCGCCAAGAACGTGAAACGCGGCAAGATCCGGGTTCATGTCAAAGCGAGCAAGACGGTAAGCGCCGCCAACTACAGCACGAAACTCAGGGTGGTGCGGTAACTATGGCGCGGGTCTCGTTGAAGACGACGGCGCGATCGTGCGCGCGATCGATCGCAGCAACAACTGCAGCACTGCTCATCTTCGGCGGGGCCGTAACGGCCGCAACCGCCCAAGCGGGCATTGAAAGTCCGGGTGGCGCAGGCAGCTATACGACCGACCATGTCGGCGCGATTCCGGGTGGGTCATGCGGGCAGTCGAGTCTGCGCGACTACCTAACTTCCGATGCGCCGAACCGTCCGGTGCCAACTAACGACTGGTGGACATCACTCGTCTTCAAATTTTCTGACGCAAACGAAACTCAAGGCTGCGCACAAAACCTCGCCCTCAACGCCCTCCCGGTGCAGTACAGCGTGGAGGATGGGCGCAAGACCAACCCGTATGACGGCGACTCGGACGTTCCCGGTGTGCACATTGCCTATCACCCGCTGATGAATGTTGCTGGTGTGCCAGACGGCCAGCCGCAAGATCAGAACTTCCATCAGTACATGCGTAAAGATGTGCTGGTTGCTCAGGTTGATGGGCTTGGGCAAACTGACGCGAAGGTGTCTAACTGGTCGGATTGGACGGTTTCGACTCGGCAGTCTGATGGATCGCGCACCTTGGATGCGACGATTGGGCAGGGGTTGCCGTTCTCGTGGTTCCGGGCCACCGGCGGCAATGCGAAGTTGAAGGCGAATGGCTGGACTAACGTCGAGTTCATCGTCGATGGTGCAGTGACCAACGCCCCGACCGGATCCTTGGTAGTTATCGCCACCGGGCCGACAAATGAGCAGGGTCAAGTAGCGGATCGTCGTTACTACGCGGCGTATGCGCCCGTTGGGGCGTCGTGGTCCAAGTCGGACGAGTTCGGTAACTGGAACGACTTGATTGCCAGCAGTGCCGGCCACTTCTCGGTAGCCGCCTTGCCACTGTCGCCTGGGACCAGTGCTTCCGCTGTGTGGTCATTGGCGCAGCAGTTCGCGCCTTATGCGCATTCTCCGGTGACCGATACTCGTGCTGATTACACCTATGACCAGGCGAGCGGTGAGGTTTCGGTGACATATCAGGTGACCGCTCACCCGCTTGCGGGATCCGGCGGGTCGTCCGGCACTGTGATGTCGTTGCTGCCACATCAGCACGCGGTTTTTAGCGCGGCGGAGCCCTCGTCCCAACATTCCTTCATCGCAGGTCAATATGCATCGCCGCGCGGGCCAATGAAGACTCTTGTTGGCGTGACGAGTTTCACCACCGTCGATCAGTTCCGCGGAGTGCTGACGGAAGTGCCTGCGGTGGTTACTGGCGTGGCGGGTTCTGCCGAACGTGATCGGCTCAATGCTGAGCTGGGTGGGTATTTGAATAATGGTTCGCTTGCTGACCAACTGCGTGATTACAACACTCCGACCTACGGGGTTGGTAAGGCGTTGGGGCGTACTGCGCGCATTGTTGAGGTTGCCGATCAGCTAGGGCGCTTTGACGTTCGAGACAAGGCGCTGGGCGATATTCGCGCTACTTTGACTGACTGGTTTACGGCTTCGCCGGGTAAGAGTTCGCAGGTGTTTCGGCACTCGTCCCCATGGTCGTCTTTGATCGGGTACCCGGCGGATTTCTTCTCTGATACCGAACTTAATGACCATCATTTCCACTATGGCTATTACGTGATGGCAGCCGCGACTCTGGCCCGCTTCGATCCGGATTGGGTTGAGGATTATGGCTCGATGGTCGAGCTGCTGATCCGTGATGTGAATTCACCGCATCGGTCGGATTCGATGTTCCCACATCTGCGCTATTTCAATGCGTACAGCGGGCACGACTATGCGGCGGGGCCTGCGCCCTATGACGCTGGAAATAACCAGGAATCTTCGTCCGAAGCGATGAACGCCACCGCCGGAATGCTGATGTGGGGCGAGGTCACGGGAAATCGTACAATTCGAGACGCGGCAGTGTACATGTACACCACGCAGGCCGCCGCGATCAACGCTTACTGGTTCAACGATGCAGGTGGCGCACTACCGTCAGGGTTCAACGATCAGGTGGTCCCGGTGGTGTGGACCAATGGCGGCACTGGTGGATTGTTCTTCGGCAACGGCGAACGAGCATACAAGTACGGGATCAATACCCTGCCCATTACCGGGGCGTTCTTGTATCTGACGCCGTCCTCCGTGACGCGCAACTACAATGCGCTTCAGGCTGCGCCACGGATCAGTGGTGAGAACGCGAACGAGTGGCGTGATGTGCACCTGAGCGCGCTAGCACTCGCCGACGGCGCCGCCGCGTTGCACGGTTTAGATCAGTTAGGCGACTATGTGATTGGTCCTGATGTGCATCGGCCTTATACGAACGAACACGGCATGAGCAAGGCTCATACCTACCACTGGATCGCTAACTTGGCTGCGCTTGGCACCGTCGATCGATCCGTCACTTCGAACTACCCAATGGCTACTGCTTTTGTGCGCGACGGTCAGCGCAGTTACGTTGTGTCGAATGCTTCCAATGCTGCGATCACCGTGAGGTTCCACGACGCTGCGGGTGAGGTGGCCGCTTCTGTGACTGCGCCTGCTGGCAAGACTGCGGTGCGTGGTGCGGGTGGCTCGACTTTGACTTGGGGCGCGGCCGTTGGCGGTGTGGGGATCCCGTTGCCTGGCGATGGCGGTGGGCCAGGCGATGATGATGGGCCCGGTGGTGATGATGGGCCCGGTGGTGATGATGGGCCCGGTGGTGATGATGGGCCCGGTGGTGATGATGGGCCGGGCGACGGTGACGGCACTGGCAATGACCCCGACGATGGCGATAGCACCGGCACGCCTCCTGACTCGCTGCCTGGGCAGCATCCAAATCCGTCTGGTCAACCGGGTGGTAGTTCAGGCAATAACAATGCGGTTTCCGGATCCGGGATCGCTGCCAAGACCCAGTTAAAACTGCGCAAGGTCAAGATCGTCCGGGGTAAGAGCACGCGGCGAAGCGTCAAGGTTCGCACCGCGGCCCGCATCAAAGTACGCTTCACGGCACCGAAGAACCGCGTGGTCAAATCTCAGGTTCGACTACGGGTTGGCAAACGGGTCATCGGCAAGAAGAAGTTGAAGCAGGTCCGACCGGGTCGTTATGTCGCCGTAGTGAAGGTCCGCAAGGGTAAGAATGTACGACGCGGGAAGATCAAAGTCCGCGTGAGAAGTACGCGAAGCGCGCATGCCGCAACCTACAAAACTCGGTTACGTGTCGTGCGCTAGCCACTAGTCCTGCGTTTACTCTTTTAACGAATAGTGGAGGTGGAAACGCTCCCCCCACCTGGCTTCATGAACGATCGCCCAGTACTCTTGTGATATTGGCAATGTGGCCACCTGCAGGTCGGCGATTTCTTAACCGGTTTGATCGTAGTGGTACATCAGTCCAATCGCCCGCCGTTCTCGACGAGGAGAATCCTGTGAAGTTCAAACGTTTCGCCACCACCCTGGCAGCCGCTGCGCTGCTGGTTACCGGATCTGTGGCCGCCGCCCCCACCACACAGGCCGCGCCACCGCAGTCAATCCCGTTCATTATCAGTAACCAATCAGGACTGAATGGAGTGCCGCTCTATGTGGCGATCTTAGGGAAGAACCCCGCCACGGGAAACGAGGCGTATCTTCGTCCTGACGGCGGCATCACTGACATCACATCCGCTCCGCCATTCCAGCAACCGAACGAGAACTTGCCTGCAGATGTCATGTGGGAGGGGCCCGCGAACGGCGCCAGCATGACGGTACAGACGCCCCGAATCGAGTCTGGACGGCTCTATTACTCATATGGGCAGCGTCTGACGTTCGCGAAGAACACCAACGATCTAGGTGAGATCAAGATCGTCTACCCCTCTACTGATCCAGAACCGGCACAGCAGGACCCAGCAAAACAGATCCTTCACGGTAACGCTGAGTACACGTTTGACGACTTGGGCTTGTGGTACAACAGCACCCAAGTCGACTATGTCGGCCCGCCCGTACAGGTCGGCGGCAAGAACGAAGCCAATCACATCAAGAGCAGCGGACGGCTAGTCACAGACGGCTTCGGATCGATCGTAAGTTCACTCGAGGCGATTCCAAGTTGGAGTACGCTCGTTAAACGGGACACCTCCGGCAACGTTCTTCGCATCGTCAATCCTTCGCATCAGTATGGCAAGGAAGGGTTTAATGCAAGCAACATCTCGGCATACATCGATCAGGTGTGGAATCACTATCAAAGTCGAGACTTAGTCATCAAGCCAATCCTGGACGACCCAAGCATCACTTTCACGGGTCGCGTCAGCGGCGACACTTTCACATTCACATCGCCTGGACGGCCGACGATCTCCATTGGAAAGCCTTCTCCGACCAATGTACTTGGCTGCGACGGCCCGCTCACAAAGAACGGCCCGCACGATGAAGAAGGCTGGATCGCACGTACAGTCTGCGCTGGTTTCAACCGTTCCAGTTTGCTCACCCACAGCACACAACCGACAACGCCCGATAAGTACTACAGCGATTCGGCTTGGACAAACCACTATGTGAAGATCGTCCACGAATACATGGTCGGTAGCCGCGCATATGCGTTTGCCTATGACGATGTCGGCGGTCAAGAATCGCTCATCCACATTCCGGATGTGACGGCCGCGTACCTACAACTCGATCCCTTTGGTGGTTCCGCGAACCCATTGGGCGACGAGGAGGAAGGCACTGAGCCGGGCGGTAACGACGGTGGCGACAACGGCGACGGTGGCGACAACGGCGGTGACAACGGCGACGGTGGCGACAACGGCGGTGACAACGGAACCAACCCCGGCGGCGACGGTGGCGACAACGGCGGTGACAACGGAACCAACCCCGGCGGCGACGGTGGCGACAACGGCGGTGACAACGGCGGTGACAACGGCGGCGACGACGATAGCAACCTCCAAAACCCACCAGGTTCCATAACGCTCGGCACTATGCTTAGCGCATCCGTCACGGTCACTCCGGAACGCCCGACGGGTAAGCGCCAGTGGCACACCAAGAACGTCCAAGTCAGTGCACAGGGCGTCGCACCGGCAGGCACTGCTGCCACATTGCAGATCAAGGTTGGTAAGGCTGCGTGGGCGACATACGCTGGACCAGTCACGCTGAAGAAGGCCGGAAAGACAAGGGTTCAGGCACGCGTCATTGCTGGCAATCGAGTTTCACCCGTTGATTCATTACGAGTGAAACTCGACAAGATGGCCCCGACCAAGCTCAAAGCAAAGACCAACAAGCGCGGCATCAAACTGCGGGCCAAGGACAAGACCAGCAAGGTCGCCAAGATTCGTTACCGGATCAAACGCGCGGGTGGCGGTTGGACGAAGTGGCGTGCTTACAAGGGCAAGCGCATCAAGGCCCGCGCCAACTTCCAGCGCATCCGGGTTCGCGCTATCGACAAGGCTGGCAACAAACGAGTCAAGACCTTCAAAGTGAAGGCTCGTAGGTAGTCACGTTCGCTGTGCTCGTCATCATGACCGAGCACAGCGAACGGTTCTCTCTACCTGGAGCAGGCGGTACTCGTCACCGAAGGTGACTTAGTTACCGACTGCTCCATGCATCTCTACTCAACCTGCCAGCACCGCAATCAATAACCCCGTACGAGTTTTCCACAGCACTAGTTTTGGGTGAGTTGATGTCAGAGGGTAATGAAACACTTGTTCTATGACAGCGGTTGGAGTTGGTTATGACGAGGTTGATCAGGCGAGTAGCGCTGACCGACCTCAGCGGGGCGAACACTGTCATCTCAATGTGGTAGATGTGCCACAAACCCAGTCGCAGCCAAGGTCGCAATCTCCGTCGCGTCCGCAACAACAGCCAGCCCCCTTGTCCCATCCCCAGTTTGGTCTAGTACACCATCCGTATGCTGATCTGGTAGATGACCTTGCCGCTATCACAGCACAAATGCGGGTGCTCGAAGGTCAACTTGTTGCGGCAGTCGGACGACTTCAGACCGTGTGCGAACAACCTGATGGCTCGGTGCAAGAGAACTTGGCCCATGCGTATGGCTACCGAAACGCCACAACCCTGGTCGAGGGTGTGACAGGAATCTCGTCAAGTGCGGTACGTGATCTGATCCGATTAGCTCGTCATACCAGTGACCGTTTAACACTGACTGGGCAGGTGCTGGAACCCGATCTCCCACACCTGCGTACTGCTCTTGATGCTGGACAGATCGGCGTGGACTGCGCCACTGCGATCGTCCGCCCGCTCGCACCACTCCTTCCCCGAGTGGATCCTGCCGACCTGCACTTGGCCGACCGGAGTCTAGTCGAGATGGCCACCGGCATGATCTCGACAGGTCCCGGAGCCGGGATTCGCCACAGTGCCAGCCTCATCGCAGACGCCGCACGGCTATGGTGCGACCGCATCGACCCCGACGGGATAGAGCCACGTGCCCAACAAGCACATCAACACCGTTCGCTGACCGTGTCGAAACGAGCATACAAAGGGCTACACACAGTGCGTGGTCGCATTCCCACCGACATTGCGATGAGATTCCATACCCAATGCGACACCATGATGCGCCAAGAGCGTCTAACTTCCCATAACACTGACGAAACTGCTACCAACAGTACAGGCACCGATACGTCTGACACCGATGCTCCAAGCACCGATACCTCAGACACCAGCCACGGCACCGCACTATCCGCCGACAACAACACAGTGGGCGCCAGCAACACTGCCGACATTGCCGACGACACAATTTTGCTCGCAGAGGACTACCGCACACGAGAACAAAGCGGAGCGGACCTCTTCGCTGCCATGCTCACCGCTATCACCACCACCCGAGACTTCACCACACCACCTGCGGTGCTAGTAACCATCGCCACAAATAGTGACCATGGCACTGGCACTGGCACTGGCAACAATACGGGTGGTTGCCGTATTGGCAGTGATCAATCGTTTGCGCGAACAGGGTTGATCAACGGACAACCAGCCCCGCGGTCCATGATCACCCAAATCATGTGTGACTCAGGGACCCAAATCGTAGGACAAGACCCCACCGGCAGGGTTCTGTCCCTGAGCACCACCGCACGGGTATTCACCCCGAACCAACGCCGCGCGATCGCAGCACGCGATGGACACACCTGCTTGATCCCGCACTGCCGCATCCCGGCCACAGCCTGCGAAGCACACCACGTCCTACCTTGGTCCGAAAACGGAAAAACCCACGTTGATAACGGAGTCCTTCTCTGCTGGCAACACCACCGTATGATCGACCAGCACTACTGGGCTGTCACCATGATTGACGGCGTCCCACACATCACCAGTCCTGTATCAAGAAAAGACCGCGGCCCAACCCAAACCGTTCCATTTCACCGAAGGACATAAGTCTGCTGACACAGTGCAGTTCCACACAAGGAAATAGACGCGGTCATATCTGCCTACACAATCGTGAGCGATCTCCGTCTTCCTGCCAGTCAGATGTCCCGATAGGTACGCCTACGGGTACGTCTGACACCGTAAGGAGATGCACCGAGACGCTCAGACATGGGTAATCGACAACGGCATGGACGAATCCACGCCGAAGTCCAGCGCCGACGGCGCGACACCTGCAGTGACCATCGACGAGCCCAAGGCGGCGATCATCGCACCGTTGTCGGTGCAGTATTTGATCGGCGGGATGCGCAGCGTGATACCCGCCTCAGTACACCGCTGCTGCGCCATCTCGCGCAATTGTGAATTGGCAGAGAACCCGCCACCAATCACAACAGTATCCACGCCGTTTCGGTCACAGGCCGCAATCGTCTTGGCCGTCAGCACGTCAGCCACCGCGGCCGCGAACGAAGCGGCGACATCCTCGATTGGCAGTTCTTTGCCTGCAGCTCGTTGAGTCTCCACCCACCGAGCCACCGCAGTCTTCAACCCTGAGAACGAGAAGTCATACGCATGCGCTGCCTGATCCTTCGCAGCCGTCAGACCTCGCGGGAACCGAATGGCCTCCGGGTCGCCTTCCCGTGCCAATCGATCAATGTGCGGACCGCCTGGATACGGCAATCCCAGCAAACGACCCACCTTGTCAAAGGCCTCACCAGCAGCATCATCCAACGTCGACCCAAGTTCGCGCACCCCGGTCGCAATATTGTCCACCAGCAGCATCGACGAATGCCCGCCCGAGACCACCAGGGCTAAAAACTCGTCCGGAAAATCCCCGTGAACCAACTGATCGACCGCCGCATGGCCAATGACGTGATTGAGCCCATAAATCGGCTTGCCGGTAGCGAGCGATAGTGCCTTTGCTGCGGAAACCCCCACCGTCAATGGGCCAATAAGGCCCGGCCCAGCGGTCACAGCAATAGCATCCACTTCACCGAGATCGACATCGGCAGTGCTCAGCGCTCGCTCAAGGGTCGGAATCATCGCCTCAAGATGAGCACGCGAAGCGATCTCGGGGATGATCCCTCCAAAACGCGCATGCTCATCAACCGAACTCGCCACCGCATCAACAAGAAGTTCCTGTCCGCGCACCAAAGCGACACCTGTTTCGTCGCAGGACGATTCGATACCCAATACCAACGGTTCATTCACGGCATTCAGCCTACTGTGGTTCCGGGCGAACTCGTCCGAAATCACCCAGTGCGCTCCGCACCAAACCTCGTGAATCCCGCCATACGAACTACAACCAGCACAAGCAAAGCGGCCACACCCCCACCATGTAACGCACATCACAACCAACGCCGGGATGGAATAGGCCCAGCAACGTGTTCGCCACTACATGGACAGTTTTACCTCGGCTACCGACACACTCGAGACCGCCCAGCTCCCCGACGAGGCGATCGCAGAGCTCAGCGAGATCGACCGCATCTTCGTGAACGCCCGAACGACACGCCGCTTCGCAGCCACCGAAGTCTCCGACGAGGTGCTGGCACGAGCCTACGACAAGGCGCGCTGGGCGCCGACCGCGATGAACTCGCAGCCGCTGCGCCTGTTGGTGGTACGCACTCCGCAGGCCCGCGAGCGCCTCGCCGCACACATGAGCGGTAACAACCGGGACAACACTTTGGCCGCTCCGGTGAGCCTCGTTGTGGCCGCCGACCTGGACTTCCACACCAACTTCGACCGGCTCGCACCGCATATGACTGATGCCGTCACCGAATGGCGGCAAAAGCCCGCCCAAGCACACGAGGCGATGGCCATTCCATCCACCTGGTTGCAAATGGCCTACCTGATCTTGGCGCTACGTTCCGAGGGTCTCGATGTAGGCCCCATGACAGGGTTCAAGGCCGACGGAATCAACCAAGAGTTCTTTGCCGACAACGCTTGGCGCACACTTGCGGTGCTCAACGTCGGCTATGCGGCAGCAGACGAGAAGGTCTATCCGCGCGCCGCACGGCTCGAATTCAACGAGATCGCAAGAATCGTCTAGCGAAGCACCGCACCGGCCAAGTGACCAACCGAGCCTACTCGGCCAGGTTCAACCGCATCGTATAAGCGTCCAAGTTCTCTGGCTGGTAGTAACGTTTACGTAATCCGACCTGCTCAAAGCCGAACTCGGAATACAGGTGCAGTGCGGCCTCGTTATTCACTGCCACTTCAAGGAGTACCGCGGTTGCGCCGACCTTACGGGCGTGCTCGATCAACGCCTCGATCAGCATTCGCCCCGCGCCGCGACGTTGGTGGCCGGGAGCCACCCCGACGGTCATGATCTGCACGACTTCACCATCGAACCAAAGCCCCGCATACCCCACCAGGGGTTCCGGACCGATCGAGGTCAGGTCACGGTAGGTGGCAGCGATGTACCACCGGCCTTTGCCGCCCAATTCTTCGGCGAGCATGCCGTAACTCCAGGCACCGGCGCCGAAGAGTTCGCGTTCCAACCCCACGACACGGTCGAGATCGCTGGCCCGCAATGGCCTGACGGTGTACCGAAATGGCACAGTGTCGGCGGTTTCCGTCGCCTCCTGGGTCTCGTTCATCTCGTCACACTGCTTTCTTGGCCGGTCCGGGCACCTGTGCATCCGGGCGTCTGAGGTATAACGGTTCAACCGGTTGATCGACCCCTGCTGCCAACCGTTGCTGCGCGATAATCGCCAGCAACCGCGGTTCGACAACGAAATCATCACCAGTTACCTCAATACCGCTACCTTCTAGGATAGGCAAGGGCGTCGGCGAAACCACAGTGGATATCCCCTTAATCAGCGATACTGCACCGACCGGACGTTCCACCCACGGCTCGGATAACGGACTCAGCGCGATATCGCCTAGCCTCACATCCGCCGTCTCCCCAGGGACGAGTGCTGACACCCGATAGGTCCTGCCGTACACCTCTTTGCGACGCGCATCGGACAACACCGCAATGAACTGGTCGCCGCCAAGGTCCAATCGCTCCACTGCGGCGAGCGCCACGGCGTCCAGCGAACACACGCCGTACCCGTCGATACCACGCCCGAAGGCGAAGGTGCGGGCCGCTACCAAACCGGCGCGCAGACCGGTGAAGGGCGCCGGACCAGTACCCACAACGACCTCGGTGATGTCCTGCGGTGACACGTCAGCCTCATGCAGCACTTCGTCGATCAGCGGGCTGAGCAGTTCGGCATGCTGGCGCCCGGTCGACAAGCGCCGGGTTGCCATTTCAGTGCTGCCGTCGGTCACGCCGACAGCAATTCCATTTGAGGTATCTAGTGCGAGGGTAACCACAACATCACCCTAATCGCTCACAGTCAGTTGAACGCCATCCCACCGCGGCCCCACCGCATGCAAGGAAATGGTTCGCGGCGCGTCACCGTCCAGATCTGCGTCATCACCGACGAGTTCCCCCACGGGCCGCGCAAGCGTGATCTCCAGCCGAGCATCATTCAGAACATGGGCGACAGCTTCGCCCCATTCCACTACTGTGACGCTCTCATCCAATGACGTATCCAGGTCGAGTGCATCGAGCTCGTCAAATGAGCCCAGCCGGTAAGCATCGACATGCACCAAGTCCGGGCCGCCCGTCAGGTTGGGGTATTCACGGGCAATCGTGAAGGTCGGCGAGACGATCTGGCCGCGCACCCCCAGGCCTTGACCGAGCCCCTGGGTCAAGGTGGTTTTACCTGCACCCAACGGGCCGGTCAGCACAATCAGATCGCCGGCCCGCACGATCCGGGCCAGGCGAGCACCAAATGCGCGCATCTGGTCTGCTGAGTCAGCCGTGACCTGACAATCGTGGCTACTCAGGGTGATGTGTTGTGTCACGTTGTTCTTCCCTTATGACTGATCCGCGACGGCGTCGCGGTGTCCGGTGTAAACCCGCGGTACGCGAGCGCCGAGTCGCGTGGTGATCTCATAGTTGATGGTTCCGGCGCGTTCGGCCCAGTCCTGTGCACTGGGATCGCCCAAGGCGGGGTCGCCGAAGAGCACGATGCGGTCGCCGATCTGCTCGGCGGCCTCAGGTCCAAGGTCAACGACAACCTGGTCCATGCAGACTCGTCCCGAGATATTTCCGCTCCTGGGATTCGGCCCAGCGACATGCACTGGCGCGCCAGGGTGCTCGTTGGTGCCGGAGAGGTGTCGTGGGATGCCGTCAGCATAACCGAGCGGGATGATACCGAGTACGGTGTCTCGGTCGGTGACGTATTGATGCCCGTAGGACACTCCTTGTCCCGCAGTGACAGGTTTGACTGTGGCAAGATCGGCGACCAAGCGCATAGCGGGACGCAGACCCAACTGTGCAGCACTGGCAACCTCAGGCATCGGTGTCAGCCCGTAGATCGCCACGCCGGGGCGCACCAGATCGAGGTGAACGCTCGGTTCACGCAACGTGGCACCGGAAGCGGCAAGGTGACGCAGTTGCGGTGTCAGTCCGATCTTCTCTAGATCGCGGGTGGCGCTATTGAGTTCTGTCAGCTGCTGCTGGGTGAAAGGATGGCCGGGCTCATCACCGAAAGCCAGATGCGACCACAGCCCCACCACGTCGATGCCCCCGGCGTCGACGGCGTAACGCAGTGCGGCGCGGAACTCGTCCCATTGCCCTCTCGCCAGGCCGCCGCGTCCCAGACCGGTGTCAACCTTGACGTGGATCCGTGCGGTGCGATCGGTGGCCAGCGCGGCGCGGTGCACACGAGCCAGCGCGTCGAGCGAGGCCACCGACAGGTCGATCCCGGCGAGGACGAGTTCGTCGAAGGGGGCGCCTGGGCCGTATAGCCAGGTCAAGATCGGTGCAGTGATCCCGCTACGGCGCAAGCTCAGCGCCTCAGACACCTGTGCCACGCCGAGCCAGGTTGCGCCAGCTGCCAGTGCCTCGTGGGCCACCGGAATCAGACCATGACCGTAGGCGTCAGCCTTGATGATCGCCATCACCGCGCTGCCGTCGGCCGCCTGGGCCAGAGTGCGAATGTTCTCGCGGATGGCGCTGAGGTCGACGACGGCACGAGCAGGATAATAGTGGTCACTCACACGCATTATTGTCCCACCGACTGACCCGACTGCAGTGCATCAGCGATGACATAGGGAATGTGGTCGACGATGTCACTGGCCACCACGGGCCCAGTGCCACCTGGGATCCATTGCGCCGCGAGTTGCGCCGCGGTGCCGTGAATCAGGGCGCCCGCAGCGGCGAGCTGTGCCGCAAAACCCGGTTCATCACGGCATTGCTCGTCGTGACTGGCGAGCAGTGCTCCGATAACCCCAGCCAGCACGTCGCCAGCCCCGGCGGTGGCGAGCCATGACGGACCATCGGCTTGAGAGTAGGTCACCCCCGGTCCGGCGATGATGGTGGTCGGCCCCTTCAGCAAGACCGTCGCACCAAGGATCTCATGCGCGCGGCGCGCCCACAGCAGCGGTGCAGCCTGCACGGTGGCGCGGTCAGTCGTCACACCGCGCGATTCCATGAGTTGGACGAGTTCGCCCGCGTGCGGTGTGAGCACCACTGATGAAGGCAGCTCGTCTGCAAGGCTCTCCCCCGGGCTGGCGTCGCCCGAATCGTCTTCTTGGGCGACCGATCCGCCCACCAGGCTGAGTGCTCCCGCATCGAGGACGAGCGGCATATCTTGATCAAGCATGTCTCGAATGTGTCCGGTCAATGCGCGCGCATCCGCAACTGATACGCCCGGACCCGCCACCAACGCTTGTACCCGTCCGGGTTGAGCGACCACTTCTGGGTAACGACCCAGGACGAGATCGCGCGGAATATTCGGCCCGAGGTAGCGGACCATTCCGACGCCGGTGCGCAACGCACCGCCGACGGTCAGGACCGCGGCTCCGGGATATTGCGCCGACCCCGCTGCGATGCCGAGAACGCCGCGGGTGTACTTGTGGCTGTCTCGACGGGGTGTCGCGACGATGCCGAGCCCGCGCAGATCTGCCAATTCCAGGCGACAGACATCCACTTGATGCTGCACTAACTCATCGTCAATGCCGATATCGATCGCTACGAGGCGGCCCGTAAAACCTGCTGCGGGATCGCACAGCAGGCCCGCTTTGGCAGCCGCGAAAGTGACGGTGACATCGGCCGAGAGCACCGCTTCCGGCACTGAGACCTCACCCGTGGTGGCGTCCACCCCGGATGGCAGATCCACCGCGATGACAACGGGGCGGGTGCCGCCGGTCCCCCAGTGTCGTTTGAGTTCCACGATGAGTTCACGTGCCGGACTGCGCAGTGCGGGCCGGGCATCAGAGCCGGTTCCGATCATTGCATCGAAGATCAGGTCAGCACGACGCAGAGCGTCCAACAGTTCCTGGTCGTCAGTCGGCACGAGCACGCGACCGCCCAGCGCCTCGATGCGATCGATGGTGAACTGTGGCGCGGTGCCGAAGACGGGCACCACCGTGACTTGCACACCGCGACGTACTAATGATGCCGCCGCCAAAATACCGTCGGCACCGTTGTTTCCCCGTCCGGCTAATACGACCGCTCGCGCTGCGCGCACCGGGCCGCGGCGACGGAGTTCTTGCAGCGCCACCCGCGCCAGCGCGAAGGCCGCGCGTTCCATCAGTGGCACATCGGCAGCCAAATATGGGGCTTCGGCATTGCGGACGGCCGATGCTGAATAGCCGCGGATCATAGCGACTCCGCAATGACGAAAGCCGTGGCCATGCCACCATCGTGGCTGATCGAAATATGCCAGTTCGTCACGCCCAGCACGGCGGCCCGGCGGGCACAGGCACCGGTCACATTCAGGTCCGGTTTGCCGTGTTCATCGGTCCCGACCTCGACGTCCCGCCAGGACAAGTCCCCTGGTGAACCGAGAGCCTTGGCGACAGCTTCCTTCGCGGCGAATCGACCGGCCAGACTTGCGATGGGCAAGGCTGCCTCGTCCTCGGTGAAGATCCGGCTGCGCAGCCGCGCGGACCGGCCCAGGGCTCGCTCCAACCGAGCGACCTCGACGATATCCGTGCCAATCCCGACGATCATGACACCAGACTACGTGGCCAGTGGCGGCAACGATTATTCGACGGTGACAGACTTGGCGAGGTTACGCGGCTGGTCAACGTCCAGCCCGCGCGCTGTCGCCAATTCGCATGCGAAGATCTGCAATGGCACCACAGTCACCAGCGGCGAGAGCAGCGTCGGCGACTGCGGCACCCAGAACACCTCGTCCGCGTACGGCAAGACGGCCTCGTCACCTTCTTCCGCGATGACGAGCGTACGAGCACCACGAGCGCGGATCTCCTGAATATTGGAGATCACCTTCGCGTGCAGCGAGTCGCGTCCGCGCGGCGACGGGACAATCACGAAGACCGGCTGGCCTGGTTCAACGAGTGCAATCGGACCGTGCTTGAGCTCACCGGCGGCGAACCCTTCAGCGTGGATGTACGCCAATTCCTTGAGTTTGAGCGCGCCTTCGAGCGCCACCGGGAATCCGACGTGTCGGCCCAGGAACAGCACCGAGCGGGAATCCATCCACCGAGCGATCATCCGCACTCGGTCACCACTGTCGATGACGGCTTGGATCTTGGCCGGCATCTCTCGCAGATCGGCCAGAACGGCGGCAATCTCGTCCGGGAATTTGGTGCCCCGCACCTGCGCCAGGTACAAGCCCAGCAGGTAGGCGGCGGTGAGCTGCGCCAAGAATGCTTTAGTCGAGGCAACAGCGATTTCCGGGCCGGCGTGGGTGTAGAGCACAGCATCGGCCTCACGCGGAATCGTCGATCCGTGCGTGTTGACGATGGCGAGCACCTTAGCGCCCTGTTCCTGAGCGTGACGCACGGCCATCAAGGTGTCCATGGTCTCGCCCGATTGTGAGATCGCGACAACCAGCGTCTTCTCCGAAACAACCGGGTCGCGGTAGCGGAACTCGTGCGCCAGCTCGACCTCGACTGGAACTCGGCACCAGTGCTCGATGGCGTATTTGGCGACGTGACCGGCGTAGGCGGCGGTGCCGCAGGCAATCACCACGATCTTGTCGATAGTGCGCAGGAGCGCTTCGTCGATGCGCAACTCGTCCAACTGCAAGTGGCCGGCACGGTCGGTACGACCAAGCAAGGTTTGCGCGACGGCTTGCGGCTCGTCCGCGATCTCCTTGTCCATGAAGGTGCGGTAGCCGCCCTTTTCGGCGGCTGATGCGTCCCAGTCCACAGTGTATGGGCTCGGCTCGACCGGGTTGCCGTCGAAGTCTGTGATGGTCACATCATCCGCGGTGATGGTTACGACCTGGTCCTGGCCGAGTTCGAGTGCCTCGCGAGTGGACGACACGAATGCGGCGACGTCGGAGCCGAGGAAGTTCTCGTCTTCGCCCAGACCGACCACCAGTGGTGAGTCGTGGCGAGCGCCCACAACGGTGCCGGGCGCATCGGTGTGGACGGCAAGCAGAGTGAACGCGCCGTCAAGCTGCTTCGCGGTGGCGCGCATTGCGGCCGACAAGTCACCGGCGAGACGGTACTCGCGAGCCAGTAGGTGCGCAGCGACCTCAGTGTCAGTCTCCGAGAGGAATCGCGAGCCCTCGGCGATGAGTTCCTCGCGCAGTTGCGCGAAGTTCTCGATGATCCCGTTGTGGATCACAGCCAACTTGCCGCCATCCGCCAGATGCGGGTGCGCGTTGCGGTCGGTTGGACCACCGTGTGTGGCCCAGCGTGTATGCCCGATTGCGGCAGTCGCGTTCGGCAGTGGTTCAGCGGCCAAGGTATCGGTGAGGTTGACGAGCTTGCCCGCCTTCTTTCGCGATGACACCTGCGCTGTGTCGGGGGCGACCACGGCCACACCGGCAGAGTCGTACCCGCGGTATTCGAGACGACGAAGTCCTTCAATGACAACGTCTAGGGGACGCTGCGACGTATCTGCTGCACTGCCAGCCGGGCCGGCATATCCTACGATTCCACACATGCTGAACAGGCTACCAGCGCCGGGCGTTTAGTCACTGTCAGAACGCGGGCCGAACTGTGGCCTGTTGTGGCAAGACGTACCGCCAACTGCCACTAGACTCGGTCGGGATGGATTTGGAATTCTCAGCCGACTCGTCCCCTTACGTCGAATTCACCCGTGACGCCTGGCAACGACTCTCGGCAGCGACGCCGCTCCCGCTGACCGACCGGGATATCGCTCGGCTGCGCGGACTCGGCGATCCCATTGATTTGAACGAAGTTGACGTGGTTTTCCGTCCGCTGTCGCGGCTGTTGAACCTCTATGTCAAGGCCACTAGCGGCTTGCACGAGGCCTCGTCGACGTTTCTCAACGAGAAATGGGACGGCACACCCTACGTGATCGGTGTGGCCGGTTCGGTCGCCGTGGGCAAGTCGACCATCGCTCGTGTGCTGCGCGAGATGCTGGCGCGCTGGCCCGATACCCCGCGTGTGGAATTGGTCACAACTGATGGTTTTCTGCTGCCGAATGCCGAGTTGGAGGCTCGCGGGATCCTCGAACGTAAGGGATTCCCGGAGTCATATGATCGACGAGCACTCATCCAGTTCCTCGCCCACGTGAAGTCAGGAGCCTCTGCCGCTCACGCGCCCGTGTACAGCCACCTGGCGTACGACATCGTCCCGGACGAACACATTGCGGTGCGCCGACCGCACGTGCTGATCGTCGAAGGTCTCAACGTGCTCCAGCCAGCACGAACGTCCTCGGACATCGCCTCTAGTCTGGCGGTCTCCGACTTCTTCGACTTCTCGATTTACGTCGACGCCGATCCCACCGATATTCGCCGCTGGTACGTCGAACGATTCTTATCGCTGCGGCAAACCGCGTTCGCGGACCCGGCCTCGTACTTCCACCGCTATGCCTCGCTCAGCGACGAGCAAGCCCGAGAACAGGCCGAGGCGATCTGGGATTCGATCAATGCGCCGAATCTGATCCAGAACATCGAGCCGACCAGATCCCGCGCCACACTGATCCTGCGGAAAGGCTCAGATCACACGGTGGAGCGGGTCTTGCTGCGTAAGACCTGAGCTACTCGGTCGCGGCAAGCGACCGAAGGTCGGCGCGGTCGAGGTAGAGCATGCCGCCGAGGTGGTCGGTCTCGTGCTGCACGATCCGCGCGGGCCATCCGACCAGCACCTCATCCAACGGCTCGCCGTGCTCGTCCTGACCGATCAGACGGACAGCACGAGCACGATTGACCACCGCTTGGTAGCCCGGCACACTCAGGCATCCTTCGTAGAAGGCTCGTCCTTCGACCTCGCCGCTATCTGGCGCAGCGACAGCTTCATATCGCGGATTGAGGATCGTACGGTGTGGCACCGCGACTCGTTCACGTGGGTCATCGGGGTCATCGGTACCCGGATCCCACACCACTGCGAGCGCCAGTCCCAACCCGATCTGGTTCGCAGCCAGTCCGACGCCCGGCGCGTCGAGCATGGTGCGGCGCATGTACTCCAACAGGTCGGGCAACAGGTCACCTAATTGCCCTTGATATGGCGTGGTCACTGCGCGTAGCACCGGATGGCCCGCCTTGACGATCGGAAGGATCCCGGTGGGGTGCTGGCGCAGCAGATCTTCCACCGCCCGGCACAGCGCTGGGTCTATCTGGGACGAGTTCGAAGGATCCCAGAGCACATGTGTGCCGGAGATCGCGTTGTTACCCATCGCGGTGTTCTCCAGGTCAGGGCCGCTCATTACAGTGCCAGTCGGTCCCGGACGATCGCTGCGAGTCGTTCAGCGACCTCGTCCGCCTGGAATTGGGTTTCAGCCTCGACCATGACCCGTACCAGCGGCTCGGTGCCGGAAGCACGGAGCAGAACTCGTCCCGTGCCACGCAATTCTTCTTCCGCAGCGGCGATGGCTCGGCCTAGGACCTCGTCGCTGGCCGTACGGGTTTTGTCCACGCCTGGCACGTTGACCAGGGACTGTGGAAGCCGCGGCACGCTGGCAGCCAACTCGGTCAATGATTTGCCGGTCTCAGCCACCCGGCTGAGCAGGTGCAGGGCAGTCAAAGTACCGTCACCGGTGGTGGAATGGTCCAGCATGACGAGGTGTCCAGACTGCTCGCCACCGAGGTTGTAGCCGTCTGCGCGCATCGCTTCAAGCACGTAACGGTCGCCTACTGCTGTTGTCACCACCTTGACTCCCTGTTCCTGCATCGCAAGGGTCAATCCAAGGTTGGACATGACGGTGGCGACGAGGGTGTCGCCATTGAGCTCACCGCGTTCTTTCAGGCCGGTGGCAAGGATCCCCATGATCTGGTCGCCGTCGATAATGTTGCCGTCGTTGTCAGCCGCGATGCAGCGGTCGGCGTCGCCGTCGAAGGACACTCCAGCATCGGTCCAGTGACCGACGGTTGCGGCCGCCATACGGCGTGGCAGTGTCGCCCCATAGCCGTTGTTGATGTTGATGCCGTCGGGTGCGGCTCCGATCACGATGACCTCCGCTCCGGCACGGCGCAGGGCTTCGGGACCGATACGTGACGCGGCACCGTTGGCGCCGTCAACGACCACGCGCAGACCATCGAGTGAGTGAGGGACGGTAGCGACGATGTGGTCGAGGTAGGTCTCGATCGCTTTACCGTCGTAGGACATCCGGCCAACGCCAGCGCCTGTGGGTCGATCCCAAGGTTCGCGCAGTCGCTTTTCGATGCGGTCTTCGACCTCATCGGCGAGCTTGTAGCCCGAGTGGTCGAAGAACTTGATGCCGTTGTCCTGCATCGGGTTGTGTGACGCGGAGATCATCGCGCCCAGGTCAACGTCCATGGTGTGAGTCAGGTAGGCGACCGCCGGGGTCGGCACTACGCCCACGTCAATCACGTCGACGCCAGCACTGGCTAATCCGGCGCTGACGGCTGCGGTGAGGAATTCTCCTGACGCGCGCGGGTCGCGCCCTACGACCGCTTTGGGACGACGCCCGGTGAACACGCCCTCTTGGCCCAGCACGTGCGCTGCGGCAACAGCCAGGTCGAGTGCTAGTTCAACGGTGACGTCCTTGTTGGCGAGTCCGCGAACTCCGTCGGTACCGAATAGTCGAGCCATAAGTGGCAATACCCTTACTTCGATGCGTCCTGAACTGGGCGACTGAATTGGCACCTAGCCGAAGACTGGAATTGAATGAACAAACCCCATCAAGAATACGCGCGCAACCTTGGGCAGGTCACATCAGAAGCGAAGCGCCCCGCAACCACCAGGGCTGCGGGGCGCTTCGCGCAAAAAACTTGCAGGCAGATCAGCGCTTGGAGTACTGCGACGCCTTGCGTGCCTTCTTCAGACCAGCCTTCTTACGCTCAACGGTGCGAGCGTCGCGGGTCAGGAAGCCAGCCTTCTTCAAGGCCGGACGGTTGTTCTCACGGTCGATCTCGTTGAGTGCACGAGCGATGCCGAGGCGCAGCGCGCCGGCTTGACCGGAGGTGCCGCCGCCGTTGATGCGCGCGACCACGTCAAAGCGGCCTTCTACGTCAACGGTCTTCAGCGGAGAGGTGACAATCTGCTGGTGCACCTTGTTGGGGAAGTAGTCTTCCAGAGCACGGCCGTTGATCTTCCACTGACCAGTGCCAGGGACAAGGCGAACTCGGGCAACAGCTTCCTTGCGGCGGCCCAAGGCCTGTGCAGGTGCAGTCGCGCTAGCCCCACGGCCAGCGGGGGCCTGGGTTTCGGTGGTGTACGAGCTGGGAGCTTCCAGCGTGTCGTTTTCGACGTTGGTCTCGGCCACGGTCGGTGTCCTCGCGTCCTTCAATCTTGCGGTTATCTTGGATGAACGCGCTTACTGCGCGACCTGGGTGATCTCAAATGGCTTCGGCTGCTGTGCCGCGTGAGGGTGCTCGGAACCCGAGTACACCTTCAGCTTCGTTAACTGGCCAGCCGCAAGCGAGTTCTTCGGGAGCATTCCGCGAACTGCCTTGATGATCGCCTTCTCGGGCGACTTCTCAAGCAACTCTGCGTACTTGACTGCACGCAGACCACCCGGGTAACCGGAGTGGCGGTAGGCGAGCTTCTGCTCGCGCTTGTTGCCTGTCAGTGCCACCTTCTCAGCGTTGATGACGACGACAAAGTCGCCACCGTCAACATGAGGAGCAAAGGTGGGCTTGTGCTTCCCACGGAGCAAAGTCGCCACATGGGTCGCCAAACGTCCCAGGACAACATCAGTCGCGTCGATGACGTACCAGTCACGCTGGACGTCGCCGGGCTTCGGGGTGTACGTACGCACGTTCGTAGCCTTCGTTTCGGTTCGATTCGCGCCGGTCAACGCATACGCGCCGGCGAGGTCTGGTTGAGTGCTCTTGCGGTGTAGCGATCCATCTAGTTGAAGCGATGAAACACTTACTGCCTGCCGAGATTCCAGCAACGAGTGGGAACGTCACGGGGTTCGGGCTGAACTAGGCACACCGATGCCAAGCACAACGACTAACTACTGTACTGCTATCGAGGCTGGTTGGTCAAACGCGCTGTAGCCACTCGTCCCTTGCAGCCACGCACTCGGGACACCGGCCGGCAAAACCTGGTCCGGGGACGCATTCTTCACAGCCCAAGCGCTGGGTGGTGCAAGCAGCGTCAGCGCAGTTGCGGAACCGGTCAGTGGTGGTCCCGCAGACAATGCACTGCCCCAGGGACTGAGCATGCTCGTCGAAATGGACCGCACCGCGCTGATCGAAGACGTAGAGCGACCCCTTCCAGTGGCCCTTCGAGCCGTAGACTTCGCCGTATCGCACGATGCCACCATCGATCTGATAGACCTCACCGAATCCGCGGTTCTTCATCACCACCGACAGGATCTCGCAACGCACTCCCCCGGTGCAGTACGTCACCACGGCTTTGTCTTTGAGATGGTCGTACTTGCCGGATTCGATCTCAGCGACGAAGTCATGGGTGGTGCGCACATCTGGCACCACAGCATCCGCAAACTTCCCGGTTTGCGCCTCGAAGGCATTGCGGCCGTCAAAGAACACAACGTCCTCGCCCCGTTCTGATACGAGTTCATTGACCTGCGCTGGAGAAAGATGCTCTCCACCCCCGACGACGCCGTCCGCAGTGACTTTGATCTCGTCTGGAACCCCGAAGGCCACCAGCTCCGGCCGCTCCTTGACACTCAACCGTGGAAAATCTGCACCAGTCCCCGCCGACCACTTGACGTCGATCTTCTCCAAACCCGGGTATTGCTTGGTCGTCTTGACGTAACGCTTCAGGTTCTCGACTGTTCCACCCAGGGTGGCGTTGATCCCGTGCGGCGAGACGATCACTCGTCCGGTCAAGTCCCAGCGCTCAGCTAGTTCACGCTGCCAAAGACGCATTGCTGTGGGGTCCTTGACGGGCGTGAAGCCATAGAACAACACGATTCGGTATGTGGCCATACTCCTAGCCTACGAGGCTTCATGCCATGTTCTGCACACCAGGGCACACAGTGCCACGATGGATGGATGAGCACATTCGAGACAGACCCGAGTAACACGTCCAAGCCTGATGAGCCCGAACTCGAACTGGATCAACTGCCCCGCGAAGACACTCTGGAACAGATTGAGGACGAGGACATCCTGGATGAGGGCTACACCCCTCGTACCGATCCGCGTCCCGGACTTTACGAAACCCCCAGGGAAGTGACCGACGGTTTGACCATCACGGAAGAACTCGCCGCCGAGACACCCGACGTCTGGAACGAGCCCGATGAGGGGGACGATTCGCAGACGGGACGGCTGAGCGTCGATGACGATGCGCTAGATGGCCGTGGCAACGACCTTTACGCCGTTGACAAGGGCGCTGCAGGCGGTCTGGAGAGCGCGGAAGAGGCGGCGATGCACGTCGAGGACGACGCCTGAACGACCGCTAGGCAGGTGGTTTCCGCCTCACACTCAGGGGCGGATCTCCTCGTCCATGCGCTGAGCACGGATAGCCTGCGCCCGTTGCGCCAGCAACTCATCTTCGGGGTAAGCGACGGCTTCCAAGGTCAAACCTCGTGCGGCGATCACAGCCCCGGCGTTTGCGCGGTCTTTGCTGGCCAATACCGCTGCGAGCCAATCGGCGGGTCGTTTTCCTTGACCGATCAGTATGGACGATCCCACCAGAGCCCGCACCATGTTGTGACAGAACGCATCCGAGGTGATGGTCGCCACCACCAGGCCAGCGTCCGGCCCCGACTGTGGTCGCTGCCACTCGAACTGCTGTAGCTGACGGATCGTGGTAGCACCCGGACGAGGTTTGCAGAACGCCGCGAAGTCGCGCAATCCCGTGACTTCCTGAGCGGCCTCGTTCATCGCCGCCTCATCCAGTTCGCCGCGGTGCCACAGCGTCCAGTCGGCCCGCAACGGGTCGCGTGCCGCGTACCGATCCGCGATGCGGTACTTGTACGTCCGGCTCAGCGCAGAAAATCGCGCATCGAAGCCGCTCGGCGCTATGGTGGCCGCGAAAACGACGATGTCATCCCCCAGCACCCCGGCCAGCCGATCAAGCAATGCTTCAGACTCTGGCCGGTCACTGCGTCCGGGCAAACCACGCCAACCGTCGAGATCAATATCGACGTGCACTACTTGGCCACGCGCATGAACACCAGCGTCAGTGCGACCCGCAACGGTCACCTGGGGCGCCGCCAATCCGCGAGCGCTGGCCCGCAATACCTTGTCCAGTGCCGCTTCTAACTCCCCTTGAACGGTCCGCAATTCAGGCTGACGCGCCCAACCGGCGAAGTCGGTGCCACGGTAGGCCACATCCAGGCGGATCCTGGTGAGGGCTGGGGTTTCAGGGACGAGCACACCCCTACCTTAGCGACTCGCCGCCGCGCCCCGCGCTCCGTGCCCCGCGCTCCGTGCTCCGCGCTCCGTGCCCCGCGTGCTATTGCCGCAGGTTTTCTTTCTTGTTGCCGGAAAACAAACCGTCGACAGGAAAGTTTTCCTGCGGCAACACTGCGCTCCACATCTGTGCCTCCTGCGTTGCCCGTGTCCTGCGACATAACAAGGACAACAGGCCACCATAGGCCCCTTGACTCCCCCCGTCACTAATCTGGCGAAACGGTAACTGTGCTGATGAGTTCATCCTTCCAAGAAAGCGGCGAGAGGTTCGACCACCTATGGCTACACATCTCATCGGAAGGAATCGTCCCAACAGTTCTGGTAACTCACCTCTCGATATTGCCGTCGATTCCGAGGCGAGTGGCGTAGTGAACGCACTTTTCGCCCTCGGCGCCACGCCCACTGGAACCATAGGATGGCAAGAACATGTACTAGTGCAGGGCCCGATGGTACAAGGTCGATTCTCGGAATTCTCAACGATCAACGATTTCACATTGGCGTTGAAAGACATCTGGTGGGAATCAAGACCAGCAGTCCGCCCATCCTCTAGATCTACCTACAGGCGGTGATTTGGTAGAGGGCGGCGGAGCCGGAGCGAGCGATCTCTTCTAGGCCGCGGCTGGTGTCGACGGCGGCGAAGCCGGCGGTGACCTGTGCGCTGCGTGCACCACCCGCGAGCAGATCATCGTCGAGGTACGCGTACTCGACCCCGGTGGCGCGCAGCGCCTCGCACACCTGGGGATCCGTATCAAGTGACGCGAAGTGTTCAGCAAGGTACGCCGCATCAGGCGATAGTCCGGTGAGGTTCGTGCGCTGGTACACCGCCGCCACGCCGCCCAGGCCGCTGGCCAGCACTCCCCCGGACATCGGATCGGCGATGACCACTGCACCTGGCGGCAACAACTCGGCGAGCCGGTCGAGCAGGTCCCGGTCATCGACGTCAACAATCAGTGCGTCGCGCGCCGCCAGTGCCGCCGGATCGAAGACCCCACGCGAACGCTGCACCATGCCGGGCAACTGTGTGCCCACAGACAGCACCACCGTGACAACGGTGATCCCCGCAGTAGCTCGCGACCGACTCCAGCCAAGCGCAGCACCGCGCACACCACGCTGAGCACGTGCAACACCGCCCTTGCGTGCAACTCTCCAAGCGCCACCATGCACAGCCAGCCAACGTGCTATCACCAGCAACCCGACAGCCGCCAGCAGCAAGGCGCTGATCGGGTAAAGCGCCTCAAGCCGGAACACGTGTTTGTACCAAAAGCCGGTCAACCCGCGCAGCGCGTTCTCGGGGCCACCGGCAAGAGCCGCAAGCACAATAGTCATGCTCCACATCGCCACAAGCCAGCGCGACGAGCGCCGCCGCAGCAACGTCACCACCCCGACAATCACAGCAACGCTAATGATGATATTGCCCGGCAGTTGCCACAAGGCAACATCGCTCAGCAGCCGTGAAGTCGTGAACAGATAGGACCTGGTCTCAATAGTCTGCTCGTAATTCATCACCGCGCGCAGCACGGGCCACAGCGGGCTGAAACGGATAAATGCGACCAGAGCCACGCTAACCAGTACGGAGCCTGCCGCGACCCACCACCAGGCAGACCATCGCGCACGAGTGCTCCCTCGCTCCTGTGCCCGAGGCCCGCCAGAAGTCGACCGACGATCAAGCCACCGGCGACCGGCCCGCCACAGCGCGCCAGCCACAATAGGCAGCGCCAGCGCCAGGTAAGAAAAGATCGTATTGGGGTGCGCGAAGACCGCCGCTGCGCCGGTGAGCGCCAGCAGCACCCCATACAGCCCCGAACGAGGCTTCCGCACGACCAGGATGGTGGCAGCCAGTGCCGCAGGCAGCAACGCGGTCCCTAATGCGTTGGGCGATTGTGCGCTCAAGATGTGCTGAGTGAAGGGGAAGAACGATAGCGACGAGCTCAACGCGACCACGATCACACTCAGTGCGACTTGCCGCGGGAAGGCAACTCGTACCAAAAAGAACATGGAAATCGGCCACACGGCCACCATCACGGCCAGGGCGCTGATCGTGACCGCCTGAGCGGGAACCATCGCAGGCATCAGTGCCGTCACAGCATGCCAGGCACTCGGATAGTAGGTACCCGCGCCCGCATGGGACACCACCGCATCCAGGCCGCCAAACATGTTTGCCTGCCCCGATGAGGCGATGTGGGCGACGGCATTGAGATGTACGAAGCCGTCCCGCACTTGTAGTGGTGCGGCAAGATCTGGCAGCGCCGCCAACACACCCACCAGTGAGATCAGTGCCGCAGCCGCGCCCGCAGACCAGGCTATGACGGTGGTACGGCGGGGCAACGACACGATGAACGCGTTCGCGGAGCACGGAACCTGAGGCGAAGACGTCCCGTCTGATTCGTCAGATGGCCCTCGTCCTGAACGTTGGCCAGCGATGCCCATCCGAACTCGTCGGAACAACCAACGAATAGCCCACGCCGCGACGGCAACACAAACCCACCCAAGCACCGCGCTGCCGATGTCCCAACCCACGCCAATGTAGGGGTACAAGGTCGTCGCCAGCGCGACAAACACCGTGGTGACGCTGGCAGCGGCTCCGATCGAGAACACACCACGTACTCCCGCAAGCCTTAACAGTACGTACCCGGGCAGGAGCCAAAGCGCCGCAGCGAGCGGCAACCACCAGATGACCTGAACCACATGTGCTCCCTACTGCCTCGATGGGACTGCATCCTAGGGTAACCAGCGCGAACGGGGTGGACCTAGGTTTGCACCCAGGTCCACCCCGTTCATGTTGCTCAGTTGTACTGCCTCAGCAGTCTCAACTCACTTCTCGTCGCTGTCCGCGGCGGCTTCAGCCTCGTCTGCCTCGACCTCGGTGGTCTCTGCTTCCTCGGCCGGGGCCTCTTCAACCGCTGCTTCCTCGACCTCAGCGGTCTCAGCTGCGGTTTCCTCAGCCTCGGCAGCAGCCTGCTCCTTGACGGAACGCTTGGCAGCGCCTTCAGCTTCACGGACGACAGCCTGCTTCGGGCTGACAGGTTCCAGGACGAGCTCGATCACAGCGAGCTGCGCGTTGTCGCCCTTGCGGGTTCCAACTTTGGTGATACGGGTGTAGCCACCGTTGCGCTCCGCGAACTGCGGTGCGATCTCGTTGAACAGGCGGTGCACGATGGTGTAGGCATCGCCTTCGCCGTTCCAGCGGCGGGGTGTCTTGTTGCGGATGACCGATGACACCTGGCGACGTGCGTGCAGGTCGCCGCGCTTCGCCTTGGTGATCAGACGCTCGGCAAGCGGCTGGAGACGCTTGGCGCGGGTCAATGTGGTGGTGATACGACCGTGCTCGAAGAGGCTGGTGGCAAGGTTCGCCAGGATCTGACGCTCGTGCGCCGATCCGCCGCCCAGGCGCGGGCCCTTAGTAGGGGTAGGCATTGTCTTTGCTCCTTGTATGGCTGGTCATTCGCCGTCATGGCGCATGACCGCAAAATCAGTTGTACTGCTCGTCGAGGTCTTCGCTGACACCGGACTCGTCGACGTACTCGTCGTCAGTCGGGGCAACAAAGTCGAGCGGTGAATCCTTCAGACCCAAGCCGAGGCCAGCAAGCTTCTTCTTGACCTCGTCGATGGACTTCGCACCGAAGTTACGAATGTCCAGCAGGTCAGCTTCGCTGCGGGCAACGAGTTCACCCACGGTGTGGATGCCCTCGCGCTTGAGGCAGTTGTAGGACCGGATCGTCAGGTCAAGCTCTTCAACCGGCAGTGCCAGATCTGCCGCCAAGGCAGCATCTGTTGGCGACGGGCCAATTTCAATACCTTCAGCTTCCACATTGAGTTCCCGAGCAAGGCCGAACAACTCAACAAGCGTCTTACCAGCCGATGCCAGGGCATCTGCCGGGGAGATCGCTGGCTTGGTCTCAACATCGACGATGAGCTTGTCGAAGTCCGTACGCTGCTCGACACGGGTCGCCTCGACCGCATAACTCACCTTGAGAACTGGCGAGTAGATCGAGTCGACGGGAATCCGTGACAGTTCAGCGTCCGGCAGCTTGTTCTGCTGCGCGGAGACGTATCCACGACCACGCTCAACGGTCAGCTCGATCTCAACCTTGCCCTTGTCGTTCAACGTGGCCAGGTGCAGATCAGGGTTGTGAATCTCGACGCCAGCAGGCGGCAGAATGTCCGCTGCGGTGACTACGCCGGGACCCTGCTTGCGCAGGTACATCACGACAGGCTCGTCGTTGTCCGAGGACACCACGAGGTTCTTGATGTTCAAGATCAGTTCGGTGACGTCTTCCTTAACACCCGGAATGGTCTCGAACTCGTGCTGAACACCGTCAAGGCGGATCGAGGTAACAGCGGCACCAGGGATGGACGACAGCAACGTGCGGCGAAGCGAGTTGCCGATCGTGTAACCAAAACCTGGCTCCAACGGCTCGATGGAGAATCGTGACCGTGTGGCAGAGATGACTTCTTCAGTCAGCGTGGGACGCTGTGCAATAAGCACTGGTGGTTTTCCTTTCGCATGAAGCACCCGCTATATGACGCTTCTTGGATAGCGAACGAGCGGACCGGTTGAGTCCGTTCGTGAAGGTAAAGGCAGTTTGGTGTGAACCTAACGACCAGGACTAGATCAGACGCGGCGACGCTTCGGTGGGCGGCATCCGTTGTGCGCCTGCGGCGTCACATCCTGGATCGTGCCGACCTCGAGGCCTGCTGCGGTCAACGAACGGATCGCGGTCTCACGTCCAGAACCCGGGCCCTTGACGAAGACGTCAACCTTCTTCACACCGTGCTCTTGAGCACGGCGTGCAGCGGCCTCAGCGGCGAGCTGAGCAGCGAACGGGGTAGACTTACGCGAACCCTTGAATCCAACCTGGCCGGACGATGCCCAAGCGAGGACGGCACCCGAAGGATCCGTGATGGAGACGATGGTGTTGTTAAAGGTGCTCTTGATGTGCGCCTGGCCGAGCGGAACATTCTTCTTGTCCCTACGGCGTGGCTTACGGACTGCACCGCGAGTCTTGGGAGGCATGTGGTGGTCTTACTCCTGTTTCGAGATCGTCGAACCGACTGTGCTAAGCGGCAACGCTGTGGCCAGTCGGACTGCTGGGTTTGTCAGCGAGCCTTCTTCTTGCCCGCAACGGTGCGCTTCGGTCCCTTACGGGTACGCGCGTTTGTCTTGGTGCGCTGTCCGCGCACAGGAAGACCGCGGCGGTGCCGAAGGCCCTCGTAGCAGCCGATCTCGACCTTGCGGCGAATGTCGGCAGCGACCTCACGACGGAGGTCACCCTCAAGCTTGTAATTACCCTCAAGGTAGTCACGTAACGCGACTAGCTCCGCATCGGACAGATCCTTGACGCGAACGTCCGGGCTGATGCCGGTGCCTGCCAGGGTCTGCTGCGCACGCGTGCGCCCGACGCCGAAAATGTAGGTGAGTGCGACCTCGACGCGCTTGTCGCGCGGCAGATCAACTCCGATAAGACGTGCCATGGAGCGTGGTGTTCCTTACATACGATCCGGAGGTCTGCCGCAACACCTCTCGTATTCGTTACGAGCCCTGGCCTCCGGACCAGGGGTTTCAGCAACTGCCTATGCAGTGTGCCGATGGTATTGCGATGTTCTGTTGTCGCGCAGGTGACCAGTGACGGGGCTGAATTAGCCCTGACGCTGCTTGTGACGCGGGTTTTCGCAGATGACCATGACGTTTCCGTGCCGGCGGATGACCTTGCACTTGTCACAGATCTTCTTGACGCTGGGGTTGACCTTCATCGTTTGTCCTTAGTCGCTGAGGGCTGAGTGATCCCTGAGCAACATCGTCGTGGTGTGAGGTAAGAATCCTGGAGAACCAGGCGATCTACTTGTAGCGGTAGACGATCCGGCCGCGTGTCAGGTCGTACGGGCTCAACTCCACGACGACACGGTCTTCAGGCAGGATGCGAATGTAGTGTTGCCGCATCTTGCCAGAGATGTGCGCTAGAACCTTGTGCCCGTTAGCGAGTTCCACACGGAACATTGCGTTCGGCAATGCTTCGACTACGGAACCCTCTACCTCGATTGCACCGTCCTTCTTCGCCATATCCTCCGCTAACTGTTGATCTGGTACGCCATTACGGCGTCGAATGTGGCACGTACACACGCCGAAACCAGTGCTGGAGACACTGAGAATCGGAAGATTGACCTGGTTTGAGGTTCCGCAGCCGCCGTACTACCTATGGCGGGCGCGAAAGTGTACATACCCGACGGACCAGTGTAGCGCAAACCCGCCGGGTTGCGCCAGTGCGGGTCCTAGTCGACGAGCATGCCCAAAGTGACACCGCGCTTAGCCAACTCGGCGGCGCCGCCATCGGGTTCGGTGAGCACGAAAATGCCGTCGTCGAGGATTGCGACAGTGTTCTCCCAGTGCGCGGCCGTGCTGCCGTCGACCGTGACCACGGTCCAATCGTCTTCGCAGGTGCATACTTCGCCACTGCCACGTGTCAGCATCGGTTCGATGGCCAGGCACATTCCGGGACGAATGCGGGTTCGCGGTGACGACGCGGCGAAATTCGGAACATCAGGATCCTGATGCATCTGCGATCCAATGCCGTGTCCGACGAAATCCTCGACGATCCCGTATTGGGCTTCGTCTGTCGCCATGGCCTCGTCCACTGAGGCTTCGATCGCCGCACCCACATCGCGGACCCGTCGTACGGTGGCCAGCGATGCAATGCCGTCCCACATCGCGTCACGCGTCGCCGAGACGAGGCGTTCATCGTGCGCCGTGGTTGACTCGTCCGGATGGGGAACAATGACAGTGCGAGCCGCATCCGCGTGCCACCCGTCTACGATCGCCCCGCTGTCGACAGAGACCACGTCTCCTGGCTGTAACGGCATGTCGCCGGGGATGCCGTGGATCACGGCCTCGTTGACGGATACGCAGATGGTCGCTGGGAAGCCCTCGTAGCCCAGGAAGGACGAGGTGGCACCGCCGTCAGCGATATGTTGACTGGCGATCGCGTCCAGCTCGGCCGGAGTCACCCCCGGTGCGACAGCGTTCGTCACTGCCTCTAGGGTCCTGGCTACGACCACTCCAGCGCGGCGCATGGCCGCGATCTGTGCGGGGGTCTTGTATTCGACACCTTGGCGACCGAACACTGCTGTGACTACTTTCTCAACGAGCCGCTAAAGCCACGTCGATACGCTCGGCTACGGCGTCGATCTCGCCGATGCCGTCGACCTCGACGAGCAGACCACGTGCCCGGTAGGCGTCGATCAAGGGCGCTGTCTCTTGCTCGTAGATATCGAGCCGACGAGCGATCGTCTCAGCGGTGTCGTCTTCGCGGCCTTCCAACTCGGCACGTCTGCTCAGGCGACCAAGCAACTCGTCCCGGTCTGCTGTAAGCACGATAACCGCATCAAGAGACCAGCCAAGATCGGCAAGAATTCCGTCGAGCGCTTCAACCTGGGCTGCGTTGCGAGGGTAGCCGTCGAGGATGAACCCCTCGGCGGTGTCCTGCTGGCCCAATCGGTCGCGCACCATGTCGTTGGTCACCGAGTCCGGGACGAGCTCGCCGCGCGAGGTGAAAGACTGAGCCAGTTTGCCCAATTCCGTCTCGCCCTTGATGTTCGCCCGGAAGATGTCTCCGGTTGAGATCGCAGGCACCTCGGCACGCTGCGCCAGCAACGCTGCCTGAGTTCCCTTACCGGCGCCCTGCGGGCCCATGATCAAGAACCGATGTGTCACCGCAGTAGTCCTTCGTAGTGGCGCTGCTGCAATTGAGCGTCGATCTGCTTGACGGTCTCAAGACCGACACCGACCAGAATCAGGATCGAGGTGCCACCGAATGGAATGTTCGCGGTGACCTCGAGCCAGATGAATCCGAGAGTCGGGATCAACGCGACCAGTGCCAGGTAGAGCGAACCGGCAGTGGTGATACGCGTGATGACGTACTGCAGGTATTCGGCGGTCGGGCGTCCGGCACGGATACCCGGGATGAAGCCGCCGTAGTTCTTCATGTTGTCCGCAACCTCAGTCGGGTTGAACGTGATCGCGGTGTAGAAGAACGTGAAGAAGATGATCAGCACGAAGTAGATGGCCAGGTGCAGCGGTGCGTTCGGCGAACTGAGGTTGTTGGTGACCCACATGGCCCAACCCTCGTTCTGGTTGCCTGAGAACTGACCGATCAAACCAGGCACTGCCAAGATCGATGAAGCGAAGATCACTGGGATCACGTTCGCCATGTTGATCTTGATCGGAATGTAGGTGGATGATCCGCCGTACATCCGACGACCCACCATGCGCTTGGCGTACTGGACCTGGATGCGGCGCTGTGACTGCTCGACGAAAACGATCAGCACGACGACGAGCAGTGCGATCGCGACGACAACGGTGAACTTGCCCAGACCGGCGGAGCCACCTGCGATACCCCACAGGGCTGTCGGCAGCGTCGCGGCGATCGAGGTGAAGATCAGCAGTGACATACCGTTTCCGATGCCACGTTCGGTGATGCGCTCACCGAGCCACATGATCATTCCGGTACCAGCAGTCATGGCGGTGATCACGATGATCTGGTTCATGATGCCGTCGTTGAACAGCACTGAATTCTCACAACCGAGCAACGCGCCAGTGCGTGCCATGGTCGTGTAAGTAGTCGCTTGAAGGATTCCGAGACCAATCGTGAGGTAACGGGTGTACTGCGTCAGTTTCGCCTGACCAGCCTGACCTTCTTTGTGGAGGGTCTCGAAGCGCGGGATCACCACACGCAGCAACTGCACGATGATCGATGCGGTGATGTACGGCATGATGCCGAGCGCAAAGATCGACAGTTGCAGCAGTGCACCACCACTGAATAGGTTCACCAAACCGATGAAGTCGTTCGACTGACCTGCCTGGACACACTGTTCCACTGCCTGATAGTCCACACCTGGCGAAGGCACGAACGAGCCCACGCGATACAACGCGATGATCGCGAGCGTGAACAACAACTTCCGTCTCAGGTCAGGCGTCCGAAACGCCCGGGTGAATGCGCTGAGCACCGAATCCTCCTGGACCCGCTATCGCGGGCGATATTGATACTGCGGTAAGGCAGCCAACCGACGTCGTGCCAAAAACTGGCACCTGTCGAACCTTACCTGCAACGAGCCCCAAATTGGAACTCGACGATGCCGCTACGTCACGGCATATCGAACACGTATTTTATCTAAGACTGATATGGCGCGAGGCCGGGCAGCTGGCGCCACCCGGCCTCGCGGCCGGTCGGATCAATCCTGAGCGATAGATCCGCCCGCTGCCACAATCTTCTCTTGAGCAGCGTTTGAGACCTTGTCGACCTGGACGTCCAACTTGACATTGATGTCTCCGGTGGCGAGCACCTTGACGAGATGTCCCTTACGAACGGCACCCTTGGCAACCAGGTCTTCAACTGTGACCTTGCCGCCTTCGGGGTACAACTCTGCGAGCTTGTTCAGGTTGACAACCTGGTACTCGGTACGGAACGGGTTCTTGAAGCCACGCAACTTCGGCAACCGCATGTGCAGTGGCATCTGGCCACCTTCGAAGCGAGCCGGCACTTGGTAGCGAGCCTTGGTTCCCTTGGTGCCTCGTCCGGCAGTCTTACCCTTCGAAGCCTCACCACGACCCACGCGGGTCTTTGCCGTCTTGGCTCCTGGAGCCGGACGAAGGTGGTGCATCTTCAGGGTGCCGCCAGCACCTTCCGTCGTTGACGAGGCAGCCTCGTCAACCTTCTTCTTCTCTGCCATGGTCAGTCAACCTCCTCGACGGTGACCAGGTGTGACACCGTGTTGACCATGCCACGGAACTCCGGGCGGTCTTCCTTCACGGTGGTGTCACCAATACGCTTCAGACCGAGGCTACGCAGCGTCTCACGCTGGTACTTCTTGCCACCGATGCTTGATTTGATCTGAGTGACCTTGAGCTTCGCCATCATGCACCTACCTGCTCTGCCGCAGCGGCCTTCTCGGCGCGACCTGCAGCTTGCGCACGCAACAGCGCTGCGGGAGCCACAGCGTCGAGCGGAAGGCCACGACGAGCCGCAACAGCCTCCGGCTGCTCCAGCTGACGCAGTGCCTCCACGGTGGCGTGCACAATGTTGATTGCGTTGGACGAGCCGAGCGACTTGCTCAGCACGTCGTGGATTCCAGCGCACTCGAGCACCGCACGAACCGGACCGCCGGCGATAACACCGGTACCCGGGCCAGCCGGACGCAGGAACACGACACCTGCGGCCGCCTCACCCTGAACCGGGTGAGGGATGGTGCCCTGGATACGAGGAACGCGGAAGAAGGACTTCTTCGCTTCCTCGACACCCTTGGCAATGGCGGCTGGAACTTCCTTAGCCTTGCCGTATCCGACGCCCACGGTACCGTCGCCGTCGCCCACCACTACGAGAGCGGAGAAGCTGAACCGACGACCACCCTTGACGACCTTCGAGACACGGTTGATGGTGACGACACGCTCAACGAATGCGTTCTTATCGGCGTCGCGACCTCGGTCGCCTCCACGGCCACCGCCGCGACGGTCATTGCGGCGCTCGCCCGAGCGCTCGTTGTTCTCGCCGGCGCTGCGGCCGGCATTGCCCTGCTGCCCTGCAGCCATCAGAGAGTCCTTTGCTTCCGTGCGTCAACGTTTGAATTGATCTTGAAGTTCATCACAGCGTCAAACCGCCTTCGCGTGCGCCGTCAGCGACAGCGGCGACCCGGCCGTGGTACTTGTTTCCGCCACGGTCGAAGATCACGGTGTCGATACCGGCAGCTTTGGCGCGTTCTGCGACGAGTTCGCCAACCTTACGGGCCTTGGCGGTCTTGTCACCGTCAAGCGCGCGCAAGTCAACTTCGAGCGTTGAAGCGGAAGCCAGGGTGTGACCGACAGTGTCGTCGACGATCTGTGCGGTCATGTGCCGTGAGGAACGAGTGACCACGAGACGTGGACGGGCAGCCGTGCCAGAGATCTTCTTGCGAAGACGCAGGTGACGGCGTGCGCGTGCAACGGACTTTCCTTTGCCCTTGATTTCGACAGCCATCACTTACCAGCCTTTCCGACCTTGCGGCGTACAACTTCGCCCTCGTAGCGCACACCCTTGCCCTTGTAGGGCTCAGGCTTGCGGATCTTGCGGATATTGGCCGCAACTTCACCGACTTGCTGCTTCGAGATTCCCGAAACTGAGAACTTCGTTGGGCTTTCCACGGCAAACGTGATGCCCGCGGGGGCTTTCACGAGAACCGGGTGGGAGAATCCGAGCGCGAACTCGAGGTCTGAGCCCTTTGCGGTGACACGGTAACCGGTACCGACAATTTCGAGCTTCTTCTCATAGCCGTTGGTGACACCTTCGATGATGTTAGCCAGCAGCGTACGAGTCAGACCGTGCAGCGCACGTGAGTCACGCTCGTCATCTGGGCGAGCGACCTTGAGCTCGCCATCCTCAAGCGCGACCGAGATCGGGCTGGGGACTGCGTGCTCCAGGGTTCCCTTGGGGCCCTTCACGGTGATCTTGTCACCGTCAACTTTTACATCCACTCCGGCCGGGACCGGAACGGGGATCTTACCGATTCGAGACATGGTTCGATATTCCTTTCCGAATCACCAGACGTAGGCGAGGACTTCCCCGCCAACACCCTTGGTTGAGGCCTGCCGGTCAGTCAAGAGACCAGAGGACGTGGACAGAATCGCAATACCGAGACCACCGAGAACCTTGGGCAGGCTCGTCGACTTTGCGTATACACGCAGACCGGGCTTGGAAACTCGTTTGATCCCTGAGAGCGAACGCTCACGGTTGGGACCGTACTTCAGTGTGAGGGTCAGGTTCTTCCCGACCTTGGCATCAGCCACGTCCCAGCCGTTGATGTATCCCTCGGCCTGCAAGATCTCAGCGATGTGCTGCTTGAGCTTGGAGTAAGGAATAGTCACGGTCTCGTGGTGAGCCGAGTTAGCGTTCCGCAGACGAGTCAGCATGTCTGCGATGGGGTCAGTCATCGTCATTGGGCTTTAGCCCTTCCTCGTCGGGGTATCCAGCCACCCAAAGGGTGCGGACCTGCGACGTAGTTGTTTACCAGCTGCTCTTTGTGATGCCCGGCAGTTCGCCACGGTGAGCCATCTCACGCAGGCAGATACGGCACAGGCCAAACTTGCGATACACCGAGTGCGGACGTCCGCAACGCTGGCATCGAGTGTAGGCACGCACCGCAAACTTGGGCTTGGCCGCTGCCTTGTTGATCAAAGCCTTCTTAGCCATTTCAGTTCTCCTTGAACGGGAAGCCGAGCCGGCGCAGCAGCGAGCGGCCCTCGTCGTCGGTGGTAGCGGAAGTCACGATAGTGATGTCCATACCACGCACGCGGTCAATCTTGTCCTGATCGATCTCGTGGAACATCGACTGCTCCGTCAGACCGAACGTGTAGTTGCCGTGACCGTCGAACTGCTTCGGGCTGAGACCACGGAAGTCGCGAATACGAGGCAGCGCCAATGACAGCAACCGGTCCAGGAACTCCCACATCCGGTCGCCGCGCAAAGTCACGTGCGCACCGATGGGCATTCCCTCACGCAGTTTGAACTGTGCGATGGACTTGCGAGCACGAGTGACCTGCGGCTTCTGACCGGTGATGATGGTCAGGTCGCGAATCGCGCCTTCGATCAACTTGGAGTCACGTGCGGCATCGCCGACACCCATGTTCACGACGATCTTCGTCAAACCAGCGACCTGGTTGACGTTCTCGTGAGAGAACTCTTCGCGCAGACCCGTGATGATTTCCTCGCGGTACTTCTGCTTCAGACGTGGCAGTGCCGGAGCCTCCACGGTTGTTGTCGTCTCAGTGCTCATCAGATGTCCTTACCAGAACGCTTAGCGACACGGACGCGCATCGTGCGCTCGCGGCCATCACGCTCAACAGTCTCGCTGCGGTATCCAACCCGGGTGCCCTTCTTGGTCTCCGGGTCGACCAGCATGACGTTCGAGATATGGATCGGCGCTTCGATCGTCTCGATGCCACCGGTGCGTGCGCCGCGCTGGGTCTGTCCGACCTTGCGGTGCTTCGTCTTACGGTTGATACCTTCGACGATCACACGGTCCTGCTCCACGAGAACCTCGAGGACACGACCTTCCTTCTTGCGGTCCGCGCCTGCGATAACGACGACCAGGTCGCCCTTCTTAATCTTTGCCATCTCAGAGCACCTCCGGGGCCAGCGAGATGATCTTCATGAAACGCTTGTCGCGAAGTTCACGACCGACGGGTCCGAAGATACGGGTTCCACGAGGCTCGCCGTCACCCTTGAGGATGACTGCGGCGTTCTCGTCAAACTTGATATATGAGCCGTCTGGGCGGCGACGCTCCTTGACGGTACGGACGATAACGGCCTTGACGACCTCGCCCTTCTTAACGTTTCCGCCAGGAATAGCATCCTTGACGGTGGCAACAATGACGTCACCGACACCGGCGTAGCGGCGGCCTGAGCCACCGAGCACACGGATGCACAAGATTTCCTTGGCACCGGTGTTGTCGGCGACCCTGAGTCGCGACTCCTGCTGGATCATGTGTTGAACTCCTGTCGTCGAGCTGGTTCTCGCAGTGTGCGAGCCTTGCCGAACGGATAGCTGTCATGCTTGCGTGGTTGCAGCTGGCAGAACCAACTGCAACCACGCGAGACTTGTTACTTGGCCTTCTCGAGGATCTCCACGAGACGCCAACGCTTGGTCGCCGACAATGGGCGGGTCTCCATGATCAGCACGAGGTCACCGATACCTGCGGTGTTTTCCTCGTCGTGTGCCTTGATCTTGGAGGTACGGCGAATAACTTTACCGTACAACGCGTGCTTCACGCGGTCTTCGACCTCGACGACAATGGTCTTGTCCATCTTGTCGGAGACCACATACCCACGACGGGTCTTGCGGCTAGCACGCACCTGGGTGGTGGTGTTTTCGTTCTCGCTCATCAAATGCCTCACTCGCTCGCGCTCGGTGCTGTACGGATGCCGAGCTCGCGCTCACGCAGAATCGTGTAGATCCGCGCGATGTCACGCTTGACGGCCTTAAGCCTGCCGTGGTCCTCAAGCTGACCGGTGGCCGACTGGAAACGCAAGTTGAACAATTCCTTCTTGGCGTTGTCCAGTTCCTCAACCAGCTTCGCGTCCGTGAAACCGTCGAGGTCGCTGGGAGCAAGTCCCTTCGATCCGATAGCCATCAGTTCGCACCACCTTCGCGTACCACGAAACGGCACTTCATCGGGAGCTTGTGGATCGCACGGCGCATAGCTTCGCGTGCCAGAGCCTCGTCCACACCGGCCAACTCGAAAACGATACGACCGGGCTTGACGTTGGCGACCCACCACTCGGGTGAACCCTTACCGGAACCCATGCGGGTTTCGGCGGGCTTCTTGGTCAAAGGACGGTCTGGAAACACGTTGATCCAGACCTTACCGCCACGCTTGATGTGGCGAGTCATTGCAATACGTGCAGCTTCAATCTGACGGTTGGTCAGGTATGCCGGCTCAAGAGCCTGGATACCGTACTGACCGAACGCAATCGTCGTGCCACCCTTGGCCTGTCCTGACCGCTTGGGGTGGTGCTGCTTACGGTGCTTGACCTTGCGAGGAATCAACATGGTCAGGCCTCCTTACCAGCTGGTGCCGCTGCTGCCTCAGCAGCTGCGGGAGCCTCGGCTGCGCCAGCGGCATTGCTGCCACCTGCACGCTCGCCACGACGGGGGCCACGTCCGGAACGCGCACCGCGTCCACCGCGACCGGAACGAGGAGCCTGCGAAGCCTGCTCGCGTGCCCATTCCTTCTCGGTCATGTCGCCCTTGTAGATCCAGACCTTCACGCCGATACGGCCGAAGGTGGTACGAGCCTCGAAGAAGCCGTAGTCAATGTTGGCGCGCAGCGTGTGCAGCGGCACACGGCCTTCACGGTAGAACTCGCTACGGCTCATCTCAGCGCCGCCAAGACGTCCCGAGCACTGCACGCGGATACCCTTTGCGCCGGCACGCTGTGCCGACTGGATGCCCTTGCGCATTGCGCGACGGAACGAGACACGGCTTGCGAGCTGCTCGGCAATGCCCTGTGCGACCAGCTGTGCGTCTACCTCTGGGTTCTTGACCTCGAGGATGTTCAACTGCACCTGCTTGCCAGTGAGCTTCTCCAACTGCGTGCGCAGACGGTCTGCCTCCGCACCGCGGTGTCCGATGACGATACCGGGACGAGCGGTGTGAATGTCGATGCGAACCCGGTCACGGGTGCGCTCGATCTCGACCTTGGAGATACCTGCACGCTCGAGTCCGGTGCTCATCAGCTTGCGGATAGCAACGTCTTCGCGAACGTAGTCGCGGTAACGCTGACCCGGCTTGGTTGAGTCAGCGAACCAACGTGACCGGTGATCTGTCGTAATGCCCAGGCGGAACCCGAGCGGGTTGACCTTCTGTCCCACTATCAGGCCCGTCCCTTCTCTTCACGGGGTGTGACGACCACAGTGATGTGGCTCGTACGCTTCAGGATGCGACCGGCACGGCCCTGAGCACGCGGCCTAAACCGCTTGAACGTCGGACCCTCGTCGATGAAGACGCGCGAGATCACGAGGGACTCACGTGCCAAGTTCTCGGTCGTGATGGCGTTGGCTGTCGCAGATTCAACAACCTTCAGCACATCTGCCGCTGCTGCCTGCGGAGCAAACTTCAGCGTGGATACAGCCTCATCAACCGAAGCGCCGCGAACCAGGTCGGCGACACGACGGGCCTTCTGCGGCGTGACACGTACGAAACGCGCCACGGCGAAGGCACCCTCAGCGTCTCCGAGCAGGCTCACCCGACGTTCTGACGGGGTCTCCTTGTTACGCGGTGCCGCGCTCATCGCCGCCTACCCTTCTTATCGTCCTTCACGTGCCCCTTGAAGGTACGTGTCGGTGCAAACTCACCGAGCTTGTGACCGACCATCGACTCGGTGACGAACACCGGGACATGCTTGCGGCCATCGTGCACGGCAAAAGTGTGACCTAGGAAGTCGGGGGTGATAACCGACCGACTCGACCAGGTCTTGATCACATTCTTGGTACCCGCCTCGTTCTGCGCGTCCACCTTCTTTTGCAGGTGGTCGTCGACGAAGGGGCCCTTCTTCAAGCTACGTGGCATTAGTCAGGCTCCTTATCAGCGCTTCTTGCCCGTACGGCGACGGCGAACGATCAACTTGTCACTGGGCTTGCCCGGACGACGGGTACGGCCTTCAGCCTGACCCCACGGGCTCACCGGGTGGCGACCACCGGAAGTCTTGCCTTCACCACCACCGTGTGGGTGGTCGATCG
>WPCK01353740.1_pt1 | contig 75852 bp, 54 predicted proteins | sample 5399851 | NCBI WGS metagenome assembly WPCK01 (sample SAMN12869471, study PRJNA574797) | sludge metagenome | isolation source: wastewater treatment of pH11 | place: China:Beijing | collected 2019-05-20 | reverse complement strand
TTTGTGCATTTCAACAGTTCAATCCACACTTCCGGCTCGACAAAAAAGAGGGGGACGCCCTGTCGGTCGCGAGAAAAGCAGCCGGAGCATTGCTTATTTGCGTCACATTTCCTGGCACAACCCGACATTTTCGAAGAATTCTGTGAGTCATTTACGGGTTCGGCAGACTTTTCCGCCTGTAACTATAGGTGGGATTCCCGTTCCGTGAGGCAAGGGGCTGAGCGGGAGATCTTGGGAATATTGGAGAACTCGTTCATGTCCAAAACGAATGCCGGTGATCGTTCGGCCCATCTGACCAAACTGGTTCACGGTCATCCGTCGCGCAGGAACATTCGAAACCGCAGATGGTCCTCGAAGTCGCTGAAATCAGGCGTTGAATACCTGGAACATCGGCTGATGTTCGCGACTTTGCCCTCACCCTCTTTTGACTCGGTCGATACGGTACCCATCGAGTCACGTTCCTTGCGCGCACCCGAGATCGACGATGCTACGCCCATGCCTTCACAATTTGTCAGGTCCGTTTCACCACCGCGCCTCGACATCAAATTGTCGTCGGACACTGTCAGCCTGGTCGCCATCTTGGACACGGGTGTTGAATTCGGTTCGCCATCTATCCGTGACGCCGTTTTTCAAAATCACGGTGAGATTCCCGAGAATCAAATCGACGACGACGGGAACGGCTACATTGATGATTCGGCCGGTTTTGATTTCCTGAACCGAGATCACGCCCCCCAAGATGAGCACGGTCACGGGACCATCGTGTCGGCGCTGGTCGCCGCGACGGCTCGCGCAGTGGCGCCAAATCAAGGTGGCGTGGAGATACTTCCCTTGAAAGTAGCGGACCGTGAAGGTCGAGTTGACCTCGCGGCGGCTGCGGAAGCAATCGACTACGCCATCTCGACGGGAGCCGATCTGATTGTCACGGCGTTTGGAACAGAGCAAAACGACCCGGCCTTTGCAGCCGCTTTACAACGTGCATCCGACGCAGGCATCGCGGTGGTGGTCCCGGCCGGAAATGATGCCATGAGCATCGATCACACCGCGATGTACCCCGCCAGTTATCACATCCCCGGGTTGATCAATGTCGGCGCTATCGAGGAGGTGGGCGGCGCGGTTGTGCATGCCGACTACACGAACTACGGCACCAATGTGATGAGTTTCGCGCCGGGGAGCGCTGTGGCCATCAGCGCCGATGGTGTGATGCAGGAGGTTCATGGAACTTCATTCGCCGCCGCCCGATTTGCGGGCTGGATGGCTGCTCGGCGGAGCATGGCCAAACCTCATGCCCCGCTCGACTCTGCAACAAGCGTTGTGATCCGCACTTCTTTGCTTGATGCGCCTGGCACTGGAACGGTCATCGTCCTGCCCTCGCATCAGAATCTGACGGTCGCCGGTCAGCTCAAGGGCAACATTTTCGACGACATCGGTGACGCGATTGACGACGCCTTGGGCGACATTTCGGATGTCGTGGGCGACGTTGCCGGCGAGTTGACCGATGTCGTGGAGGAAGTCTGGGGCGGGGCCGTGGATGCACTCCAGGGCGCCGTGGAAATGATCCGTGACCCGGTCGGGACCGTCGAGGGATGGATCGACCTTGCCAAAGCCGTAGCTCACAACCCGCTGCGTACCGGAGAACAGATCGTCAGCCAATTATTCCATGACGTTACCAAGAACCCGCTCCATGCGATTGGTTCGACTGTCACGAACTTTGCGTTGGCCTCATTGAGCGATGCCATTTGGGAACAGATTCCGGACCTGCCCAAAGGTCAAGGCAGTCTTGTCGCGCAGGCGCGCGAGGCGGCTACGGCGGCCGGTCGGCACTTTGAGGAATTCGTGGACTTTTTTGTCGGGGCGCTCCATTCCTCCATTGTACCGACCGAGTTGCAAGAGGTGTTCGACTGGATGATCGATCTGGGACCGCGAGGTGTCGACCTTGGATGCGGTATCGCTGATTTCGGACTATGGATCGTGCCCGATCAGATCCTCGGACTGGACCTCTCAAAGGCATGTGCCTCTCACGACAGCGACTTCGATCTAACGACCCCGGTGGGCGAAACGATTGCGGAAAACTTTGCTGAGAACATGCAGTCCAATGGCCAGTTTCTTGTGGATATCCTGGCTGCGGGCTATGAATCTCTTGAGAAACGAGACCTCATTGCCGCAGCAATCAGCCCGGTCGTGGCAGTGATTTACTCGTCGGCTGTCACGGCAGTTGCCATTGTTTCAGCATCCGCGGAAACCATTGCAAGCCCGTTTACGGATGCCCAAACGTCGTCGGCGATTTTGTTGTTCGGTCAGCAAATCGTAAAAGCGGGACAGAGGGCAGGTGATCGCCAGTTCGCGGCGGCGTTGCCCCAGACGCCCGACAGAGTACCGGCTCTGCAGTACGAGCCCGCCGCTCCATCGAATCTCGCTGTCGGGGATGTTGGCAAGAAACAAGTCCGATTGTCATGGAAAGACAACAGTGCGAATGAGCGGTCATTTGTCATTCAGCGGAGTCAAGACGGGGGCCGTACCTGGACCGATCAAGAGAACGTGGCGCCAAGTCTAGAATCCGCGAAGGTAACCGGGCTGAAGCCGAATCGGACATACCACTTCCGCGTCATTGCCAAGAATCCCTACGGCATTTCAGCTGCCAGCAACGTTGTGGAGGTCAGCACCAACGCCAAAAGGGGTTCGGACGTGCCGCCTGCGCGTCCATCTGGACCAACCACCCTGCGACGGCCCACGAAACCAACTGCCCCTCCCAAGGCAGTCATGCTCCAGGCGCCGCAGAATATCCGCATCGACGGCAAACGGGGTTATGTGACAATTCAATGGGCAAATCCGAATCCGGACGCAGACCTCCTGCGCGTGGCAATCCGCCGCAAAGGAACTTCCGATTGGACCAAAGCAGCCGTAGTGGCCGCGGGCGACGGTAACCAGCGTATAAAGCGGCTGGCTGCGGGTGAATACGAATTCCAGCTGCGTTTTCAGAGCGGCAACGGTGCGACTCGCGAGTATTCGCCGTATTCACCAATCATTGCTGTGCGAGTCACGCGTCGCTAGTGCTGGCTTGTTGATGGCATCCTCTTGTTTACTTAAAGGAGGGAAATGATGATCGCTTGCACATTGACACTACGTCGAGCGGTTGGTTTGGGCGGCTTGATGGTTTGCATGATGGCGCAGGCCAATACGTCAACACGGACAGCTGAGTCGCTACCACGATCACTCTACGGAGTGTGGTTGCGGATCGACGATGCCTTTGCAGGTACGATTGTGGAGATTGGAGAAGGGGCCTCGGGCACCATAGGCACCTTGATATTTGCAAATCAAGGCGCGACCGAATATGGCTTTCGTCCCGGAGATGTCAAGTTCAAGTCATTTTCCGCGGCCACGAACCAGGAGTGTGAGGTGTTAAGTCTCGTGAAAACAGGTGCTTACGGTGAAGCATCTGCGGAGTGGTACGAGGAGGATATGGTCTACGTTCGTTCCGACGATGAATTGCTACTTCGACAAAAGCATGGATCGGAAATGAAGGTCGGAGCTTGGCAGAGATGGCTGAGGCTCGATGTCAAGGACAAGCGGTTTGGCGATTACCTGTACGGCAAAGGCATGATCGCGGAGGCGAACGCCGATTGGCAGACGGCGACGCGCGAATATCAGGCAGCTCTTACGCACAATGACCGTGAGCCTAGATACCTCAATGCCGTTGCTTGGCGGCTTGCGGTGAACCCGCACGCGATGCCCAGACAAATCGCTGTCGCGACGAAACATGCATTAACGGCTTGCACACTCACAAACTTTCAGGATCCCATTTACGTCGATACGCTGGCTGCCGCGTATGCTGCCGCTGGCGACTTTGACAGAGCTCTGCAATATCAGCAACGGGCCTGCCGACTGTTGGAGGAGCCACAAGATGATTTTCTGGGCCGGCTCGCTCTGTATCGAGGCCATCGAGCCTACGTCGCAGGAACGCCACTCAACTTCAATCGGAATGCACTGTTGCGAGAGCTTGCCGAAGTGCCGGCTGGCAGCAGTGCCGAACCGTTAGCCGCAGCGAACGAATCGGAATAAGGCTCGATTCCACCTCACCGGCCGTCGCCGAAAAGAGAGAGAAAAGTGCGGGTTAGCTGTCGCATGTGGCCCGTCAGTCGCTGCCGCCGATCGAGACAAGGCCCGACGGAGCGACAGAAGAGCGGCTGGGCTGCAAAGGTGCGGACTCGCCCCGGCATTTGCCTCCGGAAGTAAATGTCTCGATGCTTGCCACCTGCCGGAATTCTGCTCCGCCACTTCCGGCTGACCACGAAATGACGGGGGTGTCTTACGGGCTTTCGACCAGATTTCGCCTTTCCATGTAGGAAGGGATGTTTTGGCCGGTGGCAAGTGCGCTGTGCATTTTCGGTCTCATGCACGAGACAAGTGTCCTACCAGGAGTTTTCCGATGTTTGCAATAACCAAAGGCAAGTTGTTTGGTTCGAAAAATCGCCAACGCAATGTCAAGCGAACGCTGCATGCGGAGCAGCTGGAGGACAGGCGCGTCCTCGCCGTTGGCTGGAACATCGTGGATATTCCGAACGGTAACGTCGGCACTTCAATATCCAATGTTAACGGGACTGAATTTCAACTGATCAACAATAATCGAACCTGGTTCACTCAGTCCAACGGCAACCCGCATCGCCCTCAACGGGCCAGCGACAGCGCTGTCGGAGGCACTCTTACCCCCATCTCCGCCTCGCTGAACGATGGCGTCATAAGGGACTTCCGAGTGACTTTTCCCGAAGCTGCCACCGGGTTCCAGATGTTCGTGATTTCTGCCAATGAGGATTTCAGACTTCTACCTTTCCTGGATAACGCAGGCAATCCGCCGCCAGAAATCGCGGCCAGTGATAGCTGCTACGTGGCGCCCGGCCAGTCGGTTCCGTGCAATGGCGGGAATGGCGGCAGTTCACCCAGGCTATACGCCACGGTGAATCCGAATGTACCTGCCTATTTCGACGGCGTGGATGTGATGGTCACGAATGGTCCCGCCAGCGGAAACAGTGGCCCCGAAGAGTTCGACCGGTTTGCCTATTTCGTACCTGGCGCGCAAGTGTTATCAGACGACGGAATCAACGTCGTCTCGGAGGACGAAGACTCGGACTTTCTGACCGTTCGACTCCTGAGTTCGCTGACGCGACCGGAGATCTCGAATGTCAATCAGAACTGGCGAGTCGTCTTTGATGTCATCAGTACCGATGAATCGGAGCTGATTTCGTTTGACGATCAGGTCGAGCTGAATGCATCCAACTGGTCTTCAGGGATTGAGATCGAAGTGGCAGGCGTCGACGATGATACGTTCGATGGCAATCAGACGGTCAACCTGATCCTGCGAGTGAATGATCAGCTTTCCACAGGTGGCCTGTTTGATCCGTATGCTGACCTGGTGGTGCCGGTTACGGTACTGGACAACGATGTGACCGTGTCGGCATCGCCGTCGGCACTTCTGGAAGACAGCGGCGCTACATTCAACTACACGATTACGCGGTCGGGCGACTTGTCTTTGCCACTGACGGTAGCCTATGAGATCGGGGGGACGGCCGACTGCTACGATGATTTTCAGATTCTGGATGGTACGTTCGACTGTGACTTCGGCGAGGGCGAGATCGACATACCGGCTGGCACTTCGCAGGCCACGCTGCGGATCCAACCCATCGCCGATTCATCCCGCGAGGGGACCGAGACCATCGACGTGTCGTTCATAGACGACTTCGTTGTGACCCCATGGGATTTCACGTCGACCATCCTGGCGGATGAAGTGCCGGACAACGTTGCCATTACCGTGGATCGAATGTCGATATCAGAAGGAGATTCCGCGGGGTTCACGCTGACGCTGACACGCACCGGCGACCTCGTGGATGAGCTCAGCGTACCCTATACCCTAGGTGGAACGGCACAGTCAGGTGTTGATTATGACGACTGCTTCGGCGATCCAATTGCCGCGTCTGGCGAGGTGAACTTTGACATTGGAGAGTCGCAGGTGTATTTCTACCTCTGTACGATCGACGATAATCTGGTCGAGCCCGGCAAGACGGTTCAGATCACTTTTCAGAATGGTCCGTGGCATACGATTCAATCGGCAAATCAATTTGCGCTAACGATTACCGATGATGACTCGCAGTTGTCTGCAACTCTTCTGCCGGATCCCGCACATGTGGAAGAAGACAGTCTGGCAGGGTTTGAACTTGCCGTGAGCCGTATGGGCGACCTGAGCTCGCCCGCCACGGTGTATTTCAGTATCGACGGCAGCGCGGAATACCCTTACGACTATTCGGCCAGCGGCGCCGTGAGTTACTTTCCACCCGATGGATTCCTGTACTTTAAAGCCGGCGAACAAACCCAGATCATCCACTTCGATCCTTTGGCGGACGGCGAACGCGAAGGGGATGAGACCATTCATATTTCGTTTGACGCGGAGGGGGATAACTACCGATTCGCTGGCGATAACGACTTCTTGATGACGATTATCGACAACGATCTGGTGGACGGCGATTTTAACGACGACGGCTTCTTCGACTGTGCTGACATCGACTCTTTGGTTGCGATCGTCGCGTCGGGGATCGATCTGCCGGAGTGGGACTTGACAGGCGACGAATACGTCGACCAGTTGGATCTCGTGCAATGGCTGGCGGACGCTGCGATCCACAACGGACTGCCCCACGCCTATCGCCGTGGCGACGCAAATCTGGATGGCGTTGTGGACGGTTCCGACTTCAGTATCTGGAACTCGAACAAGTTCCTGTTTGACGTCGGCTGGTGCCGAGGAGATTTTACGGCAGATGGTGTCGTCGATGCGTCGGATGTTGTCGTCTGGAATGCAAACAAGTTCACTTCCTCGCTGGACGCTCCGCCGGATGGACGTCCGTCTGACGTTATCCGTAGAAAGTATAAGGAAAGGAAGACGGCCCCTGAATCGACACTCTCGAGGCGGGTCGCGGAGCTGTCGCAATCCGCGACCAGAAAGTCCGATCTCGGAAATGGTATGTCGCGGCATCCCCGTCCCGCGGAAAGAACCCGGCGCTGGCCTTCGCACGAAGCTGTGGATACTCTGTTCGCGATGAGGCAGCTGGAATTGTCTTAGTTCAAGTGTCGCACTCTTATGGGTGAAGGACTGCAATTGGCAAGAAGCGGAAGCCTCCAACACATTGCTAGGGTCTGGAAACATCCTGGCAAAGCGTATGGAGGCTTGGGTCGGTGGGCGGAAAATGGAAGCGTCTTACTCCACAGTCGTCGATGCGACTGCGGAACAGATATTGACCTGGTACCCGATGCGGTGGCGCGCGGAGGTGACCTTACATCCCAGCAAACATCACCTGGGCTTTGAAGAGCCCCAGGGTTGGCACGAAGAGGCCGTCCAGCGAACCGCGCCGATGGCCATGTTGTTGTACACGGTGAACATTCATTGGTACGCATTGGAAGGTCGTCATCACGAACCTCTTGCCATCCTACCTTGGTACACTCGAAAACCCCATGCATCGTTTGCAGACATGTTGGCCACGCCAAATCGCGTCAGTCTGTGGCAGGGAATTTCTGCGGATGGGCTGTCGGGTCGGAGTTCCACAACCATCCAGGAACTCTTGGAAAACCTGGCCAACCTAGCCGCCTAAAGTGCAGGACTCGAACGCAGACAAGGAGAACGACACATGTCCAAGTCTTTGAAATCGCTTAGCCGTAAGCCTTGGCTGCTTCACGCCGAACGGTTGGAAGATCGCACCCTGATGGCCGTCGTCGGTACTGGTGCGGTCCAGGATGATCAAGGGGCCGTGGTCGGTGACTTCAATCGCGATGGTCGAGACGACGTGGCGATCTACGACGTGGTCCGCGGCTCCTGGCAAGTCTCGGTTGCTCGCCGGGGATTCTTTGATCGCTCGGAATGGGTCACCGACACCTCGCCCAAGTCGGGATGGGAGTGGCACGTCGGAGATTTTTCAGGCGATGGTCGCGACGACATTGCGGGGTATCATGAATCAGGCGGATCTTGGTGGATGTTTGAGTCGAAGGGTCGTGGATTCTCAGCTTCGCCATGGACAGGTGGCATCTCATCGCCATCCGGCTGGGAATGGATGGTGGGCGACTTCGATGGCAACGGCCGGGATGATATTGCCGGCTACCACTCCAGCGATGGCCGCTTCGTGGTAAACAAATCGACAGGTACTTCGTTCGTCACGTCTTCATGGGCCCAAGGCTTGTCACCTCGAACAGGCTGGGAATGGATGGTAGGCGACTTCGATGGCAACGGCCGGGATGATATCGCCGGCTACCACTCCAGTAACGGCAGTATCTGGGTACATAAACCGACGGGCGCTTCGTTCAGCACGTCGTCATGGGTTCGGGGCTTCTTGCCTCGAACTGGTTGGAAATGGGCAGCGGCTGACTTCTCGGGTGACGGCCGTACGGACATCTTGGGATACCAACCCGGTGACCATTCTTGGTGGGTTGCCAAGGCGTCGACCGATCGATTCGATGTCTCGCGGTGGACCACCAGTTCCAACGTCGGTGCGACGTGGGGTGGGACCACGGGCGACATCAACGGTGATGGCCGCCAGGATGTTGTCGCGTTGGATTCCCAGGACGGACAGATCTGGGCTGCCATCTCGAGTGGGCGACACTTCAGGCCAGGGCCGATGGTCACCCGTGCCATAGACTACGTGAGCGCACAGATCCGTGGATCGACACTCTACATTCGCGGTGATATTGGCGACAACCACATTACTCTGCACTACATGGCCAGCAATAGAAGCTATCAACTAAGAGGCGCCGCGGTGGCTGGGTTGGCAACGGCCTTCAATGGCATTGTCGGGTCAGTCTTCGTGGGTCATTTCACCGCCGTGGACGTGCGACTTGGTGGCGGCACCGATACGTTCGGCATTGGGAATGCCGGCTTCGGCAACTTTCCCACTCCCTTGGAGAGCTTGTACATCGACATGGGCACCGACCGGCATCCGCCGGTCCCTCAGCGTCGAGAGAACGTGACATTTTCACAGCTGACGGTAACCGGTGACGTTACGGTGCGGGCGGAGGGTGCGCTTAGGACGACGATGCTCCATAATCGACCAACGTTCAACGGTACCACACGGATCGTCGGCGGCCAGTTCCACGACGATATCAGCCTGGAGGGCCAGTTTAGCCACGTCATCATCGCGACAGGCAGTGGCGATGATCGCGTAACGCTGGGCAACCCTGTTCCGCGCGCCTACGATTGGTTTGTGGCGCGGTCTGTGACTGTTGACACCGGACGAGATCATGATAGGCTGGCACTGTTCAGCGGTGAGACACTCGACAAAGTCATGGCGAGCCTGGGTGACGGCAACGACGACATCAATCTGAACTACTGGCGGTTCGGGCCCAGGAGTATTCTCGATGGTGGGAATGGCAGGGATTTTGTGCGCAACAGAGTCGCCATTTCGGGTAATCCGTCATTTCGCCAATTTGAAACCTAAGTTCAAGTTTCGCACTTCTTGGGAGTCAAATTGATTTCGGCCTCCGGGCAGAAGTGTGCCTCCTGAACGCTGTTGATACTTAGGGTCCAGATCCACGGCGACATCGCGATCACGATGGGAAACGTGTTCCTCACGGGCGCTGACGGCAAGGAGGTCAAGGTGGACAAGACGTTCGTGTTCCGCCGCTGCAAGGACGGGAAGTTGCGGCTGTGCGTCCACAAGTCCACACTGCCATTTGACCCGGAAAAATGAGTGGGTTCGTCGTGACCGATTTTTGACACTAGCGCCAACACTTGGAAGGAGACATGCGCATGCCTTTCCCCGTTTCAGCGAGTATCAACGGAAACCGGCTCTGGTCCACCCTGGACCAGTCGGCGGAGATTGGCAAGGGGCGGCCGGGTGGGCTGGCCCGTCTGGCCCTGACCGACTCCGACAAGGAGATGCGTGACCTGTTCGTGAAGTGGTGCAAGGAGGCCGGCCTGACAGTCACGGTGGACAAGGTCGGGAGCATCTTCGGCCGGCGGGCCGGGAAGGAAGACAACCTGCCGCCGGTCATGATCGGCAGCCACCTCGATACGCAACTCAACGGTGGCCGGTTCGACGGCATCCTGGGCGTGCTCATGGGCCTCGAGCTGGTGCGGACGCTCAACGACCTCAAGTACACGACGCGGCGACCGATCGAGATCGTTGACTGGACGAACGAGGAGGGTAGTCGGTTCTCACCCGCCATGGTCGCGGCGGGCGCCTTCGCCGGCGTCTATGAGGTGGATTGGGTGCTCGGCCGCCCCGGCGACGACGGAACGGTTTTGGGCGACGAACTGAAGCGTATCGGCTACGCCGGAACGGCTCCGGTCGGCGGTCGGCCGGTCGATAGCTACTTCGAGTACCACATCGAGCAGGGGCCGATCCTCGACGAGAAGAAGAGCCTCATCGGCGTGGTCACGGGGGCGATGCACGCAACCGGCATCCTGGTCGAGTTCAAGGGCGAGACCGCCCACACGGGTCCATGGCCGATGGAGAAGCGGAAGAACGCGCTGCTGGCCGGCTGTCGGCTCCTGGACGCCGTCGATCAGATCGGCTGGGATCACGCCTACGGCGGACGAGGCACCGCGGCACACCTGCTTGCGTGGCCCAACAAGCCGGGCATCATCTCCGACTGGGCTCGGTGCGTCGTCGATGTTCGCCATGAAGACCCTGCGACCGAGCGAGTGATGGCTGAGCGGATGCGACGGGCGGTCCCGGTCGCCGCGGCTCGGTCGGCGTGCCAGGGCGAGATCCTCGACACCTGGACCTGGGGCGGACCGATCTTCGACGAGGGGCTGAACAAGCTCGTTCGCAAGTACGCCGACCAGTTCGGCCACAGCCACATGGACATGCTCAGCGTGTCCGGGCATGACTCGTACTTCATGGCGCGGCACTGCCCGTCGTGCATGATGTTCGTGCCGAGTCGCGGTGGCATCACTCACCACAACGACGAGTTGACCGTCCAGGAAGAGGCGGAGCCAGGGGCCAACGTGTTCCTGCACAGCGTCGTCACCCACGCTGATCGCTGAGGCGCGGGCTGCCGACTATCGCCCATCGATGACGGAAGGGACGACATGGGACTATTGGGGATTCTGCTCGGGCTGGGCCTGTTGGTCTGGCTCGCCTACCGCGGATGGAGCGTTCTGCTGGTATCTCCAGTGGCCGCTCTCGTCGCCGCCGCGGTTTCCGGCGAGCCGCTTCTGGCCCACTGGACTCAGACCTTCATGGGTGGGGCTGCCCGCTTCATCGCTCAGTGGTTTCCCATGTTCCTCCTCGGCGGGTTGTTCGGCAAGCTGATGGAGGATAGCCGGTCGATCGGCTCGATCGCGCGGGGCCTGACCAAGATGTTGGGGACACACCGCACGATGCTCGCGGTCGTGCTCGCCTCGGCCGTCGTCACCTACGGTGGAGTCAGCGTCTTCGTCGCCTTCTTCGTGCTGGTCCCGATGGCAGAGGAGATGTTCCGGGCCGCGAACCTGCCTCGCCGCCTGATGCCGGCGACTATCGGCCTGGGGGCGTTCACCTTCACCATGTCGGTCATGCCCGGGACGCCCTCGGTCAACAACGCCATCCCGATGCCCTACTTTGGCACCACGACCTTCGCCGCCCCCGGGCTCAGCCTCATTACGTCGGCCATCATCTTCGCGTTCGGCATGTGGTGGCTCTGGCGGGTGGAAAGGGCCGCGCGGAAGGCCGGCGAGGGCTACAGGCCCCGGGAAGGGTACGAGAAGGTAGCCGAGACCAGCTCCGTAATCCATGAGACGATGCGTGAGCATGCAGTACCTGCGGGAGATTTTGATCTCGCTGAGCTGCCCCGCGGCAAGCGCGCCGACGACGAGCCGGCATTCGCCCTTGCTGTTCTGCCCCTCGTCGTGGTGGTCGCAATGAACTTCCTGATGTCGCTGGTTGTACTCCCACGCCTGGACTTTTCATTCCTTGGCGAGTCTGCATGGGGCGGGACCACATTCGCGGCCAAGGTCGGCATCTGGTCGGTCGTCCTGGCCCTGGCGTCGGGATGTCTGACCGTCATCCTCGTCAACTACCGGCGCCTGCCCTCCCTGCGTCAAACCCTGGATTCCGGTGCGACCGCCTCGGCCTTGCCAATGCTGACGGTCAGCAGTCTCGTCGGCTTCGGTGCCGTGGTCGGTGCGTTGCCGGCGTTCGCGGCGGTTCGCGACGCGGTCCTTTCGATCCAAGGCGGACCGTTGATGTCGCTGACCGTCGCCATGAACGCGCTCGCCGGGCTGACCGGCACGGCCTCGGGTGGGATGGCGATCGCCCTCAACGCGCTGGGCGACAACTTTCTGGTCCTCGGGCAGCAGTATGGCGTCAGTACTGAACTGATGCACCGGGTCACCACGCTCAGCGCCGGTACGCTCGATGCCCTCCCCCACAACGGCACGGTCCTGATCCTGCTGAACCTCAGCGGATTGACCCACCGCGAAAGCTATTTCGACATGGTGATGACCGTGATCGTGAGCTGTATCATCGCACTCGTTGCTCTTCTTGTCATGGGTTCGGTGTTCGGATCGTTTTGACGCAGTTCGCTTCGAGACAGGCCTGGTTTTCAAAATGCAGCGAGAGCAAGGTCTCGCGGTGGCACGCCGACATGAAACGCCAGCCCGCCGTAGCTGCGATCGGTACGAGGGCCATTCAGGGCCTGTTTCAACTGGCAAAGGGCCCCTGCCCACTCCTTCGAAGACGTGGGAGCGGGGCGAAGGACAACGGGGACGGGTCTTAAATGCCGATGCGGGCCAGGATCTCAGATAGGTCCAGTAGCGTCCGTGACAAGTTCGGATACTCGTCCCCAAAGTCCGAGACCAACTGCGCCAGTCGCCCGTGCATTTGCGTGGGGGACGTCTCAGCGGGCGGACTCGGTTCCAGGACCGCTTGGATATCGCGGACAATCTGCCGTAAGGATTCCTTCACGGGTTCGGCAAGCTGGGGATGATGCTCAAATTCCTCATGCAGCCGGTGCAGTGTCGCAATCAGTTCACGTTGGTCCATAGAGGGGCCGCTGCGGTACAACGGGTTTCGGTGAGCGCGATCGTGAGACTCGGACCAAGGTCAGTCCGTGCCTGGCAGTGTAACAAATCCTGGCCCACTCCGCATACCGTCGTAATGGATGGAACGGCCAACGCCCTCCGGGGGGGCGAGCGCAGCGAGGGGAGGGGGCGCTGAAAAAGACCGCCACCCTTCCCGTGGGAAGCCACGGCAAGCTGGGTCAATGGGAATCGTCCGACGGTGCGTCAGGTGCGATCAGGACCATGTAGAAGCACCAGCCCGTGAGTCCCCAGACAAAGATCATGGAGGCAATCAAGAACAGCCAGCCCAATGGCGTCATGGTGCTGCACCCTTTTTAGACTTCCAAGGGATATTGGTCGTCGATGTCGAGTCCCAAGGCTCGCCAACGCGTTTCTCCAATCCGGAGACAAATGACGAGCAGCAGGGCCACCCCGGCGACCAGGGCCAAGGCACCCTGCCGCATGGGCTCGTTCTTGACCGCTTCGATCCAATCTCCCAGGTTATTCTTGCAGAAGAAGAAGAAAACGATCAGGAGATATGCCGGCGCGATCAAGAGCATCACGAGCTTGAACATAACGGGAATTCGAAGGCGGGCCCCGCGGTGCATTTCTTGCCAACCGCGTTTCAACCCGAACACCCAGCTGAAGCAAATGATCTGGACCGCGGCGAGAATAAAGATCAGGAACGTGCCCACCCAGTCGTCCAAGGTCGCTTGGAAAGCTCCGTTCTTACTGAAGTACATGACCAGAAACGAGCCCACCATGCAGACCAATACCATGAACGAGGTCGCGGCCCGGCGAGTGACCCCCAGTGCCTCTTGAACAAAGGCCAGCGCCGGTTGGTACATGGATATGGAACTGGTAATTGCGGCGAGAAACAGCATGAAAAACCAAATCGCCCCCACGTAATTGCCAATGCCTCCCATGTGGGCAAAGACGACCGGCAGCGTCGTGAACCCCAGCCCAAAGGTACCCGTTCCCACGGCTTCCGCGGTCCCGGCCAGGCCCAAGAATACAAATGAAGCGGTCAACGTGATCAGGCCGCCGAATCCCACTTCGAAGAGTTCGTTCGTCGCTGACGCGGTCAATCCCGAGAGCACCAGATCATCGTTTTTCCTCAGGTAAGAGGCGTAATTCAAAATGACGCCAAAGCCGACGGAGAGACTGAAAAAGATCTGACCCGCCGCCGCCAACCAGGTCTGGGCGTTGCCCAGCGCCCTGAAATCTGGGTTCCACATATATCCCAGGCCGTTGATGACATTCTGGTCCGGCTTGGCGGGATCCGGCGTTCCCAGCGTCAGGACCCGCGCCAGGACGATCAGCGCACAAACGGCCATAGCGGGCATGGCCCAACTGCAAAACCGCTCAATGCCCTTGGAGATCCCCCGGTACACCAGGTAGATATTGATGGCAAAGGTAATGATCCAAAAGATGAGCGTTTCGTAGGAGCCGCCATAGACGATCCCGTTCGCGTGATTTCCCACAAACTGGTCATGGAAGTCGCGGGACGTGGCGATTTGATTTGCGATCGGCTGCGCCATGTCGATCCCGATACCGCCGTTGAGAAACTTCCAGGTGTATCCCAGGCACCAGGCCTCCACATAGGTGTAATAAAATGAGACCGTCAGGGGGATCAGGACGCCGATTACGCCCAGGTATCGCGCGATGGATCCCTTTCCGATGATACCCAGCACCGCGGGAGCGGAGTGGAGTCCCTTTCGACCGGCGTATCGGGCCATGGTCCATTCCGCCCAGCCGATGGGGATCCCCAGGAAAATCAATGCGCAGAAATAGGGGATCATGAACGCGCCGCCGCCGTTCTGTGCGGCCTGGCCGGGGAATCTCAGGAAATTCCCCAGTCCCACAGCGGAACCCGCCACCGCGAGTATGACACCCAGACGTGTGCCCCACTGTTCCTTCGTGGATGGTTCGTTCGCCATATCGTCCTCATGCAAGGTCGTTCGGCCGGCCAAGTCCGTGGGGCAATATAGCGAAGTGCCACATGTGCGGCGATAGGGAGCCGAAGGGGCCGTTGGTCACGGTGTCGCGACGGATTGGCTGAGGCCAGCAAACACGACCCCCAGCCAGGCGGCGATCAACGTCACGCCACCCAAGGGTGTCACCGCGCCCAACCGGGTCTGCCCCGTCGCCGTCATGGCCAGGAGGGAACCCGAGAAGAGCACGATCCCCAAGCAGAATCCCAGGCTGGCCAGGTGCCACGAACGCTGCCGGGTGAACTGATATGCCAGCCCCGTCCCCAGCAATGCCACCGTGTGAAGAAGTTGGTATCTTACAGCAAGGTCGCACCAGTCGAGGCGACGACGGCATTCGGCTGGTGGCAATCCCATCTGCTCCAGCATGCCCAAAAGGCCGTGCGCCTGAAATGCACCCGTGGCGACTCCCAGGGCCCCAAACAATCCGGCGAGCACGATCCAGGGATTTCCTCGCGTCAAGGGGATATCCTCCGTTGAGTGGCGTAATGACATTACCTGATGGTGAACGACTGCAGCGTTACATTCGGCAGGTGCAATTTGCACCGCTGGGGCCGGCAGGGCAAGACCGATTGCTGGCTTCCCGCGTCCTGATTTGCGGCTGTGGGGCCCTGGGATCCGTTCTGGCGAACCTCTTGGCACGTTCTGGCATCGGGTATCTGCGGATCGTGGATCGAGACTACCTGGAGCTGAACAATCTGCAGCGCCAGGTACTCTATGACGAACGCGACCTGGCAGAAGGGCTGCCCAAAGCAATTGCCGCAGCGCATCACTTGCGGGCCATCAACAGCTCCATTGAGATTGAACCGATCGTGGCGGACGTCGATTATCGCAACGTGAGTTCGCTCGTGAACGGGATGGATGTCATTGCCGACGGGACCGATAACTTTGAAACGCGGTTTCTGCTCAACGACGCCGCACATCGCTTCCAGATACCCTGGGTCTTTGGTGGTTGCATTGGGGCAGAGGGGCAGACGATGGCCATCCTGCCGGGAACGACACCGTGTCTCCGCTGCATCGTTGGCGAGCCCCCACCGCCTGGAATCTCGCCCACGTGTGACACAGCGGGCATTGTCGCCCCCATTGTGAACGTGATCGCCGCCTGGCAGGCGATGGAGGTGCTGAAGCTCGCCAGCGGTCACATGGACGCCGTTTGTCGCTTGTTGAATGTGTTTGATCTGTGGGACGGCCGCGTCCGGCAGATCGAGCTGGATCGGGGGAAACTCTCCGAGAGCTGCATGACGTGCGGCGCCCATGACTATGAATGGCTGGAGGGTCGTCGAGGGACCCGCTCTGCCGTGCTGTGCGGCCGGAATTCCGTACAGCTTTCACCGCTCGAGCCGCTCGCTTTGGACCTCGAACAGCTCACGGCCCGGTTGCGCCCCGTGGGGCAGGTCTCGGCCAACCCCTTTCTGGTCCGACTCGCGGTCGACGGGTACCAGCTCACCATCTTTCCGGACGGACGTGCCATTGTCAGTGGCACGGCGGATCCGACGGAGGCGAGAGCGGTTTTCACTCGCTATGTCGGCCTTTAATCGATGCTGGCAATGCTAGCCAGGCCACAAACCCCGCACACCTGTCACGAACGGATGACGTGTCCCCGAGAACCTCGATGGTCGCGCCCATCCCATGCATGTTCATCCCTGGAGAACGATCGATAAAGGAACTGTAGTGAAGGTGCGACACGGCCTTATGTCGCCGCCGGTCCGACAGCACGAGGGGTTTCGTTTGATCATCCTGTCGACGGGAATACTGCTGCTGGTCGGTGGCGCTTCGACCCACCTGGCCCGTCTGGCACGACGGTCGGCGCAGCTCGTCCGATCGACACCGCCCTTTCGGTGGATCGTACGAAGGCCGGCGATCCCGGCGGACACCCAATGAATTCAGTTCTTCATACCGACAACGTCGTAACGCAAGCCACCGTCACGGCGCGGCCGAGTCACCGGTTACGACGCCAGTCCGACGGTCTTCCATCCACATGGCCGCAGTTGCAGGATTGGCAGCTGACCGAATGCGTGGCGATCGGCCCGGTCGCCGATGTGTATCTGGCCAGACCGACTGCGTCGAGCTCCGGCGGTCCGGTCGACTATGCCATCAAAGTATTGCGACCTGAATACGAGCACGATACCGCCACCGTGGACCAGTTTCGACGCGAGGCCATTCTGGGACGTCGCCTGAGCCACGCGAACCTGCTCCCCGTGCTGGTCGCGTCGCTCGATTCACCTCCCATGCATTTCGTCATGCCTCGCTGGGATGGAAACTCCCTGGCGAAGGTGCTTCGCGACCATGGGCCGGTGGTCATGCCACACGCCCTCTGGGTGGCGCGGCAGGTGGCCGACGCCCTGGGCGCCCTGCACTGCGAGGGATGGCGCCACGGGGATGTCCATCCCAAGAACATTTCCGTGGCGTACGGTGGACACGCCATGCTCTGCGATCTCGGGTGTGCCATGCCCTTGGGACACGAGTGCCGGGACCTGGATCGAGCCCTGACCGGCACGTTTGGATACATGGCACCGGAGCAATTCACCAGTCGGGTGGCGGTCGGAGCTGCCAGCGACGTCTATAGCCTGGGGGTCACGCTGTTCGAGCTCCTCTGCGGACGTCCCCCTTTTGCCGCGGCGGACCCCGCCCAATTGACGGAGTACCACTTGCGGGCAACGCCACCCAGCATTCGGACCTGGCTGCCGCACGCGCCACGTTCCCTGGCCCAGGCGTTGACCCGCATGCTGGCCAAGGACCCGGCACGTCGCCCCTCGACTTCGGGTGAGCTCCAATCGCTCCTCACGCGACTGGAGATCGAGACTTTCGCCCTGCGGCGCGCGCCCCAACGGCCCGCTTGAACGGCGGGCCGACTCGGATGCCCTTACGGAGCCCGTTCTCGGCCCCGTGCCATGCACATCGAGGTCTCCCCAAACCCCGCGGCGCGGTTCGGGGGATTGGTTGCGATGGCGCCAGGTCCCGACTAGACTGATAGCTTAAGATCCCGTGTCAACGAGCCGACTTGGCGTCGGCCCTAACCGAGTTTTGCCACTGAACAAATGCCGACACGCGGGGCGGAGCGGCCGAGTCTTGACTCGCCCTTTCCCCCGCTTGCCGGCTTTTGTTGTTGAACGGGCCTTCGTGGCTTCATGAAGAGGATCGGCGCTCATGTCGAAGATCTCCGTTCGCGTGCTGCTGACGATAGGGTTCGCGTTGCTCGGTCTCATCGCCAGGCTCGATGCCTACACGAACAATATCATGGTCACGGGCTATTGGCCGCCGACGAACGAGATGCTGAGACCATTCAGCGACGACCCGATCAAGAACCCACAAGGTTGGCAGGGACTGGACTGGGAGGGGCGGGGCTACAACATCTATGCCTACTTCCCTGAGTTCAACAACTATCCCATGGATCAGGTAGGAACGGGTGATTTTCAGGTCGATTACCAAGACACGTCGGCCGATTGGACGCGAATTACAGACCTCGTCAAGCCCGTGGCCATCATCACCTTCAGCCAAACCAGCCAATACCGATATGGTTGGGAACTGGAACTGCGCCAGCGCAATCTGGCGACGTGGGCAAACGATTTCGTCGCCCCTTTCCAGCCGACTCCCGCACCCCCGGACAGCACGGTGCCCGCCGGGTACATCCGTTATTCCTCATTGCCAGTGGATGCCATTGCCGACGCGGTTCGAGATGCTCAGCTGGGGGTGGTCCCGCGGATTGACACCACGAGTTTCGGGGGTGGCTTTCTTTCCGAGTTCATGGCCTACCACGGGACCTGGTATCACGACACGCACATGGATCCCATGGATCCCTTCCGCAATGTGGCTGCGGGTCACATCCATGTGGGGAATCTGCTCTCGGTGAGTCAAAGTCGCGCGGCGACCGAGATCTCGCTGCGGGAGCTGATTCGGCACGTGGACTTTGTCTTGGGGATACCTGAGCCGGCGCTGGGGGGTACGCTGCTTCTGGTGACCTGGGGGATCGGCCTGGCCCGCCGACGGGGGCAGTGAAGCCAGAGCCACGGCGCTCGATTCCACGCGTGACCTACGACGTGGACTTGCCCATTCTGGGCCATCGCGACGAGATCCTGTCGGCGCTCCGCAGCGAACGCGTCGTCATTGTGGCTGGCGAGACGGGATCGGGGAAGTCGACCCAGCTCCCCAAGATGTGCCTGGAAGCAGGATTCGGAACCCGAGGACTGATCGGACATACCCAGCCACGGCGCATCGCGGCCCGCAGCATCGCCTCGCGAATTGCCGACGAGCTGGCATCTCCCTTGGGGACTCTCGTGGGTTACAAGGTCCGATTCAGCGATACGACGCGGCCGTCCACGCTCATCAAGCTGATGACCGATGGCATGTTGCTGGCGGAGGCGCAGTCGAATCCCTCCTTGGGGGCGTACGAAGTCTTGATCATCGACGAAGCGCACGAGCGATCGTTGAACATCGACTTTCTATTGGGCATATTGAAAGGTCTTCTGACGCGGCGATCGGACCTGCGGCTCGTGATCACGTCGGCCACCATCGACGTGGATCGTTTCGGCGCGTATTTTTCGCGGGGGGGCAGGCCGGCCCCGGTCATCCGCGTGTCGGGTCGGTCACATCCCATTGAGATCCGCTACCGGCCGCTGTTGGCCGACTCGGCCCGCGAGGCCCTGGACCTGTCGCAGGGGATTGATGACGCTCTGGCCGAGCTGGCTCTCGACGGACAGGGGCATGTCTTGGTATTCGTCCCGACGGAGCGGGATATTCGCGAAATCGCCAGGCAGCTTCGCCGGAAGCGCCCGGGCGGCGACGCGGCGGGCCGCACCGAAATCCTGCCACTCTATGCGCGGTTATCGGCGGCCGAACAGGGCCGGATTTTTCGGGACTACCCATTCCGACGGATCGTACTGGCCACCAATATTGCGGAATCGTCACTGACCGTGCCCGGCATTCGGTATGTCGTGGATGCGGGGACGGCGCGAATCAGTCGCTACAGCGCCCGGTCCAAGGTTCAGCGCCTGCCGATCGAAGCCATTTCCCGCGCTTCGGCCGATCAGAGGGCCGGTCGGTGCGGGCGCGTCGGTCCGGGCATCTGCATTCGCCTCTATTCTCAGGCCGACTACCAGGCCCGCAAGGAGTTCACGGTCCCTGAGATTCAGAGGACGAACCTGGCGGCGGTGATTCTGCGTGCGCTGGCACTTGGTCTCGGACGCGTCGAGGAGTTCCCATTCCTCGACCCACCGAAATCGGACGCCATACAGGATGGATATCGGACCCTTTTCGAGATCGGAGCGCTGGACGACCAGCGGACCTTGACCGCTTGCGGCCACGTGCTGGCCCGCATGCCGGTAGATCCCCGCATCGGCCGGATCTTGCTGGCCGGTCGCGACGAAGGATGTCTGCGAGAGCTCTTGGTGATCGCCGCGGCCCTGGAAGTCCAGGACCCGCGGGAGCGGCCCCTGGACCGGCAGGAAGCCGCCGACGCGCGGCACGCCCAGTTCCGGGACGAGCGGTCCGACTTCGTCGGCCTGCTGAAACTGTGGGATGCCTACCACGTCTGGCGCGCCGCGCTGGGGCGAAACCGACTGCAGCGGGCCTGTAGTGACAATTTTCTGTCATTCGCCCGAATGCGTGAATGGTCGGAGATGCAGCGTCAGCTGCAAGAGATCATGCGGGACCTGGACCGGCCGGGGGCCGGTCACGGCAAACAGGGTTCGCGGGACGCCGAGCCCGTGCCACAGAGCGAACCGGAGGACCTGGGTGACCCCTCTCCCGCCCACTACCGCGCGATCCATCGCGCGCTGCTCACCGGCTTTCTCTGGGGGGTGGGCTGGCGAAAGACCCCCGTCGAGTATCTGGGGGCCGGCGGACGCACCTTCTTCCTCTGGCCAGGTTCCGGGACCTTCGACCGGAAACCGCTCTGGTGCCTCGTCGCCGAGCTGATCGAGACATCGCGGCGATACGGTCGCATGGTGGCTGCCATCCAGCCGGAATGGGTGGAACCGCTGGCCGACCACCTTGTCCAGCGAAGTTACAGCGAACCCCATTGGCATCGCAGGAACGCCACGGTCATGGCCTTTGAACGCGTGACGCTCTTTGGTCTTCCCCTGGTTGCCCGGAGGCGCGTTCCCTACGGCAAGATCGATCCCGAGACCTCCCGCGAGGTATTTCTGCGGGAAGGATTGCGGCACGAACCGCCCGCGTTGGAGAGTGCTCTCGAACGGTGGCACGTTCTCGCCGCCGACCAGAAACGGCTGGCCGAGACCCACGTCCGCATCGACCGACTCACCCAGGAACCGTTCTTTCGGCACAACGACATGATTCTGGCTCGCATAGCCAAGCTGGCCGCGAAATGCCGGCGGGTGGAGGCCCTGATTGATGATCTGGCAATCTGGAGCTTCTATTCCCGGCGGGTCCCGCCCGACGTGTATGACCTGGCGAGCCTGCAGCGTTGGCTGCGGAATATGGACGATCGGGAAGGGCGTGCGCTGCAAATGGACCTCGATTCCTTCGGGGACAGGGCCACCGAAGGAAAGCTCGACGAGGAGTTTCCCGAACACCTCGAGTTTGGCTCCATGCGCTTGCCGGTCGATTATCATTTCGCACCCGGCGCTACCCACGATGGTGTTACGGTCCTGGTCCCGAGCGAGGGGTTGCGCCAATTGCATGCCGGAATCACCGGTTGGCTGGTGCCCGGTCTGCTGGAAGAGAAAATTACGGCGCTGATCCGATCACTGCCCAAGGCGCAGAGGACGAGCTTCATTCCCGCACCGGACGTGGCGCGGCGAGTCCGAGGCATGTTGAGGTTTGGACAGGGCGATTTCCTGAGGGAGGTCGTACGCTGTCTCAATTGCCTCGGCAGCCAGCAGGTCGCCGTGGAAGATTTTGACGTGTCGCGGCTTCCGCCGCACTTGTCGCTCAATGTGCAGGTGGTCGACGTCGACGGCCGGCTGGGGCCTCATGGCCGGGACGTCGAGCAGCTCGCCAGGGAGGCTGCGGCGCCAACCAGGGCCATCGAGCCGTCGCAACCGGATCCGTGGCAGCGCGAGGGGATTACTACCTGGGACTTCGGCGAATTGCACGCCGAACAGTTGCGAAGCCTCGGGGGGTTCCAGATTACGGTCTTTCCCGCGCTGGTCGACCGTGGCGATACCGTTTCCCTGGCAATCCTGGACCATCCCCTGGAGGCGTGCGCGGCGACTCGCGCGGGCATTCGAAGGCTCTATGTGCTGCAGCAGCGCCGTCGACTCGACTCGCAAGTGCCGAACCTGCCCCAGTGGAAGGAAATGAACCTTTGGGCGGTGGGGCTTATGACGCCCGACAACCTCAAGTCGGACGTTCGCGACCTCTTGGCGGATCGGGCATTTCTCACAACGCCGGACACCCTGCCACGGACGCAGGGCGAATTTCAGTCGAGATTGGAGAACGCTGTGGAGCGGATCAGTCTCGCTGCTCAGGACGTGGCCCGGCTGCTGCCCAAAATCTTCGAACGTTACCAGGGGGTTCGCCTGGCGTTGGAAGCGGATCGTCGCGGCACCGACGAGGCGATGCGTGCAGATGTGATCGCCCAGTTATCGCAGCTCTTGGTCCCGCATTTCTTGTTGGAGACGCCCTGGGAATGGCTGCAAGAGTATCCACGGTACCTGGCAGCGATTCAGACCCGGCTGGGCCGGCCAGCGTCTGGCAAGGACGGGCAGCAGCGGGAAGCGTTGGCTCGGCTGTGGCGAGAGTACCTGCGGCTACGGGAAATGGCGGATCTCGCCGGGCGCGAGGAACCGGAGCTCAGGCAGTTGCGGTGGATGTTCGAGGAATTGCGGGTCTCGTTTTTTGCACAGTCCCTGGGGACTCGCTGCAGTGTGTCGGTCGCGAAATTGCAGAAATGGTTGGCCCGCTGGAAGTAGTCGTTGGCCGAACGCACCAGGGCCGCGGGCCTGGCGGTCTTCGACATCTCTTGCAGGTTCGGGGGCCGCGCCTCGATACTGGCGTGCCTGATCCAGCAAATTCCCGGAAGTAGCTGGACTCCGCCTTCGCCCTCACAAGGTCCCCCACGTGGGAAAAGTACGCTTACTGCTCAAGAAACGCGGCCATCGATGGACCGGTTCCCGCATCCTGGGAAATGTCGGCGAGGGTGCCGTGTTTGTCGCACTGCTGCTGATCGGCAGCTGCAGCTTGATCACACTCGGTGCCTCGCGACTGGTCTATATCCCCTGGTTCTCCGACCAGACGTTGAGTTCCGGCGTCGCGGTGACCGTCATCTTGATCCTGGCCTCGCTGATTGTGATTGGGATCGGGGGGCTGATCTGGACCGCGTTGCGGCTGAGCACCTCGGTCGAGCGGCGGTCGGCACTGGCCCGCAAGACCCCCCAGCTGCAGCCGGGCTCCGAATTCTACCCCCCGGCTCGCGATTACCCGACGATTCCTCGCAACGAGAACCTGGTGAATAGCCAAGGGGTGCACCTGGCGTACCGGCTGCCGTCTCGATCGCCGTTGACCTGGAGTCTGCTCGCCGCACTGACCTTTAGCCTGATGTGGTCGGCGCTCTTTACCGTATTTGCCGTAACCTTGGTCACCCAGTTCCTGGATGGAAAGTTCTTGTGGTATTTGGCCCCCGTCGTGGTTGTGCTGGGCATCATCGCCTGGCGGAGCACCCATTTCTTGAATCGACGACTGCAAGAGGCTGTACAGGTTGGCCCCACGCATGTCGAGGTTTCCGACGTACCGTTTTTTCCTGGCGGGCGCTACGACGTGGCCGTGATCCAGTTCGGCAACATGACGCTGCGGAAGCTGCGAGTCAGCCTGGTGTGCGATGAGGAGGTGACGTTTCGCGAAGGGACCGACGTCCGCGTGGAGCGGCGCCGGGTGGTCGACCGCGACATCTTGGCAGAGGAATCGGTGCGGATTGTACCTGCCACGCCTCTCGTTCGCTGGGCCACGATTCACTGTGACGACCGAGCGATGCACTCGTTTCAATCCGTGAGCAATGCCATCCATTGGGGCATCCACCTGCGTGGCCTCATGGCCGACGGCACCGACTTCACGCGTGAATTCTCGCTCGTCCTCTTTCCTGCGCCACGCCCCCGAAATGGGAACCCCAAGTGGAACCGCTGATCAGTATTCAACTCTTCGGTCACCAGCCTTCGTATTTGCCCGGCGACCTGTTGAAGTGCGATTATCAGATTGATGCCGTCGATCCCACGGACGTCGTGGCCGTCGAATCGTCCGTGCTTTGGTTCACCGAGGGAAAAGGGGACGAGGATATCGGGGTCCACCACTTTGAACGGCGAGTCGTTCCCGACGAAGGAGATGCCGATTTGTGTCAGCTGCGCAGTTTTCATTGCACGTTACCCAACAGCCCCTTGAGTTACGATGGTCAATTGGTTCGGATTCGCTGGTGCGTACGTGTGCGGGCCTTCCTGGTGCGGGGAAAGGAGACGAGTCTCGATTACCCCTTCTGGCTAGGGCCTGTCCGTTCGGCTTGAGCGCCGATCCGAGAACCGGCGGGAAGCCTTGCGCCTGGGAACGATCGCTACCATGACGCGTCTGTCACCACGCAATCCGTTTGCGACCTGCCAAACGAGGCCCGGCCAGTTGCGGTTTATCTTCCGGCCGGGTGAGACTTGCGAGACCCTCTGGGCCCGATTTCAGAAGGCTGGCCGCCGAGGCCAGATCGTCGGGCCACATGGCACGGGCAAGTCGACCCTGGTGCTGGAGTTCACTCGGTTCCTGGCAGAGCAAGGGATTGCAACGCATGTCTTTCGCTGGCGGCCGGGAAGTCAGGGCGAGCTGATGGCCGCATGGCGCCAGGGATCCATCCGGCCTGGGGAGATCGTGGCGATCGACGGGTATGACCAGCTCCCGTTGTCAGACCGGCTCGTGTGGCGGTTCCGACTGGCTTGCCGCCGGGTTGGGCTGTTGGCGACCACCCATCGCGAGGCGGCATTGCCGGTGCTCTATCGCACGGAAGTCGACTTGTGGACCGCGCGATGGGTCCTTCGGCAGATCTTGACGGCGGCCAGTGCGGAGGCCGGAGTGGGAGGCGCCGGCAGCCTCCCATCACCCGCCGTGGCCAACCTCACGGGGGTACGAGCGGGGTCCGAGCCTGCCGCCGCGACCCCGAGCGAAGGGGAAAACGCCCCCTCGTGTTCGGACGACGAGCTGAGCCGCCTGCTGGATCGCCATGGAGGCAATCTGCGGGAAGTCCTGTTCGAACTTTACGACCGCTACCAAGACGCGGCGGAGGGCTGATCGCCGGGATCTGCCAATCGAGGCGTCATTCCTCGGTGGGCGCCGTTTCCCGAACGCGGCGTTCCCGCAGTCGCACGGCCTTCCCGACGCGATCCCGCAAGAAATAGAGCTTCGCGCGACGAACGACCCCTTTGCGTTTGACCACCACTTTGGCAATCTTGGGGGAGTGCATGGGGAACTTTCGTTCGACCCCTTCACCGGCCACGATCCGTCGCACGGTGAACATCTCACGTGTTCCCGACCCGCTGAGCCCGATCACGGTGCCAGAAAAGATCTGGATGCGTTCCTTGTCGCCTTCCAGGATCTTGGTGTGTACGTCCACCGAGTCCCCGACCTCAAATTCCAGGGGTTCCGGCCGCAGGCTCTGTTCTTCCACGAATTCGATGAATTGGTTTTGCATAATGTGGCAGCTCGCTGGTAAGGGTTTGGTATTATCCTGGATCGACCTGCAATGTCAACTTGCATTCAGGTCCGGCCGTCGGTCTTGAGTGCGGATTCGGCTGCGGGTCTCCCGCCATCCTTGAATTTCCTGGTGATTTCCGGAAAGCAGTACCTCGGGGACGGTCAGCCCGCGGAATTCGCGGGGGCGCGTGTAGTGTTCCGCTTCGAGTCCGCCAACTCCGAAGGAAAACGAGTCCTCCTGGCTGCTGCGTTCGTCTCCCAGCACGTCGGGAATCAGCCGGACGACCGAGTCCATGATGGCCATGGCCGCGACTTCCCCGCCTCCCAGGACAAAGTCGCCGAGTGAGATCTCGTCGGGCCGCAGGATCTCCACTACACGATGGTCGAATCCTTCGTATCGGCCGCAGAGCAGAATCAGGGTCGGTTCGTCTGCCAGCTGTTGCACGATGGGCTGAGTCAGCCGGCGACCTTGAGGGGTCAAGAGGATCAGCCTGGCTGGCTGATCGAGTCGCTGGCGGATGGCTTCCACGCAGGCGACCACCGGTTCGACGCGGATGACCATGCCGGGACCGCCTCCGAAGGGCCGGTCATCCACACGGTGATGAGGGTCATCGGACCAATCGCGGAGATTGACCAGTTCCACGGACACCAGGCCGCGCTGAATGGCCCGGTGCAGGATGCTCTGATTCAAGTACCCTGTGAAGATATCGGGGAATAGCGTGACGACGATGAATCGCATGGTGACTTCCGTTGGCGGCTACGATGTTTTTGTATCGCCAAATCAGGTCTCCTCCACGTCGTCCGCCGAGGCGTCACCCAGGGAGGCCACGGCAGGCGCCGAGGCCTTCGAGGCATGAATGGCCACGGGGGGTGGCGCCGTACGCCGTACTTTCATTCGCTCCAAGGCGGTCTGCTGCGAATCCAGGTGTGTCCCCCCTGTACCGTACTTGCGAATCAGGACACCTACCTTTTCGCTGGGCTGCGCGCCGACGCTGAGCCAATAGTCGATGCGCTCTTTCTTCAGGATGGCTCGGGCATCGGTTTCCTTCACGAGCGGATCGTAATGGCCAAGTTCCTCGATGACCTTTCCATCTCGGGGCGATCGAGTATCGGTGGCGCAGATGCGATAAAAGGGCCGGTTCTTACGGCCGAATCGTTTCATGCGAATGCGGACAGACACGAGTTGCTCCTGTTGAAGTGAGGTATTTTGTTTCGAGTCATCGTTCCAGTTTCCGGGTGATGGACGGGGCAAGGTTTGGCGGGGAATGCTGCTGCCACCGTCCTTTCCATCAGACATTCCCATCGCGACCGGCTCGTTTGCGTCGCCGAAGTTCCCGATCGCGTTCCTTGCGCAGTTGATTTCTTTCCTGGGACGTCAGGCGCTTTCCCGTCCCTTTCTTGACCTTGGCCAGCCGGCCGCCGGCGTCCAAGGCGCCACTGTCTTGGATCTGTTTGACCATCCGCATGCGGTCTCCCAGGCCCTTGCCCGCCATTTGCTTGACGATGGACGCCATTCCGTCGAATTGCTTGACGAGCTCATTGACTTCGTGCGCTTCGACCCCCGATCCGGCGGCGATTCGCCGGCGGCGGCTCATGTCGATGACTTTGGGGTTTCGCCGTTCTTCGGGGGTCATGGAGTCGATGATGCCGAACAGACGCCGCATGTCCCCCTCGGCAGTGACCTCTCCCAGCAACTGTTGGAAATCCCCCATACCGGGCAAGAAGCCGAGGAGCCGTTGCATCAGGCCAGGCTTAGCCAGTTGGGAAAGTTGGGTGCGGAAATCTTCGAGTGTGAACTCCCCTTGCCGCAGCCGTTCTTCCGTCTTGGCCATCTGGCTCTGGTCGAATTCCTGCTGGGCCGATCGCACCAGGGCAACGACATCCCCCATCCCCAGGATCCGGCCCGCCATCCCCTCCGGGCGAAAGGGCTCCAGGGCGGTCAGCTGTTCCCCCGTCCCGATGAACTTGATCGGGACCCCCGTTACGTGCTTGACGGAAAGGACCGCGCCGCCGCGTGCGTCGCCGTCAAGCTTCGTGAGGATCACGCCATTCAATTCCAAGGCCGCATTGAAGGCCCCGGCGCTATTCACGGCGTCCTGCCCTGTCATGCCATCGACGACGAGGTATACCTGGTCCGGCTGGACGCTGCGATCGATCTCTTTCAGCTGCGCCATCAGCTCTTGATCGACGGCGAGTCGCCCGGCCGTGTCCAGGATGCAGACGTGCGCCCCGGCGTCTCGGGCGCGTGCAATCCCTTGCCGGCAGACGGCAACCGGGTCGTGTGAGCCTGGAACGGAGAAAACGTCCACTTCCAGCTGACGGCCAATCACATGCAGCTGTTCAATGGCCGCCGGTCGCTGGAGGTCGGCCGCAACCAGGAACGGCACCCGATGCTCCTGCTGCAGCAGCCGTGCCAGCTTACCGCAGGTGGTCGTCTTGCCCGATCCCTGCAGACCGCACAACATGATGACCGTGATCTCGCCACGCAGGTGCAGGGAGGAGTCGACGGGCCCCATGATCTGAATCAGCTCGTCATGGACGATACCAATCAGCTGCTGACTCGGATCCAGTGCTTGCAGCACTTTCTGCCCCATGGCCCGTTCGCTGACCCGGGCCATGAAATCGCGGACGACGGGAAAGCTGACATCGGCCTCGAGCAGGGCGCGTTCCACCAGCCCCAGACCCTCGCGCATATTGGCTTCGGTCAGTTTCCCTTTGCCACGCAGGGACTTGAGCGCGGACTGCAGACTCGTTTGGAGCGACTCGAACATGATCGCGGGAAGTCATCCTAATTCAGGCGAATCCCGCATTCTAGCGAAGTAGGAAGCTCCCTGTAAATCGGCGTGGTTGGGCGGGATGGGGTGCGATGTTCGCGTTTTGGGTCCATTCTCCCGATGGTCCCATTTCATGAACCGCGGCCTGACCATCCGGGGCGGAAAAATCCCAGGTGACGGCTGGTTCCTTTGCCCCGATGCCGTGCTGGGAAGGCCCGATGCTGGCGCGATCCAGCCATACCTGGACGTATCGCCTCCGGCGTTTCCCTTGGCACCGGTCGACGAAACTTTGGCACCGAGCGCGTTATGACCGATATACCTTCAAGGATCAGCAAGGATTGCCCGATCACCGTATCAACACCGACGCAGGAAATGACTAGAATTCAAGGTGGAGTCCGGCCGACCGCAAGTGCCGGATCCCGCTAGCATGGGTCGCCCGGCGGCCCGTACGTGAAGTTTCCGGGTGAGGCACATGGTTGTTACTTCCGTCCTGTCCGTTCTTAGCCTGCTGCGATCCTGCCATCGCCTTGTCAGTCATCAAGGTCGTCTGATTGGGGGCTTGCTGGTGCTGGCGGCCCAGGTCAGCGGTGCCCGCGAGTGGGCTGACAAGATGTTTGAGGTGCGGGAGCACGATTTCGGAGTTGTTGCTCGAGGGGCGACCGCAGAGTTCGACTTCGTGCTTCAGAATGCCTACAAAGAAGACGTGCACATTGCCAATGTGCGCAGCAGTTGTGGCTGCGCCACACCCAGCATTGTGACACCGCTGCTGAAGACCTGGGAGAAGGGGAAGATCCACACCGTCTTCAACACGCGGGCCTTTCTGGGCCAGAAGAGCGCGACGGTGACGGTGACCATCGATCAGCCATTCTTCGCCGAGGTGCAACTGGCGATCAAGGGGTTCATTCGACAGGATGTGGTATTCCATCCGGGGGCAGTGGAATTCGGTGACGTCGATGCGGGAAATGCGACGGTGAAGTCCGTGGCGGTCACGTATGCCGGACGGGATAACTGGACGATTCAGGATGTTCAGTCCCCCGAGTACCTCAAGACGCGGTGGAAAGAGACACGTCGGGGGGGGGGACGCGTCGAATACGAATTGCAGATCGGATTGAATCAGAATGCACCGCTCGGTCCGCTGACCGATCAGGTCGTCATCGTGACGAATGACCGGCAAATGGAGCACATTCCGCTGGCGGTGCATGGGGAAGTGGCATCGGGCATTACGGTCAGCCCGCGTTCGTTATCCTTGGGCGTCCTGCGCCCCGGACAGCGGGTTGACACCAAGATCCTGGTCCGCGGCAAGAAGGAATTCCGCATCACCAACGTCCGTTGCGATGGGGATTGCCTGACGTTCAAGATGCCGGACGGCGCCAAGAAGCAACATCTGATCCCGGTCCAGTTCACGGCCGGGGACTCGCCAGGTGAATTGGCGATGACCATTCACATCGAGACGGATCTGGGGCGAAATTCGATCGCCACGTGCGTTGCCACCGCCAAGGTCCGCGAAGCGGCCGACGGCACCTGAGTATCCCTGGGTCACCGAAGCGGCCTGACGGCCGCTTCGGTGCCCAGTCACAGGCTCCACCGCGAAGCATTTGTCGGAGCGGTTGACCCAGAAACCGCTTGGCCCGACATCATTGACGCTTCAACCCAGGAGGGAGGGCTACGCCGGGATCCCGCGAACCCGGCATAGACGGTGGAGCCTTCCGTTGACGCATGTTTCCTTCTCGTGCTCGACGCGTGCAGCGCGGTATCGATGGTTTGCCACGGGTCCTCTCCTCGCGTGCGTCGTGGCATGTCGGCTAAGTACCTGATGCAAAGCGCTGAACACAAGGCCGAATTGCGAAAAAAACCAAGTGGCCATTCGCCACCGCTGCTGCCAGTTCCATCGGTTCCAGCGTGCCGCCATGGGGGAACGGGTTCGAAGGGACGCGGACCTGGTCAACGCGGCGTAGAACAATCGATCCACATCGAGATGGATCCGGAAGCAGCTCCACGCGCGGTGTCGCAAACCGCGGCGTGACGCCTCGAGCGGAACCAGAAAAGATCCCCTTCCGTGCAGATCAAATCGGGTACCGTGCCCGCGGGGCTCGCCTCAGGCGGCTCGGCGGACGGGTGCTTGTCGTCGCGTCGCGCCCAGAGTCGACGACACCAGGGCACGATCGTCCTCGGCCACCGCACAGGCTCGCGGATCGATGGTTTGTTCATGGTTGCGCCCCAAAATATACACTGTGTCCTGGGACCGGGCCTTTTGAAGCGCCCAGGCAATGGCGCGATCCCGGTCGGGGATCAGTTGAGCGACCGCAGCGCGGTCAAATCCGTCCAGCACTCCGTGCGCCGCCTCCAGCGGGAGTTTCCCGCGACGATCGGCCGCCGTGAGGATGCACGTATCGGCCATTCGTTCCAGGATCCTTCCGAATCGCGGCAGGTCGCTCACGTCTCGATCCGTGGGCACACCGAGCACGCAGATCAGTCGCTTGCGAGTGACGCTCCGCAAACTTTGCAGCATCATCGCCACCGCGTCGGGCGTGGTGAGCGTATCGAGGTAGACTGGAAAATCCTGACCCTGGCAGACACTTTCCATGCGGCCGGGGACGCAACGTACGGCTTCCAGGCCGCGCGCAATGGTCGGCAGGTCGATTCCCAGCACGGTCGCCACCGCCGCGGCGGCCAGGCAATTGGAAAGATGCGCCTCACCCACCATCGCCGACCGAACCAGGATGCTCTCGCGCCCCGCCGACAGGAGAAAAGACTGGCGACCGTGGTGCTGTTCCAGGCGACGGGCGGTGACTTCCGCAGGTTTATCACAGCCGAACGTGATCAGGGGCCGATGGGTCTGGCTGGCCATGGCAATGCAGCCTGGGTCGTCCGCATTGATCACGGCGAACCCTTCCGGCTTCAAGTGGTCCAGCAGCCGCTTTTCCGCTCGCCGATAGTTCCATACCGAACCATGGAAGTCCAGATTGGATCGACGTACATTGGTCAGGATCGCAGCGTCCAGCTGCACTCCGTCCCAGCGCCTGGAGGCCAGGTTGACACTGGAAGCCTCCAAGACGGCGTGGGTACATCCGTGATCCCGCGACGTGGCCAGCCAGCGGGCCAGATCGGGTGGGGAAACGACGCGATTGGATCGCGCTTGCACCTGGAAGCCATCGCAGGAACCCAGGGAATTCCAAACGGCGACAGGGTCTCCGGCGGCCTCCAGGATGGAGGTGACGAGGATCGATGTCACGGTCTTGCCATGCGACCCGGAGATCCCTACGCTCCGCAACTGTTGGCTGGGATCACCGGCCAGAGCGTGGCACACATTGCCAAAAGCCGCCCGCGAATCGCGTACGACGCATGTTGGGACGGCGACCGGCAGCGGCCGCTCCGCCAGGATCGCGGCGGCGCCGCGGCGGACTGCTTCTTCCACGTCGTCGTGACCGTCCAGTTCGGGTGTCGCAATGGCGACAAACAGGTCACCCGGTCGGCAGAGTCGCGCGGTATCGCAACAGGCCGAGACGTGAATGGAACTGCCACCGAAAAAATGGCTCTTGGGAAGGATTTCCGCCAGGGAGACGCCCTGGGGACGAGGACAAAACGATCGCATGGCTCTTGGCCTCCTTGCCTGAGCACTCGTGACGTCGGGGTGGGTCCTGCGGTCGTTAACGCTTCCTAGCTTCGCCGCACGGGGTCGGACTCACCCTCCTTGGGACGGAAGTGACGCGGTATTGTCGGGATTGGTTTCACACTGTCAATACGAATTCCCGTTGAGATACGCCCGCTCTTGCCTTAGAGTCTAACGGACAGGCATCCGCCCGCGGTGCGCGGATGTCGGCGAGCGACCCAAGGGAGCGGACTTCTGGCCACCGAGCGGTAGCTGGCAGCGACCGCGGGCACTGCCCACCTTGGGCATACCTCGCTGCGCCGTTCGGGGGCCCCCATGTCGAGTGCGGACTTTGATCTTGCGGAGCTGGCAAGCTATCTCCATTTGACGCCTCAGCAGGTCGAGCGCCTGGCGGGCCGTGGACAGTTGCCGGGACGGAAGGTGGCCGGGGATTGGCGATTCTCCCGTGCCGACGTGCACCATTGGATGGAAGCTCGCATGGGGGTGCTCGACGACGAGCAGCTGATGCTGGTTGAGGATCGCCTGGCCCGGCACGCTGCCTCCGACGCGGATATCACGATCGCGGGATGCCTGCGACGGGACACGATCGCCGTTCCCCTTGAGGCACGCACACGAGCCTCTGTGATCGCGCAGATGGCGCAATTGGCGGCGCGCAGTGGCCTGCTCTGGGACTGGCAGAAGATGGCCGATGCGGTGCGACAGCGTGAGGAACTCCAGAGTACCGCGCTCGACAGCGGGGTCGCACTCCTGCATCCGCGTCGGCCCCTCTCCGCCATCCTCTCGGAGCCGGTGATGGCCCTGGGAATCACCACGCAAGGGATTCCCTTTGGTGCGGGACGCAGGCTCACGGACATCTTCTTCCTGATCGGTTCCGTGGATGATCGAGGACACTTGAGGACCTTGGCCCGGCTAAGTCGTATCCTGACGGTGGAAGGACTCGTGGACCGGCTGCGGCATGCCCAGGATGCGACAGCGGCGTTCCAGGTCATGGTCGAGACCGAGTCCACATTGCCGGACAGCAGTACCTGATCGGGAGGAATTACGTGGACGATGCGCAGACCGAACTGCGAGTGATCTGGGTCGGAACCGATGAACGGCGAGAATTCCAGGAAGCGATCCAAGTGGCCCGCGAGTCCACCTGGCTCCGTCAATGGAACGACCTGGCCGAAGCTACCTGGCGCCCCGAATCCCTCGAACCGCATCTGATCATTCTGGCGATTTCCTATCCCGGGGAAGTGAAGCAAGGACCGGTGGAGCGCCTTCGGGCTCGTTATCCGCTGGCGGGGCTCATTTGCCTGCAGGGGCCGTGGTGTGAAGGGGAACGACGGACCGGCCGACCGCTCACGGGCATGTTCACCTTGGACTGCCGATCGTTTCCCGCCTGGTTTCCCCAGGAGCTCTTCCGCTGGCGAACGGGGCGAAGGCCTCAGTGCGTCCTTCCTGGCCATCGGGGTGCGAGGCCCGACCTCGATGGTGAGCCGGATCCGATTCCATGCCGAGGGGTGCTCCAGGGAGGGCTGGTGGGGATCGTGGTTGCCGACCGCGATCGCGCGGCGATGTATCTGGAACTCTTGCGGTCGGAATCCATTGCCGCCCAGTGGCTTCCAGCCGAGTCGCTGACCACCGCGGCCCGCGACTGCACTGCCATGCTCTGGGACGGGGACGCCGGTTCCGCCGGCCTCCCCGTTTCGCTCCGGGCGCTCGCCGAAGCGGCACCTGGCCGACCTCTGGTTGCCATTCAATCCACGGTCGACCTGCACGAAGCCCGGCGCCTCCGCGCCGGGGGGGCCACCGCCGTCTTATCCAAGCCCTTTCGCAACGACGACCTGATCTGGCTGCTCTGCCAATCCGAGCGATTCGGTCGCGATTAAGAGCTTTTCCGAGGTGTCACCAGATTCACGATTTGTGGCTTTGCTCTCCCCCCGGGAGAGTCGCGAGCGCAGCGCGCGGAGAGGGGGGGCACCCTCCCCGGACGCGGTGCGTCCGACCCTCCCGCGAGACGCGGGAGGGTGAAGTACTTCGCAAGCCGCACGATCTCCACGAAGCGTGGGGGAGAAAGAGCAGAACTCCGGAATCTTCGGTAGAGAATCGGTCACGGCGTTGCCCCTCATCCTGCCTTCGGCCATCGTCTCCCCAGAAATATGGGGGAGAAGGATCATGGCTGTCACGCTTAGCGCGTTCGGACGCCCTGTACTTCCCGGCTCGGAACGACCATCTCCGCCTATCGGCGGATCAGCTCCATCTTGCTTTCGAGGGCAACACTGTTGCGCACGACGTAGAAAGGGACGCTGGCCGAGTCGGATTCGACGTTTCTCAGCACGTAGTCCAGGTCGTCCAGGGTGGTCGTTTCGAACTTCTGGAGGCCCACCAGGATATCGCCGACTTGGATCCCGTGGCGGGCGGCCGCGCTGTCCTCGCGAATGGCGGTGACCCGCAGACCTCCCCGATAGTTCCCTTCCAGGCCATTCTGCAGCGTGGGTGAGACCGATGTCGCGCGGATCCCCAGGTGGTTCCAGGCGATTTGCTCCGCAGGGGAGGTCCGCTGCTCGTCCGGAAGGGTGGCCACCACCAGTTGGATGGGAAACGACTGCTCTTTCCGGATGATCTCGAGTGGCGCCTCCGTCCCTGGCGGCAGGCCGATCAGGGCACGCTCCACGTCCAATTGGCGTTCGATGGCGACCTTGCCAATGCGGACGATCTGGTCACCTGGTCGAAGACCGCTGTCCGCCGCCGGACTTCCCTTGGCCACTTTTTCGACCACGTAGGACCATTTTCCGTCGTGGACCAGGCTGCGGCCTTCGAGTCCATGCCAGATCCCCGTCGTTTGCCCAGCCGCCATCAAGCGCGCGGCGACCTCCATTGCCCGATCGACGGGTATGGCGAATGCGATGCCGTCCGCGCCGACGCGAACCGCCACGTTGATGCCGATCATTTCGCCGTCAACATTCATGAGCGGCCCCCCCGAATTGCCGGGGTTGATGCTCGCATCGGTCTGGATCAGATCAAAATAGCGTTGGGAATCGGTGACCTCGACCGTTCGATTCAGTGCGCTGATAATGCCGCGCGTAATCGTGCCGTGGTAGCCGAAGGCGTTTCCGATGGCAATCACAGGCTCGGCGGGCATCAGATCGCTGGAAGTTCCGACCCGCATGGTGGGAAGCCGGTGGCCCGCCTTGATGCGGATGATCGCCAGGTCGGTCCGCGTGTCACGTGCAACCAGGCGGGCCGTGTACGTTCGCTTGTCGTGCAGGGTGACCTGGATCGGCTGCACGCCGTCAATGACGTGAAAGTTGGTCAGGATGTAGCCCCGTTCATCCACGACAATTCCGGTCCCCATGCCATTGACCCGCCTGGGGGCTTCACCGACGGTAGCCGTCGACGAATCGACCGTCTTCTGTCCGTGAATGTTGACCACGGCGGGCATGGCCCGGGCGACGGCGTCAACAAGTGGCGTGTGCCGCAGCGATCCATTCGTCGCCTGGCCCGGTGCGTTCGAAGCGATTCCGGCGACCAGGACGGCGAAGCCGCAAGACATCCGAAGGAGAGCGGGTCGCATGGGGTGCAACGTCATGGAGCGGGTTTCTCGGTCGCCGATCGTTCCCGGCAAGCGGGTTCTCCGGCCTGGGGCCCGTAGGTTCATTGGGATGAGTCGATTCGGAGAAGCAAATTCCGGGTCCCCGGAGCTCTGGCGGGTTTCCAGGCGGTCCGGCAACCGTGGCGGGAATGCAGGTAGAATCGTCCTGCATGGAACGCCGGCTTAGATTGGGGACCTGGGGGCGGCAGAGACAACCTAGCCGGTGCGACGCGAATTCGACGGAAACGGTCGGGAAAGGCGGGTCAACGCGGCGAACTTTGACCGCTGAAGAAGGAAGTCAGGATCGGGCAGTCTTGCCGCTTTTTGTCGCCAAATTGCGCAGGAATTGAGTTGCCAGGAAGGCCGCCAGTACCACCGACAGCACGACCCAAGGCAGCTTTCGCCAGGCGGGATTGGGTGCCAGACCGGGGAATAATCGTTCCAAGAGAGCGACGATCGGAATCAGGAGGAGGGCTCCCAGGATGGCGAAACAGCCTCCCGCCGCCATGACCCCTTTGAAGGTGGCCTCCTCCGAGTGTTCTTCATGACTGAGTTCCACGGCTCGGCCGCGAGAGGCACTGACCGCGACCATGTCCGCCAGTTCCGCCGCCCGGCAGACGTGGTCCCAGAGTTCGTCGACCGCACTCCGGGCAATAGGCTCCGCCGATACGGCATCGCGAAAGGTCCTCAAGACCAGGGAATCGTCGGTCAGGTCTTCCGCCAAGGGCTCGGACCGGCCATTGGCATCGGTCACGGTCCAAGTCCTCGGCGGCCCCGACAACTCGACGGTCCGTTCGCCTGCCACTCCCGTAACCTTGAGCGAGGACCGGTCCCGTGGGGAAGGGGTTTTCGTCCACCCGGCTGCGCGCCCCCGTTCGTCGGCCATCTGCACGGACAGGCTTCCCCAGTCTCCCGGCTTCGCCCGGTTCGGCAGCATGGCACTCAGCCGCAGGATCCTACCCAGCAGCCGACGCGAAATCACTGCGTCGCGGAAGAAGTGCCTCCGGACGGTCTCCGGATCGTGATCGGGCGACTGCCAGAGGAAATCCAGGCGTTGGATGGGTCCCAGGGTCGATTCGGGGTCCGAAGAATCGCTCGCCACGGGATCGAACGCTGGGTGCAAAATCCCTGGAAAATAGGGGAAAACCAGCCCTTGCGACTCGACTTGAATCATCTGCAATTCGAAACCAAACAGCATCTCGCGCAGGGGTACCACCAGGATGATCGGGATACCGGCCTGGACCAGCAGCCTCGTCACGGAGTCGCGTTCCCTGTCCGACCCGCCCCTCCCGACCAGTACGGCGTCGACTTGGGGATCGTTCAGTACGGAGTCCACCTCTCCAGGGACACAGCGGACTCCCCATCTTGCCCAATCAGTACTGCCGACATCACCGTCATAGATGCCGACCAGCGCGTCCTGGTCGGAACGCCGGATGGCTTCTGCCAACGAACTGGCAGTCGGTTCTGGATAGATCCAGGCGAATCGCATTTCGGGTCGGATCGGTCGTCGATGTCAGGTCGACCGTCGCAATGCTCCTGACTTCACAGTTTTTAAAAATCTTTAAGTACGCGCCCCATGAAAGTGATTGGACCGTCTCTATCCTCAGGTGTACATTAAGGGAGCCGTTGTGTCAGCTACCAATATTCTTTGTGAACGACCGGTGCGGGTATCTGGTGATCTCAGTGCCAGTCAGCCGCTGGTGATGGAGGGGTTTGTGTTGCCTGGGTTGCGTGGCGGTCGGACATGGATCTTTCCCATGCTGGCCGTGACCGGAGTGGCGCTTGGAATCTCTTCCTATCTGGCATGGGCCACGATCCAGCTTGGGACGATTCCTGGCTGCGAAGCGGATCAGTATTTCAGTTGCGACCACGTCATGCACAGCAACTGGTCGAAGTGGCTGGGGATCCCGGTCAGTATTCCAGGCGGCGCAACGTACGCCTTAGCCCTGGTGAGTTTGATGGGGCTATCCATGAGTCGCAGTGCGACCGCGGCGGCACGTTGGGCCTCGATCCTGGTATTCTGTTCGATCACCGCGGTGCTCGCCGGGGTATGGTTCACGGCGTTGCAATTGGTGGCGATTGGAAAGCTGTGTCAGTGGTGCCTGACGGTCCATTCCATGGGACTGCTGCTTTTCGGCATGATTTGCGCCGCGCGATGGGTGTCCGCGAAGCGGTTTCTTCAGTTGGGCGGGATGGGGCTGGCGGCCATGGCGATGTTGGTGGCAGGGCAATGGTGGAATCCACCGGCTCAGACCTTTGAAGTGGTGGTCTTCGACCATGCCGATGGCGACCCGGCTGCGTCCGCGCCGGCCGATGTCCTTGAGGCGCCGGCCGATGTCCTTGACGCACCGGTCGATGTCCTCGATGCACCGGTCGATTCGCTGGTGGGCGTCTTGGATGCTCCCGTTCAAGATGAAGTGCCGGCGACCGACAACAGTCAGCTCGCCAATCGGGATCCCCTCCCAACAGCGGACGTCCCGAAGACCGTAACCGAGGTTCCGGTGCCGGAAGTGCCTCAGGTTGTCCCGGCGAGTGCGGAAACTTCGATGGAGATCATCGCGCCATCGGAGACTGATGTTGCGGCATATCCCACCCCAACGCAAACGCCATTGCCGGAAGACGAAGGAGGGGAAGTCCGTGACGAGGATCCGCAGCCAGAAGCAGCGGCCCAGCCGGCTCGCCGCATTGTCCGATTGGGGGCCCAACCCAACAGCCCTCCCCTGAACGTTTACAATCGGCCCATTCTCGGTTCGGTGGACGCGCCGATCGTGTTTGTGGAATTGTTCGATTACACCTGCCCGCACTGCCGCCAGCTCAACCGTCAGCTCCAAGAAGTGCGGCGGCGATTCGGCAAAGACCTGGCGGTTGTCGTCTTGCCCGTCCCCCTGTCACGGGAATGCAACCCGAGTGTGACGACCGACAATCCCTCGCATCACGATGCCTGCGAAATCAGTCGTCTGGCGATTGCCGTCTGGAAGCTCGACTCCCAGGCCTTTGTTGGCTATCACGAATGGCTGTCTCAGCCGGAGAATGGACGCACGGCGTCCGAGGCTCGACTGCAAGCCGAGCAGATCGTCGATCGGGAGCAACTGCGCGAGGCCCTCGCCGGATCGCTGGTCTCGCAATTCATTGGGCAGCATGCGCAGATTTACCAGTTGATTGGCAAGGGAATTCTGCCGCGCCTTTATTCTGAGCGGATGGGCATCACGGGCCAGCTGGGTTCGGCTCAAGAGCTGATCGACCGGATCGCGGCGGGTCACGGGATTCGACCGTCCGCGCAGTAGCCGCGCGCCAGCAGTTCTAGCAAGGCATCGGTTCGGAACGGGCCGTGCTGTTCGGCGTTGACGCCGCAGCCGTTTTTTGATTCAAGTGGACCGCAAAGGACTGCGGTATGGACCCGGACGAACTCACCGCCCAGGAATTTGCGGCCCTGATGCAGGGCGAATTCGCCGACGATGCCGGGTGCGGTCTTCGCGGCCAGCATCCATCCGAGGCCGGTTCGGACCGAGGGCTTGACCAATACCTGCGGGAGCATTCAGGTTGCGGTGAGAGCCTGGGCGAGCTGCCGGTCTCATCGGAGATTCGCTTTACCCTTCAATCGATCATGGAGGAGTATTGCGGGCGGCTGGCGCAAGAGTTCCATGGCCCGCTTCGCGGCGATATCGAAGTCCGCTGTGCGGGCATCCATGCCGACACCTTTGCGGCCTTCGTCTTGGGAATCGATCATCCGACGTGCTTTCAAGTGGTTTCGATACCGCCATGCGACGGCCGACTATTCATCGAAATGCCGCCGGCCATCCTGTTCCCCTGGGTGGAGGCCCTCCTGGGTGGCGGCCGATATCCCGGGACGTTAAGCCGTCGCACCTTGACGATCCTGGAACACCGCGTTGTCGGTTGGCTGACGGGGCTCATCTTGGAAGCGTTTACGGCCTCATGGAGTACGCTGGTGACCCTGCGACCCGCGGTAGAGCGGGTGGAGTCGAATCCGCGCGTTGTGCGATGTCTCCGTGCATCCGAGCCGCTGCTCGTCGTCTCCACTGAATGGCGCGTGGTGTCGGCCTTGGGGACGGTCCGGTTTGCACTGCCGCTTGTCCAAGCAGTTCGCGCCTGCCTCCATGAGTTTCGCGACGACGGACCGCGCGGCGCATAATGCCACGGCCTGGCGGAAGGCCGCCGGAGTGCCCGTCTGCCATCAGGGAACCGCCACAATAGGCGCGCCGCAGGCGATCCCTATAATGGCCTCCATGACCAGCCGACATCGTGTGGGTTTGGCTTCGAACGCCATGAGGGCGAACGTTCGGCGGAGCTACGTCGTCGAGCGACCAGCGGGAGCGGTTAGGCTGGCAACCGAGCCGTTATACGCCATGGCTGCGGGGACTGCCCGCGTGAAGGGAGGTAGGAACGGGTGGTGGAAAATACCGTCATTATCGGCAGTGGCCCGGCCGGCTGGTCGGCGGCCATCTATGCGTCCCGTGCGCAGCTCAACCCCTTGCTGGTCGAGGGGACCCCACAGCCGGAAATGATCCCGCTCGGGCAGCTCGCCCTGACCACCGAAGTGGAAAACTACGCTGGATTCCCAGCCGGAAATATTCGCGCGTTTGTGGAGAGCGCTGTTGCAACCGAACGCCACTACAACTTGCCTCCGGCTCCCAAGGGGCACGAACGGCTCGGGCAGCCCCACTATGCCGTGCAGGGTGTCGAATTGATGGAGCTGATGAAACAGCAGGCACTGAATTTCGGAACCCGTGTTCGGTCCGACGATATTGTCTCCGTCGACTTTCGTAAGCCCCCGTTGCAGTTGCGGACTGGCGAAGGGGATGTGGTCGAAGCGAGGACTGTCATTATCGCCACAGGTGCCCGCGCCAATTATCTGGGGCTCCCCTCCGAAGATCGCTTCAAGAACCTGGGGGTCAGTGCCTGCGCGGTATGTGACGGCGCGCTACCGCGCTTTCGCAATCAGCCGTTGGTGGTGGTAGGTGGCGGCGATTCGGCCATTGAAGAAGCCACGTACCTCGCAAAGTTTGCCAAGATCGTCTATCTGGTCCACAGGCGGGACCAGTTCCGGGCCTCCAAGATCATGCAACAGCGAGCGCTCAGCGAGCCCAAGATCAAGGTGGTCTGGAACCATGTCGTTGCGGAAGTGCAGGGCACTGAGGAACAAGGGGTAACCGGAGTTGCCATCCAAAGTACGGTTGACGATTCCCGCCAGCAGCTCGAGGCGAGCGGCATGTTCGTGGCCATCGGCCACACTCCCAATACGGCGTTCCTGGCAGGGCAGGTGAAGGTCAACGACAAGGGCTATATCCTCTGGCAAAAACCGTTCCGTACTATCACCAGCGTTCCGGGTGTCTTCGCGGCGGGGGATGTGGCAGACGACTATTATCGGCAGGCCATCACGAGCGCCGGAACGGGCTGCATGGCCGCGCTCGATGCCGAACGTTACCTCGCGGAACGGGGATCCTGAGCCATGGACATTGCTTCGGTAGCCGAAGTTCGTCGGCCGGAGTGCATTGGCCGCCACGTTTGCATCCGCGGCTGGATCCGCTCCCGCCGTGATTCGAAGGGGGGGTTCAGCTTTCTGGAAGTCAACGATGGCTCATGCTTCGGCAATATTCAGGTGATCGCCGATGGACAGCTGCCCAATTATGAAAGCGAGGTCAAACAGCTGACCGCCGGCTGCAGTGTCTCCGTGGAGGGGACGGTCAAGGAATCCGGGGGAAAAGGGCAGGCCACCGAAATCGCCGCCACGGCGATCGTCGTGCATGGCTGGGCCGATCCCGAAGGGTATCCACTGCAGAAGAAGCAGCACTCCTTTGAAAAACTCAGAGAATGGGCCCACCTCAGGCCCCGCACAAACACCTTCGGCGCAATGGCGCGCGTCCGAAACTGCATCACCCGCTCGATTCATCAGTTCTTCCAAGAACAAGGGTTTCTCTACGTCCACACCCCCATCATTACCGCCAGTGACTGCGAGGGGGCGGGCGCCATGTTCAAAGTGACGACGTTCGATCTGGACCGAATCCCCAAACAAGCGGACAGCGTCGACTATTCCCAAGATTTCTTCGATCGACCCGCCTATCTGACCGTCAGTGGCCAGCTGAACGCAGAGATCTTCGCGTGTGCCCTGGGCAAAGTCTACACCTTTGGTCCGACGTTTCGGGCGGAAAACTCCAACACATCCCGACACCTGTCGGAGTTTTGGATGATTGAACCGGAAATGGCCTTTTTCGACCTGAACGACAACATGGATTTGGCGGAATCGTTCCTGAAGCGCATCTTTCGCGATGCCCTCACGCAGTGTCCGGACGACATGCAGTTTTTCCAGGAACGTATCGACGACACGGCCATCAGCACGCTGCAGAAGGTGGTCGACAGCGACTTTGTGCGGATCAGTTACACGGAGGCCCTGGAGGTCATGGACCGAAGTCGTCGCACGTTTGAGTTTCCCATCACCTGGGGGAGCGACCTGCAATCGGAGCATGAACGCTTTCTCACGGAAGAAGAGTTCAAGGCACCGGTAATCGTGTACGACTACCCGCGCAGCATCAAGCCGTTCTACATGCGGGTCAATGACGATGAGCGAACCGTGCGGGCCATGGATGTTCTGGTTCCCAAGGTGGGCGAAATCATCGGCGGCAGCCAGCGAGAAGAGCGTCTGGAGGTTCTCGAAACGCGAATGGCGGAACAGCACCTGGATCCGAAGGGCTATTGGTGGTACTTGGACCTCCGCCGATTTGGCACCGTGCCCCATTCGGGATTTGGCCTGGGACTCGAGCGTGTCGTACAATTCGTCTCGGGCATGGCCAATATCCGGGACGTTATCCCGTTTCCCCGCGCTCCAGGACTGGCCGAGTTTTGAACCCCTTCTGGAAGGGATCTACGATGAAATCGAACCTGAATCGCCGGACGTTCCTCGGTGCGACGGTGGCGCTTGGCGCCGTCTCCGCGACCCGTTTTCACACCACTTTTGCACAGGGCCCTGACGACATGCCATTTCAGATCTCTCTGGCCGAATGGTCGTTGCACAATACCCTCCAGGCCGGAAAGCTCGATAACTTGGACTTTCCCAAAGTGGCCAAGGAGGATTACGGGATCGAAGCCGTCGAGTTCGTGAACCAGTTTTTCAAGGACAAGGCCCGCGACTCGGCCTATCTCAAAGACCTCAAGACGCGCGCGGAAGACCAAGGGGTCAAGTGCCTCTTGATCATGATTGATGGCGAAGGGGAACTGGGGGCCGCCGATGCGAAGGAACGCACCCAGGCGGTGGAGAACCACTATCCCTGGCTGGAGGCCGCCAAGTTCCTGGGCTGTCATTCCATTCGCGTGAACGCCGCCTCCCAGGGCTCGTATCAGGAACAACACGACCGGGCCGCGGACGGTTTGCGGCGACTCGCCGAATTCGGCGCCAAGCACCAGATGAACGTCATCGTCGAGAACCACGGAGGACTCTCATCCAATGGCAATTGGCTCGCCTCGGTCATCCAGTCCGTGGGACTGCCGAACTGCGGCACGCTGCCAGACTTTGGCAACTTCAACGTGAGTGACACCGAGGTGTACGACCGATACCAGGGGATGACCGAACTGATGCCCTACGCCAAGGCCGTCAGTGCCAAGAGCCATGACTTTGATGCCCAGGGTAACGAAATCCACACCGACTACGCCCGCATGATGAAAATCGTGTTGGATGCCGGCTATCGGGGGTACGTGGGCGTGGAGTACGAAGGTTCGCAACTGAGCGAACCGGAGGGGATCCTGGCCACCAAGCGACTGCTGGAACGCGTCCGGAACGAGCTCGGTTAGAGCGAGTCGCACGCTCGTGAAGCGTGTGCCACGTCGTGGTTTCCAGACGCAGACGACGGAAACACCGCAGCGGATTTACGAGACGCGCCGTCTCAGCGCGCTCGACGAGGTGCATGACGCGGCAGATTACTCCGGCAGTGCGGCGCGATCCTCGCCCGCCATGGTGTAGAGCGATACGAACGGTTCGGCCTCAATGCTGTCCTTCAGGAACTGTACCGAGCCGTCCGCCATGACCACGTTGGCACCGCCGGAGTGGAACGAATAGACCTCGTCGTTGTTCTCGCAGTTCACCATGGAATTTCCCGCACAAAAGCGATCCGTGGTGATCGGCAAGCTGGTGGAGCCCCAGCGGAAGCTGGTGATTGGCGCCATCTCGACGTCAGATACCATCCGTCCATTCACGAAATGATCGGGGCGTCCCGCGACCTCAAAGTACATGAACGTGTTGGATTGGCCATCTCGCACATTGGCGGCCACGACGCGCCCGGTTTTCAGGTTCGGGAATCGCTGCAGCACACCCAACCACCGCGTATTGGCCGGTCCAGAAGTCAGGGGATCGCCACGCTGATCGGTGCGAACCGCATTTCCCAGCAATTGACGCAGTGGGCTGATGACGAACCCTCCGTACGACTCCGTGGGATCGGAGGAAAATCCCAAACTCTGAGAAGGGGCGTAATCGCTGACCTGGTTCTGCGAAATGTCCTCGGTCGTGATCTGGCTCCCTACCTTCTGCCGGCGAGTTCGCGGTGCGCTGGGACAAATCAAGAGGCCACCCAGGTGGATGTCGCGGATGAGCTGTTCGTTGGGCGGCACGTTCCAGTGTTGCTTCAAGTCGATCTTGTCGTAGAGGGCCTTCTCCTCAAAGAACGGGAGGATATAGGTGATGATGCTGTGCCGCGGGTATTCCGTGCTTGGGTCGTCAGGGACTCCGGTCGCCGCCGGTGGAAACCTCTTGAAGCGGGCTTCGTACTGCAGGATGGCCAATCCGAGCTGCTTCAAGTTGTTTTGGCATTGGTTGCGGCGGGACGATTCGCGCGCCATTTGCACGGCGGGCAACAAGACGGCCATCAGCGTTCCAATGATGGCAATGACCACCAGGAGTTCCACCAAGGTAAAACCCAGATGTCCTGCGGCAGGGTGGCTCGCCCGATCGTGGTGCGACATCGTGCGGTTCTCCAAGATCCAATAAGCGCGTTCAGGGCACGTGGTTCCAACTATCTCCTATTCTTGCCGCAAATCAGGAATTAGGAAAGCAGACAACGAAATCGCCCGCGGACCTGCCGGAAGTCGAACGGCTTGCCCGGTTCTGGTCGCGGACGCCCGCGCGAGTTATCGTGACGAAGATGCTTGACTTTCGCCCTATTTTTGACAGTTACCTGCTCGTGGGCTTGATCACCCTGGGGCTGGCCGCCGTCCTTGCGATCCAGCCCGACCCGCAAACGGGTCTTTCGCCACGTCGGAGGCGAATCCTATTCGCCCTGCGCAGTGCGTCCTTCCTCGGCGTCGTCGCCGTCATGCTGCGGCCGACCTGGGTCCGTACGGAGTCGCGTGTCGAGGCCGCCACGCTGGTCGTGCTGGCCGATCGATCGCGGAGCATGTCGGTCACCGATGAAAGCAACGGTTCGCGGTGGCAGGCGCTGGAAAAGGCGGTCTCCGCCATTCGCGACGCGACGCAGCCCTATCCGGAACTCCTTAAGCTGGCATTGTTCACCTTCGCGGACCGCGCGGAGCCGCTGACCGCCAAAGGACCGGACTCAGGACTGCCCCAGGTCGCGAATGGTGAGCAAACGGATATCGGAGGTTCCTTGAGCGATGTCCTCAAGCAGGAAGCCTCGTCCAAGCTCGCTGGCGTCATCCTGCTGTCCGATGGCACCCAGCGCGCGACGTCCCCCAGGTCGGACCTGCAGCAGCCCGCTCGGGAATTGGCACGCCGCGGGGTGCCCCTCTTGTCCGTGGCGTTCGGCAAAGCCCGGGAGCAAAGTCAATCCCGCGATGTATCGCTCCAGAACTTTCCCGACCAGTTCTCGGTCTTCGTGGAAAATGAGTTGACCATGTCGGGTACCGTGCGGATCCAAGGTTACACCGATCGTGCCATTCCGATCGAACTGCAGATCACACATCCGGACGGTTCCAAGGAATTGCTCGGGCCCAAGACCGCGCGGGTCACCGCGGATGCACAAATGGTGGACGTGCATTTCAACTTCATTCCCAAGGCCACGGGGGAGTACCGCCTGTTGCTGCGCTCTCCACCGCAGCCCGATGAGCAAGTCGCGGATAACAATGAGCTCTCGGCATTCCTGGACGTCCTCGACGGTGGGTTGCGAATACTGTACCTCGATGGGAATCCCGCCTGGCAGGAACAGAAGTTCCTTCGACGGTCGGTCGATGCCTCTCCGGACATGGACCTGGATTACACCTGGGTCGATGTGCGGACACGTTCGAAATGGCCGATCGACCTGATCGGAATGTTCGCCGCACAGCGGTACGATGTGTTGATCCTGGGAGACGTGCATTTCGAGGCGATCGGGGACGACCAGGCCAAGTGGCTGGCCGATCGGATCGACGAGGGGCTGGGACTGTTGATGCTGGGGGGCGCTCACAGCTTTGGCAGCGGCGGCTACGCCACGGCAGCGCCATTGACGCAGGTCATTCCGCTTGCCATGAGCGCGTTGGAACGACGTGATCCCGATTCTCCCCTGGATCCGCGGCAACAGATCGAAGAGGACTTGCAGGCCGTTCCTCAGGGATCGCACTTCATCACAACCCTGCAGGGAGGGGACACGACCTGGCGAGAATTGCCCCCTTTCCACGGCGCGAACCTGGTGAAGCCGAGCGAAGTGGGCCGTGTCCTGTTGGTGGGGGTCCCGGAAGCTGGTGGCCTCGAGGTTCCCCTGCTCGTCGCGTCCGAATATGGCCTTGGCCGCGTCCTGGCCTTGGCCGTCGACTCGACCTTTCGCTGGTACCGCCAGGGATTTCGCCCACAGCACCAGCAGTTCTGGCGCCAAATGCTGCTCTGGCTGGCGCGAAAGGACGCGGCGGACGCGGGAAAGGTCTCGTTGCAGCTGAATCAGCGACGGATTCCCAGCGGCGGTACCCTTTCGTTTGACGCCGCGGCACGTGACAAGACGGGCGCGGTGATCGAGGATGCCGAAATGAGCGTGAAATTGAAGCGGGTCGTGGCCGAGGAAGCACCGGATCGCCCGCCTTCCGGCGGAGCCAACCAGGCCACAACCAAGGACGTCGCCATGGACTGGAAGACGACGTCCGAAAAGGGGCATGTCCAAGGGATCTCGGCCGCGATTCGCGCGACAGGGCTCTATCAGGTCGAGGTGCGGGCCAAGCGAGGTGGAGAGGACCTGGGCACGGCAACCGCCAGCTTTGTCGTCACGCAGCAGGACCTGGAACTGGCGGATCCCGTGGCCAGCCCACAGCAGCTGGCCATGCTCTCTGCGTTCACGAGTGCGGCGGGAGGAAAATTGCTCGCGCCGGAACAGTTGCCCGAAGCGTGCCGTGAACTGGCGGCGCGGCGCCAGGAGAATCGCATGGAATATGAGCAGCGGTGGCAGCTGGGAGACACGACCTGGGATGCGGCGCTCTTCATGCTGCTCGTGGTGGGACTGCTTTCGGTCGAATGGTACTTGCGAAAACGTTGGTCGCTCGTGTAGCGCCGGATCCGCTGACGCGGCCGGAACCACAACGCGCTCGGGATGGCCATGGGTGCCCAGAGCCGGCACCCCCGAGATCGCGGCTCGCATCACCCTAGCGGTTTTTTCGTCGTTTGCATTGGGAAATCACGATGTGGCACACGCGACCGGTGGGTGCGACTCGCATTAGGGGATCGGATGGCCCTCCACCTTCGCCACCAGGGCACGAACGTCGGTGGAAATGGCCTCGGCCCGCTGTTCCTCGTAGTTGAATAGCACGATCACCGATTGGCCTTCTGCCGCGACCGCTTGCAGGGTCTCACTGTAGACGACGTGTTCCATGGTCAGGCTCGTCTTCCCGATTCGCTGTATGCTGGCGCCAACCCAGACTGCATCGGGATAGCGCAGCTGCCGACGATAGTCGCAGTGGATTGCGGCCAGGATGGGTCCCCAGCGACGTGGTCCCATGAGCGCTCGTATTCCCGTGTCATCCCAGTACAGCACGCGCGACGATTCGAACCACCGCAGGTGCACGACGTTGTTGACGTGGCCGAACAGGTCCTGGTCACCCCAGAGCACGGGGAGCCGCAGCGAGATGGGAAAGTTGTGCAGGGGTGTCGGTTTTTCCATGGGGAGGCGTGCCAAATCCGCGTTCGCATGGCATGGTGGTTCGAATCAACGCTTTGACGGCATCGACGCGGTGCATCGGCGCCCGTTGCCATGCCGGTCAGTCCAGCCAGTCTTTGTCCTTCAGCCGCGCGGGAACGTACTCTTCCGTGACATAACTGATATCCTTACTGATCAGCGACTCGACCTCCAGCTTGAATCCGTTCGTCAGCATGAGATCAATCTCTTTCTGCCACGACTTCTTATCTTTGAACCAGGGGTAATTGGCGATCTGCCTTGCGCGTTTGATGTCGGAATCGTTCAGCAGGATCTTGACGCTGTTCGACAGCTTACACCGCTCGAAGTCCTTGCTGCGGAGGCCAATGTAGTGGCAGTCGGGGATACCCATGCGGGCACTCTCAAAGGCCAGGTTGATGGACCCCTGCTTGATCACGCTGTAGATGTAGTACCCCCAAGGGTCGTTATCCAACAGGCAATAGACGGGCAACTTCAATTCCTGGTGCATTCGGTGCAGGAGTCGGCGGACGCCACGAGGAGGCTGCCCCGCGCCGTGCGTCAGCAGGCACTGGTGGGCCTGCCAGAATCGGTCCTCGTGGAAACGGCGAAAGACCGTGTCCTTTTCCACGTGCAGGATGAACTTGGCGGTGCACTTTTTGAACTGCACGATTTCGGGCTCGACGATCGAAGGGATACTATACCCTGCGCTTCCCATGCGGGTGCAATCGATTTCGTCCGCCCCGTCGATCAGAGTGAGTGGTCCCACCAGGTTGCCTCGGTTGCTGGCGTAAACGTGCAGCTCTTCCCGCAAGGCGTTGAGCGTCACTTCCACGTCTTCGATGATCTCGTCCGATTCGCTCTGGGTTTCGAACGTCTCTTCCCTGGTCCCTTCGATCGTGTGTTTCAGCATGTAATAGAGCCCGCGGAGACTGGTGGTCTTGGCCTGGTCGATGAGCTGTTTGCATCCTTTCCCCACCAGCAGCGTCTGCATGTAGGCGCGGGCCTGGGCCAGATTGAAGAGCTCCCTGCGGTTCCGGGTCGAACCCATTTCCAGGATGCGGCGGGACTTATTGAAGCGGGTATTCGACAGCGAACGGCTCGGCACATCGACGTGCGGGGGACGGCCGCGTTCCGCACAGTCGACCACATCGTCGGCGACACGCTTCAGTGAGACCAGGGTCTTCTTGTCCTTCGCAGATCGGGGGCCGGCCGAAACGCGGCGGCGTGAACCGGGCCGGGACTGCGTCGAGGTGGGTCGTTTGGCCATACGTTCCAAATCTTTCCGTCGTTTCCCGGCGAGCGCCTGGCAACGCACCGAGGCCTAGCCGCCCGCGTTCCCCGCGAGAGCGATTTCCGTCGGCGGAGGTGGAGGGGCCATTGCAGGGAGGTTGTTCGTCATTCGGTGTTCGAGCTCGGCTGCACAATCAGGACGTTGTCGCCAAACTCCTGGGGTGCGCGGGAATCCGGAATGGGCCGGCCCTGATCGTCAAGTTTCAAGTCGGCTTGGGCCGTCTTCCGCTTCGCTACCTGCAACAGGCGATCGTACAAGGACTTGGCATTGGTGCCATTCAATTCGTGGACGGCCCGCGCAACCTCGCCCAGATACCGCAAGAAGACCGTCCGCCGTTCCCCCTCTTGCTTCACGCGCTGGCGGCGGCGAATGTACATGGCCAGTTTGCGCCCCACCGCCTGCAGCGCCAGGCGAATGTCCTTCTGGATCTCGGGATAGGCGGCCACGGCCTCCTTGGATTCACTGGTGAATGGGACCCAGACGCTGGCCACGTGTACGAGCACGGTAATGGGGCCACTGGGGAGCGAACTCCGCGATTGACTCAGGCCATAGGCCCGCCAGTTGAGCTGCATGATGGTTTGCGTGATCGCGCAGGCACCGGGCTGGAACTGTAGCGGAACGCGATTGGCATACCGCAACACGCTCATCGATTGTCCTTCTTCCAAGTTCACGTTCCGCATCGCCTCGTGCAGCGCGCGGATCTGCGCCGGTTTGAGTCCTTTGGGTGAGACTCGGCTGCCGAATTCGGCCTCGGCCAGGATCCGGTCCGCCGCATCCGCGCCGATCCCCGCAAAGCCATTGATCAGAAACTGCCGCAGTGTCCGCGCGTCGGTCTCGTGGATCATCTCAGTCAGCGCATCGAGCGGCACCTTGGTTGCCTGAGAGGCACCGCCGTAGGCCACGGCCACCTCGATCAGAAAGGGATTCCCCCGGTAGACGCTGGGTGGCCGAGTCTCCGCGGCGTAAAACTCGGCTGGAACCACCTGATGCATGCCCTTCAGCAGTAGCTGCTCGCCAATGGGTGAAATGCAATCGGTGGCGGGGGCCGGGATGCGTGTCTCCTGCAGGGCCTGATAGAGCGCTTCGATCTGGTGACGACTGACCTTACTGGGTGCGAGCCGAACGCTGAGCTTGGCTGCCTTGCAGACAACGGAGGCCGTGTGGGGTGTCACGCGAGAAAAGCTCGTGTTCAAGAAACTCGCCAGCGTTGTGGCAGGCGTCGCCTGCAGCATGGTCACCAGCCGCCCCAGTTCCGTGCCATAGGGGTGAGGCAGGATCTCCTTAGGCTCCTTGGGCAGTTCAGTACTGGCCGGCGTATAGACGTGTTCCTGCTGGTCCGGGTCGACGTAATGAAACTCCACGTGGGGATTGGCGATGGCAGTTTGCTGGAGGTATTCATCGACGCTGCCGCGGCCTCGCTGGTATTTCGCCTCGAGTTCAATCGTGACGCGAGTGCCGTGCGGGACGTCGATCCATTCGATGCCGTGCCTTTCAATTTCCTTGCGCCCCTTCTCGCCGGCCGGAATATCGACTCCTTCCCCCTTGCCGTTCAGGATCTCGGGCTCGTTTTTCTTGGTGTCGATCTGGATCTCGTAGTAGTGTGCCGGTTTGCGTTCGGAGATCCGGGAGACGATCTTCACGGGCTTTCCGGTCGTCAACACGCCGTACATGCCCGCGGCACTGATGCCGATCCCCTGCTGCCCGCGGCTCATGCGCAGCCGGTGGAACTTGGAGCCATACAAGAGCTTGCCGAAGATCAGGGGGATCTGCTTCTTGACAATGCCCGGGCCGTTGTCCTGGACGCTAACCTGAAAACGGTTGGCCGAGGTGGCGTCGATCTTGATCCAGATCTTGGGCAGAATGCCTGCCTCTTCACAGGCGTCCAGGGAATTGTCGACCGCTTCCTTGACGGTCGTCAGCAGCGCCTTGCGCGGGTTATCGAAGCCCAACAGATGCCGGTTCTTGGCAAAGAACTCGCTGACGGAAATATCGCGCTGTGCCGTGGCCATTTCATGGGCCGTGCGGCGGCGACGTGGAGCTGGGAGCGTGGCGTGGCCATTGTGGGTCGTGGTGGTCCCATCCCCGTTCTCAGGGGATTCCGACGTCTCCGCCTGGTTAGCGGCTTGACGCTTAGTCCCGCGGGATTTGGCGGCGCCTCGGATCACAGGAGTCTCGGTGGGGAAGGGGGACGGCCCGCAGCGGGCGGGTCGAGGGACCCTGCCGGGTAAGGTGGTCGGATTATACCGGTTCTGCCAGTGAAGCCCCAGAGGAATTCCGATTGTAGGGGTGAACGATCGATTCCCGCGGCTCAATCCTTGGAACGTGGATAACCCGACCAATCGGCCCGGACCGAACCTAATCTCTGCGGCAGGGACCAAGAGCTGCGGTGGATCCCGCCGGGACCTCACGTTGCCAGGTGGCCGTCGGCCGGCCTGGCGCAGGGGCCATGCCGCCGCCATGAAACAGGCCCGGGTACGTTTCCGGCAATCCGGGTAGCCCGCGTATAGGAGAGACGGAATGAAAGCCTGGAGTATCGAGCGAGCGACGGCAGTCGCCTGCGGTTGGCTGCTGCTGACGGCACTGCCGACCTGGGGACAGAGTGGCGGTCAGTACGGTGCTTGCCCGGCGTGGCAACCTGGTTCGCAGGGGTACCCGCCAGGGTTCGACGCATGTCCTCCCTGCGATGATGGGAATGCAGCGCGGCGCGGGGGCTGCCGCTGTGACAGAAAAAAGTCACTCTGCTGTTGCCACAAGCCGTTCCAGTCACCGGGATATCAGGGCCCGCCCCAGCACTGCGGGCACCGCGCGCCCGAATACCCGGTCCCCTTTTCGACACCGCGGCCGACGACTCCCACTTACCTGTGGTATCCGCCCATGATGCCGCACAACTCGTTGCCGCACTATCGCGCGAATTACGCCTTTCGCCATGGCCCGGGGCTCGCGCGGACCACGGTCAGCTGGCGCCCCGCGTACCTGGAATACACCTTCGACAAGCTGCACAATATTATCGAATTGCCTCGTTGACGCGCCGACCCGCGTCGTCCGACGCCTCGGACAACCAGGGGTTGCTCCAGCAAACGCAATTCGCTAGATACGCCCCGAAGATGGGAACCTCGTCCACCCGCGCCTCGATCCAGGCCATGGCCCGTTCGATCCGTTCCTGTTCGCTGTCGAGTGTCAGCTTGCCTAAGACCACCTGAGTCCTGAGAAAGACAAAATAGGTATCCAGCACGTCACAGCGACAATAGTCGGTAATCTCGCCAATGCCGCCCGCATCGAACAGGTCCTGCACCATGTATCCCGAGATATCCATTTTGCCTGGTCGCCCCAAGAGGTTGGCCGCCAGATTCAGGCCACCGGAAAACCGTGTGGCTCCCATGTTCGTGAGTACCTCCTGGAGATCGTAATGGGAATTAAGGTTATACCGGTTGCGTGGCTGATCCCAGTTCTTGGCGGTCGTGTCAAACCAGCGACGAAGGTCCAGCCCAAAGCGGAATGCGGCAAGTTCCAAGAGCGGTATGTCAAACGTGCGACCGTTAAACGAAACCAGCGTGGGATGGTGGTAGAGATCCCACCCCTTCCAGAACTTTGACACCATCACGTGCGGGCGATACTCGGGCTCGTCCAGCGCGACCAGATCGACCAGTTCATAATCGGCGGCAACTTTCGCCACCACGATGGCTGCAGGCAGCTGATACGTGTAGGGAATAAAATCCGATCCCTGTTGCTCCAGCAACTCCGCGCGATATCGCGCAATGGCCTGCTCCGAGGACAACCCCTCACCCGGGTAATGAACCTTGGAAACGAGCTCGCCGTCCGCTACGCTTTCTATGTCAAAGACCAGATACTTTACCGCTGAGTCGGCCATGGTTCGGTGCTCCTTGCTGGACTACCGCTGATTCTACCTGTTTGCCGCGGGACTCCTAGCCGCCAGGGACACCCGCGCACTACCCGCTGGGAGACCCTCAGGATGAACATCCATCGTCAGCAACTGCTGGAGCGATTCCTGCGCTACGTCGCCATCGACACGCAGGCCAATCCGGACGGTTCCGACTACCCGAGCAGTGCAGGACAGTTGGTATTGGGCCGCCTGCTGGTCGACGAGCTTCGGTCGATGGGAATTCAGGACGCCAGACAGAATGAACACGGATTGGTGCTAGCGACCTTGCCAGGGCGTGGTAAGGCCAAAGTGCCCCGCATTGCCCTGAACGCCCATCTGGATACGTCGCCCGAGGCCAGCGGTAAGGATGTCCGACCGCAGGTCATTGAATCGTACCAGGGTGGCGATATTCGGCTGCCTCGCGGAGATTCACTTGCCATCCGTCTGGCCGACAGCCCCGAATTGGGGCCGCTGAAGGGCTCCACCATTGTCACCACGGATGGAAGTACGCTCTTGGGGGGAGACGACAAGGCTGGCGTGGCCGTCATCATGCAGGCGGTGCAGACGATGCTGGATCAACCGCAGCCGCAGCAGTGCGAGTTGTGCATCCTCTTCACCTGTGATGAAGAAATTGGTCGGGGCGTGCAGCACGTCGACTTGAACGAAGTGAACGCGCAGGCCTGTTACACGCTCGATGGATCGGGAGCCGACGCCATTGACGTCGAGACGTTTTCAGCCGACCTGGCGACGATCGTGTTTCGTGGTCGAAATATCCATCCGTCGATCGCCAAGGGAAAGATGGTGAATGCCCTGAAGGCACTCGGTACGTTTCTGGTGGAACTGCCACCCGAGATGGCGCCGGAAACAACCGACGGTCGATTTGGATTTCTGCACCCGTACTGGCTGGAGGGGCAGGTCGATCAAGCGCTCCTCAAGGTCCTGTTGCGGGATTTCGACACGGCCCGACTGGAACCGCAGGCCATGCTGTTGCGTGAGCTGGCTCGGCGAACCGAACGGAAAATCCCGGGCGCAAACGTGGAGGTCCAGGTCGCGACCCAGTACCGAAATCTCGGGGACGGACTGCGAAAGCAACCGCACGTCGTCGAACTGGCGGAACTGGCACATCGCAACCTGGGCCGCGTGCCTCGCCGAGAAATCGTGCGCGGCGGGACCGACGGCTCGCGGCTCACCGAATTGGGCCTGCCCACGCCCAACCTCTCCAGCGGCCAGCACAACCTGCACTCCCCCCTGGAATGGGTCTGCCTGGACCAAATGGTCCAGGCCACCGAGATCGTGATCGAATTGGCTCGCGTGTGGGCGGCCGCCGACCTGGCTGCCGTCTAAGCGCTGGATGACACTCGGTGTACCCTCCCCGGACGCTGCGCGTCCGACCCTCCCGCGAGCGGGAGGGTGTGTGAACGCCTTGCCAGGCGAGTTGATCAGCAGACGTTCGACGCCCCGGATACTTCGAAGCCCTCCAGCGCGCCAGGATAGTCGGCCGGCAAATCGTCGAGCGGCATGTCCTTGCCCGGGAAGTAGAGCTGCCGAATGATCCGCAGGGTCGGCCGCACATCGGAGTCGACCAGGTCCTCGAGCTGCCCGATCCAAGTCTTGCCTTCCGGCCAGCGAACCTCCATCACTTTGCCACAGTCTTCGAGCATCTGGTAAACGCGAGCCCTGGTGACACTCAGGTCGTGGGCCTGCTCTCGGACGCTCCGCTGAGGCGTGTCAATACCCAATCGCTGACGCGTCAACTCGTACACCATCGCTCCCGAGTCGGTCTCGATCTGCCGCAGCAACGGACGCACGACATGCTCCAGAAAATCGTCGTGCCCAATCGTCTTGCGATGCCGTATTCCATCGGAGATCCACGCTTCCAAGTCTGCCACGAAACGAGGGACCAGTCGCACCGAGTAGGGGCTGTTCTCGGGGACATTGCAGAGCGTGCGGTGGATGGCATGAAAGACTTCCAGCACAACCCGCACGCGCTTCTCGCCATGCGTCCTCAATTGACGAATTTCCATCAGCGTCCGATCCGCGTAATCCGCCAGAGTGGCCTTCCAGATTACGGTCGGAAGCGGCTCAAGCGACGGCGCCAAACGCCCCAGCGGCTCTCGCTGCAGACCAAATCGCCGCACGGTGTCGCACCACGTCGACCACAGCGCTTCGGATACATTGGCTGGATCAAAGTCGTCGGAAGCTGGCACCGACGCTGCCATGGATCCCTCCCGCGACGCCATGACCAGGTCGGTCAGCCCAAAGGGTGTATGCGGGGGTGAATCACTCGTTGCCCGATGCAGCAACTTGACCAGAGAACTGATCTTTTTCTGCCCTACGCCACGGGTCTTGATCAACTCGTCAAACGGTGTGTGAAGCAGCTCACCCACCGACTTCCCCAAGAACGCCAACGGAAGACGTCGATCATTCGGCAGTGCCCAATAGGCCAACGGCTTCTCCCATCGATCGGAAAACTCCTCTCGCAGTAGCGTTCGCTTCACCGAATCGAAACCGCTACTTAGTTTCCGTTCTTCAGCGGAATTTGTTTGAACCATGTCCCTCCTCGCCTGTTCATCCGGTCATTGCCGGTCAAAAAAATCCGGCATTTCAGCGGAAATGTTACAGACAATTTTAGGAACGGAGATTCGAGAAAGAAAGGCGCGAGGTCGCAAGAAGTCTGGAGGATTGCGATAACGTCTTAATCGGAAACTATTTACGTTCAGCGGAATTTTGGCCGACTGGCAAGGTGAGCGAAGTGAGCCAGCCGGCGGCAAAAGTGGCTGTAGAACCGATAAGAGCATACCAGGGCCAGGCAATCGTGGTCAGGAACCGGACCAGGGACATCATCAGCAGTCCGGCGGCCAGTCCAATCAGGGCACCCCGCTGCCCGCACCCTGGCAAGAACATTCCCAGTGCAAAGACCCCCAGGATGACTCCCGACGTGAACCCTGCGATGGCCAACACATCGTTCACGACGGTGCTGGCCGGGTTGAGTTGCAACGAAGCCAGGGCAATGCCGATTTGAACCAGCCCGAAGAAGATGGTCAGGATGCGCCCCGACTGAAGTCCCCTCCCAGGATCCGCAGGGGACCAACGCAAGGGGATGAGCAGGTCATTGAGTGCCGAGCTGGCCGAGGCATTCAGGGAGCTTGACAGGGTGGACATGGCCGCGGCGAAGACGGCCGCCAGGGTCAAGCCTGCGAGGCCCACGGGCATCTCGCGAGCGATAAACCACGAAAAGACCTCGTCATTGGACTGAAAGGACTGATCGGGCGGAAACTGAGCCACGTAGCTGGAAAGGGCGATTCCCACGAAGAGGAACAACGCGAACTGTGCGAAGACAAAAAAGCCACTGGCGATGAGCGCCCGGGCCGCTTCGCGTTGACTTCGCGCGCCGAGGTAGCGTTGCACCATCAGCTGGTCGGAGCCGTGAGTTGCCATGGTGAGTACCAGGCCTCCCAGCAATCCGGCCCAGAACGTGTAGGGTTCTGCGAGATTCCAGGACAGGTCGAGCCAGTGGAACTTCCCCGTGGCCTGGCCGTGCTGAATGACTTGGCTCCATCCATCCGGGAGCCGAATCACCATCAGCCCCAGTGCTGCGAGGGCGCCGGCGATATAGATCACCAGCTGAACGCAATCGTTCCAGACGACGGATCTCAGGCCGCCGATCACGGTATAGGCGATCGTAACGCCCCCCATCAGGCAGATGCTGGTGGTCATGCTGAAGCCCGAGGCGGCCCGCAGGGCCAGCGCGGCGAGAAACAGCCGCAGCCCGTCCGCCACATTGCGTGCCAGCAGGAAGACGCATGACACGGCGGCCCGCGTGGCGTTGCCAAACCGCTGCGCCAAGACTTCATAGGCGGTGGCCATCTCGCCACGGAAGAACAAGGGAAGGATCAAGGCAGCGACGACCATCCTGCCCACCACGTAGCCCAGCGCCAATTGGAGAAAGCGGAGGTTGCCACCCTCTGGAGCATAGGACAGACCGGGCACGCTCAGAAACGTGGCCGTGCTCGTTTCGGTCGCCACGATCGAGCCCAAGATGGCCCACCAGGGGAGGGCTCGACCGGCCAGAAAGTACTCCGTGGCAGTCGATTCGCCGCGCCCCACGCGCGTGCCGATGATAACGACGAGAACCAGGTAGGCCACGACGATCAGGGCATCCCAGCCACTCATATTGTTACACTGACCATGTCCGCGCCTTTCCTGCGCCTACCGCATCAGCAGCATGGCGACCACCGTGATCAGCGAGCCCATCAGCAGGGCCACGGGAATCGCGACCAAGAGGGCGATAGTGACGGGGCTAAGGCCTCGCGGATCGAGCGGAACGGCCTCCGTCGGAACGGCGGGCATCGGCTTGCGTCGCGAGTCGGACACGGTCTCCTGCTTGGAGCCTGACAAGGGCTCGGTTCCCTCCAACTGCGAACCCGACTTGGACGGGGAATCGACGTCCAGTTGTTCATACGATCCTTCCATCGTGGCCTGCAGGTCCTCATCCCCTTCGCCGATCGCCGTCGGGGGGGGCGGAGGCATCCAGGACGATTTGCCGGTTGCCAAATTGACCGGTACCGATTCTTTCGCCCACGGTTCCAGTCGCGCCACAACCTCGGCCGCCGATCGAATACGGTCCCCCGGGTCCTTTTCCATCATGTCGGCGATGACTTCCACGTATTCCTCGCTGAGCTCCGGATGGAATCGGCGTGGATGCCAAGGAGTTTCATCGCAGTGGCGGCGGGCCTTGTCCCGGGTCGTCCCCCCGGGAAATGGGACCTTTCCCGTGACTGAATAATACAGGGTGCAGCCCAGCGAATAGATGTCGCTCGCGGCCGTGACCTCTTCCGGCGCGCGAATCTGTTCGGGAGAGATGTAGTCGGCCGTTCCCACAATCTTGTGGGAACGCGGGTCGTCTTCGTCATTGAGGAAGGCGGCCAGACCCAAATCGGAGACCTTGGCCTTTCCCTCGGTGGTGACCAGGATATTTCCCGGCTTGATGTCACGGTGGATCAGCCCTTTTTCGTGCGCACTCTGCAGACCCATCGCCGCCTGGGAGATCAATGAAGCTGCCTGCGTCATTCCCAACCTGCCCTGAGACCGTACCAGTCGCCGGAGATCGGTCCCTCGCACGAATTCCGTTACCAGGTAATACACATTGCCATCATGCCCGGCGTCATAGGCCCTCACCAGGTTTTCGTGGTCGAGGATTGCCTGCGCGCGAATCTCCCGCGTAAAGTTGGCGATCGCCACAGGCGTACTCCGACTTTGGGGAAGTACTTTGATGGCCACTTCCCGACCCATCAGCTGGTGCTCGGCCTTGAAGACCTGCCCCATGCCACCCTGCGCAACCCAGTCGGTGATCAGGTACGGTCCGAGTGTCAGTTTGGTGCGCCCGGCCTTGAGCTGTTCCGCCTGGTAGGCCGTGACAAAGCCCAGGGCGACGAGCTGTCGCGCCAATTGATCGTCCGTGACTTCCACCCGGGGTGCCGGTGGTCCCAGTTCGGGCTGCCGGGCAGCGGCCAGGGCCTGATCCAGTTGTGCGGCCGAAACGAGCCCACTCACCAGGACCGATCGTTGCAAGACGGTTTTTTGTGCGGCGGTCATTGTCGCCTATCCGCCCCGGGTCCGTAACGGAATCGGACACCCCCACGATATCCCCAAGGTACCCTCGCGGCGAATCTCGCCCTCGGAAAGGCACCATACCAGCGGTCCGACCCGAACGGCAAGTAGGATGCCGATGCGGTTCGCACCCTGATTCGCATGGGATCGCTCCGATGGTCGATTTCCGGCTGAGACCGCCAGCACGATCCGCGATAGGCCCTCTCGTGCCAGTTCCGTCCGAAGGTAACTCAGAATGGACTGATATACCCCTCGGCCTCGATCCGCGCGGGCAACACTCGCCCCAAACAACCATACCTCGTCGGACGCAAGCCACCATTGGAATCCGAGCTCCGGTTCCGCGAAGTTTTCTCGGGCCAACCAGGCTGTGCCCACCGCCCGTTTCGCATGCGAGGCCACGACACCTCGAACCTGGTCGCCGTCCCAGATGGCAATACAATGGGGATCGCCAACCCCCGACAAACGGTCGGCGTCCTGACGCGAGCCGACCCAGCGCACAGAAACCTGCCCAGTCGATACCGCCAGGCATGACGAGTCACCCGGCACGGGTAGCTCATAGATACCCGAAAGTCGCATGCGCAAGAGGGATGGAGGAATCAGATTCCCCAGGCGAGATCCGACTCGAAACACCAGGGGAAGACCAGTGCATAGGGCGAACAGCAATCGGAGCATCTGGCCTCTGCGCAAAGAATCCCATCCATGCGTCCCCCGCCGATCAATCCACGGTCCCGCACCGCCGGCCGGTCTCGCGTCCACCGCGGGGCGTGCAGGGGGTGCGCAGTCTGAAAAATGCCGGAGGAGGGAGTCGAACCCACACGCCCTTACGGGCACAGGATTTTGAATCCAGCGCGTCTGCCAATTCCGCCACTCCGGCTGCACTCGCCAATGCTGCGGCCGCCTGCTTGCTGCCAAGGCATTCTGGCATACACGAAGAGGGACTTCGAGGGGCAAGTTCCCAGAATCGTCCGGCGAGCTACTCGACCGGTCGACTGCCAGGTCCGCTCGGCCCTTCGGGGCAGGCCCTTACAATCCTCACCCTCCCCAGGGCAATGGACCAGAAATATCGTGCCCTACAAAGTTGACTATATTTCCTATCCTGCCGAAAATGAACGTTTCCGCTGCCAGAGGCCGAATTCAACGGCGGGTAGCGGCTAGTTAACCGGTCTGGGCCGCTGTTCCATCCGCGTTCCCTCCTGCACGACACAAGGAAACTGCCTCCATGATTCGCACGAACAAACGGTCCTTCCGCGGACGGCGCCCGATTCGATTCGAGGTACTGGAAGCGAGGCAAGTGTTGGCGGCATTCATCGTGACCAACACCAGCGATTCGGGTGCTGGGAGTCTTCGGCAGGCGATCCTGGATGCCAATGCCGCGGGGACTTCGGATCAGGTCATGTTTGCCATTCCGGGTGTGGGGCCTCACGTGATCCAGCCCCTGTCCGACTTGCCGGACATCGTCGACACGATTGAGATCGATGGGTTCACACAGCCCGGATCGTCGCCGAACACGAATCCGGTCGATCAGCCGATCAATGCGGTGATGCAGATCGTGGTTGACGGAAGCTTGGCGCCGGGGCTCAATGTCAACGGTTTCTGCCTGGGGGCGGGTGATGGTTCCGTGATTCGAGGGCTCGTGGTTCAGAACTTCTCGGAGCACGGCATCGAGGTTCGCACGAACAACAATCGCATTGAAGGTAATTTCATTGGGGTGGACGTTGCGGGCGAGGCCGTGGCGGCCAATTTGGAAGAGGGAGTCTCGATCTTCCCATTCACGGATGGCAATACGGTTGGAGGGACGACGGCTGCGGCCCGTAATTTGATCTCGGGCAACGCCATGAGTGGTGTCCGCGTGGCCCTGTCGACCAACACGGTGATTCGGGGCAACTTCATCGGTACGGACAAGGACGGTGTTCAAGACCTGGGAAATGGTGACCAGGGGATCTCCCTGGTGGATTCCGACGACTCCCTCGTGGGAGGCGTAATGGCCGGGGCAGGGAACCGGATCGCGTTCAACGGCAATGCCGGCGTGGCGGTGTTTGCAGCGGGCGCTGGCGTTGACAACCAGATCGTGAGCAATTCCATCTTCTCGAATGGGGGGCTGGGAATCGACTTGGACCTGGATGGCTTTTCCCCCAATGACGCGGGGGATCCCGATATCGGCGCCAATTTGGTGCAGAACTTTCCCGAGTTCACGGGTCCGGCCGCCTTGGCGGCCGGCATGGTGACGGTCACGTATTCGATCGATTCCCTCCCAGTGAACTCGGCCTATCCGCTCTTCGTCCAGATCTTCCGAGCCGACGCGGATGGTCAAGAAGGGGAGTCGCTGGTGGCCACCAACTTGTATTCGCTTGCCGATTTCCCGGGGACGAAGTCGTTCAGCTTCCCGGCGGGTGCCCTGAATCCGGGAGATGCCCTGGTGGCAACGGCCACCGATATCAATGGGAACACGTCGGAGTTTTCGCTGCCGGTCTTGATCGGGTTGCCACCCGACCGATTTGAGCCCAATAACACGATTGCTCAGGCGACGGTGCTGGGATCCGTTCCCGAGATTACGCTGAACGATCTATCGATCCACAGTGCGTCCGACCTCGATTTCTTCAAGGTCACGGCACACAGCACGGGCAGCCTCGTCGTCAACCTGCTCTTCGAGGATGCCGTTGGGGATCTGGATTTGCGGGTCCTGGACATGAGTGGCGACGTGATCGCGTCCTCGGCGTCCACCGACGACAACGAGAACCTGGTGATCCCCGTGGTTTCGCAGCAGATGTATTTCGTCGAGGTCTTGGGGGTCATGGGGGCCATCAACACGTACAGCTTGGAAATCGAGAACTTCCCGGCCCCCGTTCCTACCGCGGTTCGCCTGGCCACGGCCAGTGACACGGGCATGATGTCAAACGACCAGGTCACCGCGGATGACACGCCGCAGTTCCTGATTTCGGCCGACCTATCGAGGTTCCAATCCGAGGGAATCACGTTGCTGGATGCGGCCCAAGCGGCCGCAGGGAACATTCCCGGTGCCGGGGTCCAGGTGACGATCATCGACGTGGACACGGGAAATGCGGCCATCGCATTTGCCGATCCGATTGGTCCCACCGGACGACTCTGGTCGCTCAATTCGCCCCTTCTGACGGATGGCGACTATCTGGTGACGGCCGCCACGGTGATGGTCGATGGCCAAACGCCCCCCGTGTCTGGGACGACCGTCCAGTCACCCCCCTTAATGGTCACCATTGATACGACGTTGCCGGTGGCGAGCCCGCCGCTCCTGCTGGCCGCCTCGGACTCGGGGTCATCGCATACCGACGGCGTCACCAACATACGTCGGCCGGCGTTTCAGGGGGTGGTCGATGGTGGTTCCAAGGTCCGAATCTTTGCCCGCAGCATCGCGACCGGCCTGAACGAGCTGGTAGGGCAGGGAGTCGCCAACGCCAATGGCAGCTGGGAAATCACGGTGGAACCGCTGAATGACGGCACGTACGAAATCACACAGGTGCTGGAAGACCTGGCCGGAAATGTTTCGGAGCCGAGTCTGGCAAGCGTGATCGTCATCGATACGGCGCTGCCGAACACCCCCTACCTGGACCTGCTATCGGACGATGGACTGTCGACGACTGACAACATTACGTCAGTGGTGCGCCCGCTCTTTTCCTTCACGGTCAATGACACACCCGATGGCGACGGCAATCCGTTTCCGAACGATTTGAAGTTCCGGTTGTATGTCCGTCCACAGGGAACGTTGGGGACCGATGAGGTCCTGGTGGTCGATTCGGACCTTCTTCTCGGGGGACTGACGTCCCTCGGATTCCTCGATCGCATTGTGACGCTGACGCTGAACGATCCCACGGGGACTCCGTACCCCAATGGCGTCCATGGTTTCAAGCTGGAAGTGGAGGATCGAGCTGGCAATATCAGTCCCGACTACCTCCTGAACGTGGAATTTGACGCCGATCCACCGGTGGCCGGTGATCCGCCCGACCTGCTGGATTCCAGCGATACCGGCATGCTGAACGACGATGACGTCACGAACAAGATGGAACCTGCCTTCAATGGCATCAGCGAGGTGGGGGCCCGGGTCACGCTCTTTGCCCAGCCCTTGGATGCGGACAATAACCCGGTCGGCGCCAATGTCATCGTCGGAACGGGGTTCGTGGGAAGCGACCAGACCGACGGCAATCCCGCGGACGGCATGGGCGTTTGGGAGATCACCTCCGAACCACTGGACGATGGATCGTACGACATCACCGCCTTGATTGAGGACGCCGCGGGCGGGTTCGTGACGACTCCCGCATTGCAGATCTGGATTGACACGGCAGTCCCCAACACTCCGTACCTGGACCTGCTGGCCAATTCAGACTCGGGCCGCAGTGATGTGGACAACATTACCAATGTGAATCGGCCGACCGTATCGGTCACCGCCAATGATACGGTCGATGGCGATGGGAATCCGTTTCCCAATGACTTGAAGTATCGCATCTACGTTCGTCCGGATGGCGACTTGGGACAAGACGAGATCCTGCTGGTCGATTCCTTTGCGGCACTGGGAGACTTTACCACGGGCGGGTTCTTCACGCACACGCTTTCGCTCTTACTGAACTCGGGTGTCGGACCGGTGATCCCCGACGGCGTGCACAATTTCAAACTGGAAGTTGAGGACCGTGCGGGGAACATCAGTCCGGACTTCCTGCTGGAAGTCACCGTCGACACGGTGGCGCCGGCGACTCCCACGATTCAGCTCGATCCGTTGTCCGATTCGGGGGTTCAGGTCGACCCTGTCACGCTGGCCGACCGCGTCACACACGACACGGATCCGAGATTTGTGGGCCGAGCGGAGGCCGATGCCATCGTGCGGCTCTTGTCTGCCGGGGCGAACTTGGGAACGACCGTGGCCGTCCCCTTTGACGGTAACGATGCCCTGCCCGACGGCCAATGGAATCTGGCAACCCTTACCGACGTGAACGATCCCGCATTCTTCACACGCGATGGCGCTCGCACCATTCAGGCGTCGGCCCAGGACGTCGCCGGAAATACCAGCAATATGGCTGCCCTGCAGATCGTAATCGACACGCAGGGTGCCCAGATCGCCAGTATCCACATCAATTCCCCGCTTGAAACGTTTAATCTGTTCGCGCTGAAGCCGAGTACCGAGGGGCCGACTCCGCTCGTGAATTCGCTCGTGCTGAGCATTCGCGACCTCCCCAATCGCTTGTTCGGATTCCAGTACGACGCCGTGGTCGAGGCGATTGCCGAGAACCCGGCGCTCTACTCCGTGGTGGGCGATCACAGCGGCACGATCCCGATTGTCGACGTGATCTTCGTTCAGGACCCCGATCCGCCGACGGCGGGCGCGCCGGCTGCCGGCACGATCACCCTGCTGTTTGCCGAACCGCTGCCAGACGATCGGTTCACGTTGTCCGTGTCGGAACGACTGGTCGATCCCGCCAACAACACGTTACAGGATGTGGATGGCGGCGTGTTCGTCCGTCGCTTCACGGTCGACAGCCGCCCCGAAATCGGTACCTGGGCCGGTGGCAGCGTCTATCTCGATACGAATGGCAACTTCCTGTTTGACCCCGAGAATGCGGATGACGATGTCAATGAAGACCTGACGTATGCCTTCGCCACCCCGGGGGACGATGTCTTCGCCGGCAATTTTGTGCTGGACCCCGAGGCCACCGCGGATGGCTTTGACAAGGTGGCTGCCTACGGCGATGTGAGCAGCCCGTCCTCCAGTACAGGCTTTCGCTGGAAGATCGACTTCGATCATGACGGTGTGGCCGATGTCGACATTCTGGATCCATCCAACATCAACGGCCTGCCCGTCTCCGGTCGCTTTGACCCCAGCAACGACAATGGAGACGAAGTGGGTCTCTTTACGGGGACCGTCTGGTACTTCGACACGAACCACGATTTCCGGGTCGATTTCAGCTTGCAGAGCCAGTTGCGAGGCTACCCCATGGCAGGGGACTTCAACGGCGACGGCTTCGATGACCTGGGGACCTACAACGAGCAAGAGGACCGCTTCGAGTTCGACTTGACGACGGGTGCACCCAATTCGTGGGACGGATCGGTCGATCAAGTCGCCTACTTTGGCTTCGCGGGGGTTCGCGAGCGGCCGGTGGCGGCCGACATGAATCGGGACGGCATTGATGATTTCGGACTTTGGGTACCGGATCGCAGCGGGGTCACGGCGGGCGAGGCGGGTGAATGGTTTATCTTCGTGTCCAACGGAGAAACGACCGTGCTCGACCGGATTGCGGTCAATCCCGACGACAACCTCCCCAGTTTGACCTTCCAAACGGTCCCCTTTGGCAACGATATCTTCGCACAGTTTGGCGACGAGTTTGCGCTTCCGGTGCTGGGCAACTTCGATCCGCCCCTGCGAGGGGGCTTTGCCTGGACGAATCTCGAGAATCCACTGGACGTGAACGGGGATCGCTTCGTGTCGCCGATCGACGCCCTGCTGGTGATCAATCAACTGGGGCGAGTGCTTCCGGCCGTGAACAGCGAAGGGCACTATTACGACGTGAATGGCGATGGCGTGGTGGCACCGCTGGACGCCTTGGAGATCATCAACAATTTGGGATCCGCGGCTCGGGCACCGCAATCGGTCGCCGTGGGTGGCAGCCGGGCACCGGATCCGTTGAGCCACGATGCGGTCATGGCCGACCGTGGGTACGATCCATTTCAAGCGGTTTTGGGCGACTTGACCGAGGACGTGCCACGCGGGTGAGCCTTCTCGTAGACGCGCTGCAGGCTCGCGCGGCTGATGTGCGTGTAGATCTGAGTGGTCGCAAGGCTCTTGTGCCCCAAGAGTTCCTGCACGCTGCGGATATCCGCGCCATGGTCCAGGAGGTGGGTGGCGAAGCTGTGGCGAAGGGTGTGGGGCGTGGTCCGGCGGTCGAGGCCGGTCTGTTTCAGGTACTTTTCCAGCATCCGACCAATACTGCGGGTCGTCAGTCGCTTGCCGAACCGGTTGGTAAAGACCGGTCGTGCGGCGGGCTTGGCATCGGGATGCGCCAGCCGCCGTGCGGGGAGCCAATACTGGAGTGCTCGTGCAGCGTGCGAGCCAATCAGTCCCAATCGTTCGCGGCGGCCCTTGCCCCGCACCTTGATCAGACCTTGCGACAGGTCCAGATCGGCGTCGGCGATTCCCACGAGTTCACTCACCCGCAGTCCGGCGGAATAGAGCGTTTCCAGGATCGCGCGGTCGCGGAGGCCCATGGCCTCGCCCGCCGGAGGCGCCTGCAGCAGCTTCCCCAGTTCCGTCGTCGACAGAAAATGGGGCAGACTGCGGCTCCGGCGAGGATTTCGCAAGGGCTTGGCGGGATGGTGGTCGACCAGCCCCTCCCGTTGGGCGAAGCGGAAGAAGCTCCGCAAGGAGGCCAGTCGGCGGCTGATGGTGGACTTGGCATAGCCGGCCTCGCTCACCGCGGCCATGTACTCACGCAGGTCCGTGGTCGCAACCTGTGCCGGCGTGGGTGGGACCGATGCGTCACCCTGCAGGTATTCGACGAGCACAGTGAGGTCTTCGCGATAGCTCTTGAGCGTCAGCTCCGACGCGTTCTTTTCAACCTGCAGGAACCGCAGGAATCTTGCTATCGCCGCCTGCATCGGTGATCCACTACGGCCATTGAAAGCGTTGTGCCAGGGCCTCCTGGCGTGGCTCTTGAGTTGCCTGCCGCACCTTCTGGCTCAAGAGCGCCGCATCAAACCAGCTGAAGCTGAGTTCTGGATTGGATGCAAACCGCCCCAACGTGCGAAGAGTTTCCGCCTTGCGGTCGTCGTCGTACAAGAAGATGTATCGTTCGCTGCCTTTGACGAGTGCCAGCACATTGATGTCTTTGGTCACCGCGGCGGATCTCCGGTATCCGGTTTTCGAAGCGGATGGCGGTCCCTGCCATCCTACTGACGAGATATCGGCATCTCGGGGCAGCCGCCGATAGCCACGTTGCGATGATCGTCGTGCCACCCGAATGGCTTGTGACGGTCGAGCCGATCGCCGCGACGGAGACTAGATGACGTCCCGCCAGCTGCGCAGTGCGACCACTTCGCGACAAGTAAACGGCTCGCCATAACGGCGGCCAATCATGTCGCCCCAGTAGGCGGCGAAGGTCTCAAATCGCTCCAGGAGGCTTGGTGCCTCCTGTTCCCGGCCGATCACGAATTGGCTCTGATAGCAGCGAATGGCTTCCAACTTGCCATCCATGACATCACTAATGTCAACGACAAAATCTGGCCGCGGGGACTGACGCAAGTGGAAGGTGTAGTAGTGAAAGATGCGTTCCGGATGGTGCGGCTGACCTTCGAGAGTCGACTTGGTCAGTTTCGACCAGAAGCGGGCCTGCTCCACCAGCTGCGTTGCCGCCGTATGGTCGGGATGCGCATCGGTCCAGTACGGAGTGAATAGATGTTTGGGTCGAGTTCGGCGGAAGACGTTGGCGAGTGCCGAACGGGCAGCCAGCGTCGACTCGACTTCTCGATTGACGAGCCCCAGATTCTCCCGCCATGTGACCCCCAGGACCTTGGTGGCCGCCTCCGTTTCGCAGAGCCGCGTGGCTGGGTCCCCGTGGGGTGTCGGTTCTCCCGACGTCAGGTCCAGGATCCCCACCTGCAGACCCTCTCGCCGCATCTGCAGGATCGAACCCGCCATCCCCAATTCGGCATCGTCGGGGTGCGGGGCAATCACCAGGACATCCAACATCATTGCCTAACGCTTTCCCGCCGAAAGATTGGTACACTGGGCCTTGTCTGAAAACCGATCCGCCGCGAGGCACGAACCCATGATTTCGACCATCGGACCGGCCGCCAGCGCGGTCCGGCGAATGGGTCCGGCCGGCAAGTCCGAATGCTCAAACGAAGATTAATGTAGCCGCGGCGGCGGCCCCTGAACATGTCTCGAAGGTGACCCGTGAAGCTCGTGTGCCCTAGTTGTCAGCTCGATATCCCAGGGAAACAGGACCCTGCCGGCACCACCGTCTCGTGCCCGTTCTGTGGTATCGTCTTTTGCCCCAATCCCAAGGGGGATAGCGACACGTTGGAGTTGTCGGGGGCCGCTTCCACGGCTGGTTCCGAAGGAGATCTCCTCGCCGTCAATGTCGATTGGGATAAGCTCGTCGAGGAGCTCGACGAAGGGTCCCCGTCAATCGATCGCGCGGCAACTCAGGAATACGAAGATGACGATACGGACACGCCGCTCGATGACGAGGAAATTGATTGGCTTTCCGAGCCCATGGAACCGGTCCCTGGTGAAGCCGTGGAGGCTGCCAGCGAATCGAGCGTCATCCCCGGACATCATTCGTCGCCCCGTGACCGTCCGACGGCCGCCGGAGGATTGACCGCGTCACCGGATCCGTCGAGCGAGTCATCCATCAAGCTGGATGAGCAGTTTGAGGCGGAACATAAGCCCTTCCAGGAAGTGGCGGAGCCGGACAGCCGTGCGCCAGAGGCAGAACCAACACCCGTCGCCGTTCAACCGTACGAGATGGCGTCACGCAATGGTGGTCGCACAGCGCCGTCCCGACGCGGCATCGCCGGGCTGTTGCTGACCGCGGCGAAGGCCATCTTGGGTTTGATTGCAGGCTTGATTGTCTTGCAGCTGGTCCTTTGGTGGGCCCTGCGCAGCGATCCATTGTATTTGGCCGTTGTGCTGCCCGACTCGCTGAGCTGGTTGGCCCCCCATGAAATGACCATGGCAGGTAAACTGGCCGCCGCAGGAGGCCCCCGAGGGAGCAGCGGGCCAGCCGCCTCGACGCCCGCCAGCTCACCCCACACCATCGATCCTCCGCCGTCCGGTGACAGCAGCACGGAAGGGGAGGACGCGACGCCGGCGGATCCAGTGGCGGCGGGCCACGATGGTGATTCTCCCACGGCGGACGAAGTGGTCCCGCCTGCCGACGCCCCACAGGCACCTCCGAACGAACCCTCACCCGAACAGACCGCGGCTCCGGCCGAAAGTGCAGGGCCGTCGCCGGACGCACCCCCCGACGCGAATGCGGGCGCCAGCCCGCTACCGGCGGAGCCATCTGCCGAAGCCACCGTGCCATCGGAACCGGTCGTACCGGCCGATCGTTTGGAGTCGCCTGGGCCGGCCGAAACAACGGGACCGGACGAGCCCGGGGACACAGACCAGGGTGCCGTGCCCGGGGACACAGACCAGGGTGACTCCGGGCCCGGGGACACAGTGCCCGGGGACACAGACCTGGACACCGTGCCCGGGGACACAGACCTGGGTGACACGGTGCCCGGAGACACAGACCTGGGTGCCGCTGCCGGTCCACTGCCGGTCGATTCACCCGAGGCGAGTCCCGCCGTGCCGGTCGAGCCAGCTCCGATGCCGGAAACCGATGCGTTGTGGCCGGTCGATGCCCCGGTCTTTGGACCGCAGGATATCGCACGCGCCCTGATCGCTGCCCGCGAGGCCACTAACCGGCTGAACGAGGCGCGACGGACACGAATGCCCACCGAGCAATTGAAGGATGCTGCCCGCGAATTCTACCGATCGTTCTGCGAACTGGCGGAGGCCGCCACCCTGGTGCGTCGCGAGACGGCCCAGGCTGAATTGGCGGAAACCCGCGAACTGATCACAACGCTGACCAGCGATCAGGGCAAGCTGAGGATGATTGGCACCTCCTCGGTAGGCTGGATGTCGCGTCAGCTGGGTGATGGTGTCATGACGACGGGTACCATCCAGTCGATGCACCAGGTTGGCACCTTTACGGAGCTGACGATTCGGCCCACGGGACGGGATGACACGATCCTCGTCGTCGCCGCGTCGTCAATGGCCGAGACCCTTGGCTTTCAAGAAGGAGATTCGCTCATCCTGCTCGGCTATATCGTGCGGGATCCTGGCCGGAAGTTGCCCCAGTATGCCACGTCGGCCAAGGAACTCGTCTGGATCACCGATGTGGCCGTGGAATCGTCATGAGCCCGCTGCCGGAATTGATCACCTGGGGGGCGTTCGAACTGGCCCGGCGGATCGCGGACCGAGACGTGTCGGTCCGGGAGGTCGTGGCCGCTTATATCGAACGCCTGCAGGAAGTGCATTGTCAATGCAACGTGGTAACGTGCGAGCGGTTCGATCGGGCCTTGTCCGAGGCGGACGCGGCGGACCGGCAAGTGGGGGGCCGCGAGTGGCCCGGGCCATTGCATGGTGTTCCTTTTACGGTCAAGGATGGGTTTGACGTCGAGGGGCTGCCAACCACGCTGGGTCTGGACCGACCTGCCGTGCCTGCCACGGCGGATGCCGCGGCGGTCGCCAGGCTGCGTGCGGCAGGCGCCATTCTGCTGGCCAAGACCAATGTGCCGCAACTGATGATCTCGCTCGGTTCCGAGAATCCGGTACATGGCCGAACGCTCCATCCGGACGATCCCGCACGCACGCCGGGAGGCAGCAGTGGCGGGGAGGCGGTCGCGGTGGCCTCACATGCCAGCGCATTCGGCCTGGCATCCGACCTGGGGGGCAGTATTCGGCTTCCCGCGCATTTCTGCGGCACGTGTGCCTTGAAGCCCACGTCGGGTCTGATCGAGACGCAGGGACTGAGCCAGGCCTTTCCGCTGGCGTTTCCAATCCCCACGGTCGTGGGTCCGCTGGCCCGGCGGGTCGAGGACCTTCGACTGGCCTTCGACGTCCTGCGCGATCCGCGGATCCCCTTTCCTTCGTTCGATCGCGCGGATCGAAGTCCGTCCCCGCGATTCGCCGTCTGGGACCACGATCCAGATTTTCTGACGCCAGCCCCCATTCGCCGGGCCGTGCAGGCCGCGGCGGAAGCGCTCCGCCAGCAGGGTGCCGTGCAGGTCGACCTGCCGATACCCGGCCTCCGCCGCGCCGCGCACCTCTTTCTCAAGATCCTCTTCGCCGATGGAGGCAAGCGGATCCGAGAGCTGTCCCGGGGAAGTCGTCGCAATCCCGCGACACGCAGCATCCTTCGACTGGCGGGGATGCCTAACGCCCTGCGGCAACTCGCCAGGACCGCCAGCCAACTGGGCCAGCGCCCGCTGGAGGCCGACCTCGTGACGGTCGTTCGACATCGAAACTTGTCTCAGTTCTGGTCGCTCGTCGACGAAATGACGACCCTCCGCGAAACGTTCCTCCATGCCTGGCGATCCGCAGGCGTGGACGCAGTGCTCAGCCCCGTACTGCCGCTGCCCGCTGTGCGACACGAAGACGCCGATCAGCTGGTATCTGCCTGTGGCTTTCTGTTTCTGCCAAGCCTGCTGGACTTGCCCACCGCAGTCGTCCCCGTCCATCGAGTGCTGGCCCAGGAAGTGGTGGGGGCCGGTCCAGAAGGAATGGGCCGCCAGGTCATCGCCCCGGGGGCCCCTGACGGCTCGGCCATAGGGAACCCGGCAGCCCCAAGGGCACCCGACTGGGTGCAACGTACCTGGAAGGGCGCAACCGGGTTGCCGATCGGCGTCCAGATCACGGCGGACCGCTTTGCCGACCATCTGCTGTTAACGCTGATGGCGCATATTCAACAGTCCGTACCGCAAGGCAATCTCACCCAGGCCCGCATTGCCACACAGAGCGGTTGACGTCATGGGTTGGGCGCGAGCATGCGATCCGTAATCCGGTACGACACTGGCACCCGAATCCGCCTGGGGTATCGGCCGGTCGGGGTGCTCAGCCACCACGGCGGACGCGGAATCTTCCGATTTCCCTGATGCGGTCGATTCTAGCGAGCCGATGAACTGGGTGAGTTCTGAGAACTCCGCCGAGCGATGCTAGCATCACGGTTGGCTGGCCGACAGGACGGCAGGCCCACCACCATGGGTACGTTGCTCGCTGCGTCCCGGATCACGGGGTGAAAACATGCGATTCAAGTCCAGCCGCTTTGGTGTATTGCGTGTCGACGCGAACGGAATTCTCCTCTTTCCCGAGGGACTCGTGGGACACGAGCAGCACCGGCACTTTGTGCTGCTATCCGAGTCGCGGAACAAGTCCGTAGGATGGCTCCAGTCACTCCGGGACCCGGAATTTGCATTGGCTGTCGTCACACCGCAGTCGTTTGTCCCCCATTATCAACTGAGGGTCCACCGTTCCCAATTGGATACCCTGCCTTGGGGGCCGGACGACCAGTCTCTGATCCTCGCTATTGTCAATAAGAACGCACAAAACACGCTGACGTTAAACCTGCGCGCCCCGCTCGTGATCAACCTGGACCGTTGCCTGGGCCGCCAGGTTGTCACGGCCGACGAACAACCGCTCCAATTTGCCATTCCGGCACAACCTTCGTTTCTGCGCAAGATCGCCTAACCCGGTTTCCGTAAGACGGGAAACCTGCGGAGTCAGGGATAAGGCGTATTTCTACGCAAACTTTGCTGCCGATATCCAACTACGGATGTTCTTGCGGCAACTCGAGACCGGCGGCGGGGTGTGTCCCCTGCGGGCTCGTGACCGCGAAAGAACCGAGACTCGGGCGCTGGGAAGGATGAAGCCAGCGGGTCCCCCAAGTAGCGTTGGTCGTGCAGCAGGATGGCCGCCGACGTGAGGCAATGACTGCGGCACGCGATTCGTCGCGTGAACCAAAGCCAAAGGAGCTGACCATGTTGGTTCTTTCACGACACCGTGACGAGAGCATTATGATTGGTGACGACGTCGTCATCACGGTCGTGGACATTCGTGGCGACAAGGTGCGTTTGGGAATTGAAGCGCCGACCAGCATTCCGGTGCATCGCCAGGAAGTGTACGACGCGATCAAACGGGAAAACGAGCAGGCTTCCAAGCTGGGTCGTGACGATGCAGCGAACGTCACGGGTCGGAAGAAAGAGGGCTCATAACGTCCGACGCGGTGCCGTGGGTTCGAGCCTTAGGTCTCAAGCCATGCGGACACGGCGCGCGAATGTCGGCGAGCGACCAGCGGGAGCGGATTTCTGGCAACCGAGCGGTCGCTCGCAACGGATGCGGGCAATGCCCGCCCCCGTTGACTCGCCGCTCGACGATTGCCTCTGCCCCAGGCGGCCAGTACCATGACGAGTTGATTCGTCGTCAGGTACTTGGACTTGCGTCGCCGGGGTGATCAAGTGATCGGCCACAGCGTGATTCGAAGTCTGTCGCGGGCCACCTGGCCTGTTGCACGGATCGTGTTGTGCTGGATACCGACCGCAATGCCTGGTCTCGGCGCCACGGTCGATTTTCAGAGGGATATTCTCCCGCTTCTGGCGGATCGCTGCTTTCTTTGCCATGGCCCCGACGCGGCGGCCAATGAGTCCGGTTTGCGGCTGGACCAGCGTGAATCGGCGATTGCCGAACTTCCCAGTGGTGAGGGAACGGCTATCGTCCCAGGGGATCCGGAAACGAGCGTCCTGATCGCACGAATCGCGAGCGACGATCCGGAGACGCGAATGCCACCTCCGGCAGCGCATCGCCGTCCCCTGTCGTCCGAGGAAGTTCAGCAGATTCGTCGCTGGATCGAGCGAGGTGCCAGTTACGAGCGTCACTGGGCGCTGCGCAGTTTGCCGGCAAGGGTCCGAATACCCAAAGTTCGCGCCACGTCCTGGCCGTCCGGTCCGCTGGACGCCTTTGTCCTGGCAGCGCTGGAACAGCGTGGCTGGCGACCGGCGCCCCTGGCGGAAAAGTGGCGCTGGCTCCGCCGTGTCACGTTGGACCTGACCGGCGTGCCCCCTACCCCCGACGAAATTCGCCAATGGGAGCAGGACCAATCGCCCCATGCCATGGAGCGCGTCGTCGACCGACTCTTGGCATCCCCCCGCTTCGGACAGCGGATGGCTGTTCCCTGGCTGGATGCCGTCCGCTACGCCGATTCGTATGGCTATCAATCCGATCTGCTCTGCCAGACTTGGCCCTATCGCGATTGGGTTGTCCAGTCGTTCAATGCCAACCAATCGTTCCGTGAGTTTGCGACGTGGCAACTGGCCGGGGACCTCTTGCCAGACGCGACCCAGGATCAAGTGATTGCCACGGCGTTCCATCGGCTGCACCGACAAACGAATGAAGGAGGCAGCATTGACGAAGAATGGCGTACGGAGTACGCGGCCGATCGTGCCCAGACCTTTGGCGCGGTGTTCCTGGGGCTGACAGTCGAGTGTGCACGCTGCCATGACCATAAATTCGATCCGATCACCATGCGCGAGTTCTATCAGTTGACCGCGTTCTTCAACAGTATCGACGAGGCAGGTACCTACACGGATGCGGACCATGTGCCGACACCGACCCATTTCCACATGGACGCTGCGGAGCAGGTGCGGGAGCGCGAGCTCGCTGAGGCACTGACGGTCGCGAGGGATCAGTGCCAGGCTGCCGAGTCTCACACCCATCCCAGCACCGCACCCTGGGACGATCACGATGTACCTTCGCCCATTTCCCAGCTGGATTTCAATGCGCTCGACCCCCAGGGGCAGTTCGCCAATGGGATTCCCGAGGGAAAGCCGGCCACCCATTCGCCCGCCAACCGACTTGTCCCAGGCCATCGCGGTCAGGCACTGGAATTGACGGGCGATGATCCCACACAAGTCCAAGCCATCTCACTGGCTCCCTGGCAGCCCTTTGCCATTGGACTGTGGGTCCATGTCCCGCAGGACTGTCACGACGGTGTGATCTGGCAGCAAGAAGGGGGGACCGATGTGGGCTTTCATGGCACGGAGCTCTCCCTGCAAGACGATCTCCCCTTCTTTGCCATGATCCATTTCTGGCCGGGAAATGCCCAGGCAGTCCGCTCGCGTATCCCCTTGCCGAAGGAACGATGGGTCCACGTCACGGCGAACTACGATGGCAGCGGGCAGGCGGCGGGCATGCAGCTCTATATCGATGGCCGATCCGATACGGAAGTGGTGCGGGATGGCCTGCAGCGATCGAACGCCGCAGGAGATACGATCACCCTGGGGCAACGATTCCGGTCACGCGGTCTCGCCGGGGGACGCATCGACGATTTCCAGCTCTACGACCGGGCGCTCAGCCGACTGGAAGTATCGTGGCTCATGCAACCCGATTCGCCGAGCGATATTTCGGATGCGGATGCCGAGGACCTGCAAGACTATTATCGGCGAACTATCGATCCAGGTTTGGCACGCCTGCGCCAGCAGCGATCCGATGCGCTGAAGGGGCTGATGACGTTTCGCGATGGTCTGACCTCCGTGATGGTGATGGACGAACTGCCGAACCCGCGCCCCACCTATGTGCTCGATCGCGGTCGGTACGACGCACCGAAGGCGCCCGATCGACTGGTATCGCGTGACACGCCTCGGGCGCTGCCGCCATTTCCGCAGCGTGAGCCCCGTAACCGGCTGGGACTGGCGCGCTGGCTGACCGAACGCGACCATCCCCTGACGGCCCGCGTTGCCGTCAATCGGCTCTGGCAGGTCTTTTTTGGTCGCGGGCTGGTGGAAACGTCCGAGAACTTTGGCGTCCAGGGGACACCCCCTTCGCATCCCGACCTGCTCGATTGGCTCGCCCGCGACTTTGTCGATCACGGATGGGACGTAAAACGGATGTGCCGGCAGATCGTACTGAGCTCCACCTATCGACAGACCTCCGCCGCCGACCAGCAGGCACGCCGCTCCGATCCCGGGAACATCTGGCTCGCCCGAGGACCGGCCAACCGGTTCTCCGCCGAGATGCTTCGGGATCTGGCATTGTTTTCCGGCGGGCTGCTGGACGATCGACTCGCGGGCCCGCCTGTCGGTCCGTATCAGCCGGAAGGTCTCTGGACCGAGAACAACTCCATGACGCCGGAATACCGGCAAAGTACCGCGGAGGGATTGTACCGGCGCAGCCTCTATTCCGTATGGAAGCGCACGGCACCCCTGCCGAACATGGTGGCGTTTGACGCAGCGGGCCGGGAAGTATGTACCGCCCGGCGGATCCCGACCAGTACGCCGCTACAGGCCCTGGTACTTCTCAACGACGTACAGTTCGTGGAGGCTGCCCGTGTCCTGGCGGAATCGACCTGGCGGGCCGTCTCCGGCAGCGACGATGCCCGCCTGGACGAACTCTTCCTGCGACTGGCAGGGAGGGTGCCACGGCCCGACGAGCGAAACGCCTTGCGCGCGTTGTTGGCGGAGCAGCGACTGCGGTACGCCCAGGCACCCGAGGAGGCGTCCCGACTGCTCCACGTCGGGCAATTCCCGATCCAGGTCGACCAGCCCGAATCGATTGTGGAGCTTGCCGCGGCCACGGTTGTGGCCCAGGCCATTCTCAACAGCGATGCCGCCGTGTGGAAGCGCTGAGCCGCCGCTATCTCGTCCCCTGCGCAAACGGCCTTACGGCAATGTTTCTTATCGCGCCCCTTCTCTCCCCCACGCTTCCTGGTTGTACCACACAAGTTGCCAGCGCGAGTTCGCTGGAATGCCCCCAACAGCAGTTGGGGGATCGTTCCGCACCTCACCTGGAAATCGGCACCGAGGGGCTTCTTCGGCCGAGGGGGCAGAATTCCGGAATCTGCGGTAGTCGATTGGTGACGGCATTGGGTGAGGGCGC
>WPCK01033129.1_pt1 | contig 76118 bp, 72 predicted proteins | sample 5399851 | NCBI WGS metagenome assembly WPCK01 (sample SAMN12869471, study PRJNA574797) | sludge metagenome | isolation source: wastewater treatment of pH11 | place: China:Beijing | collected 2019-05-20 | reverse complement strand
GCTGGATTTCCCCCAAAGTAATTACCATAATCTATAAAAAGTTGTTCCATCTCATAGAGTCTTGACTTAAAGGTTGAATTATATCCTGCATTTGTTAGATACGTTCTAAAATCAGCGGCTGTCAAAGCTGTTTGAGCCCGTGCTGGTAGCCACTGGAAATAGTTGTAGAAAGGGTTCGTTGGGTTGACTGAATTAGTTCTGACACCTGCATTATAGTCTTGGATTAATAAGTTATAGCCTGCAGCTGTTGCAGGATAGAAATAATGTCCATCGAAGGAAAGGTATTTTGAGCCTTTAACCAAGTAACTGGGCGCTTCACCTTGGGTAATAGAGGTTCCTGAAGTGCCAACTGCGCCATAACTGATATAGTGATATAGCTCATTATTAGAATTGTTGATTTCATAATAGTTATAACTTACTGCATTTGTGAACGAAGTCAGACTTAAAGCTGATTTTTCAATCCATCCAATAGTTCCTGCAATGGCAATTTTATATCTTTGAGTGCCCTCTGCTAAAATTGCAACAATACCAGAACCCTTGGCATAATTCTCTACATAAGTGTAAGCACTGGTCCCTGTTTCTGTTCTAAAAATGTTGACTGTGGTGCCTGATTTTCCTGTAAAAGATCCAAAGTAACCAACTTCTGCAGCCAAAGGATCGAGACTGAAAGTTCTAAATCTTGGAACAATTACGGTGTCAATTTCAAGTTCAATGGTTTCTGTTTCTGTTTCTAGGTTTGGCATAATTTCCATCCCTTTCCCAATTTCTATTGTTTCAGGTTCACTTGTATCGATATCATCATCAAAAGCCTGTGTTGATAAGACCACAGGTATTAATAATGCAAGCACAAGCATCACAACAGTGTATTTAAATATTCTTTTAAATTTGTTTTTCATTGGGACCACCTACTTTAATTCTAACATATGTTCAATTTTTTTATGTGAACTTAACAAAATTTTCATATTCATGTTATACTTTTCTTTATATATGATATATTTTATACTAATGGAGGTATACAAATGGCTGAAGATAAATCAATGACAAATAACATTAAACTTTCCTTTGGAGAAGAACTTGGAAACTCAATCACACACGGTGTAATGAGCTTTCTATTACTACTTGGACTCCCTATTGCGTCTATTTACGGATACACAAAGGGTGGATGGACCTTAGGTGTTGGCTATGGCATCTTTATCATTTCACTATTCATGATGTTTACATCTTCGACGCTGTATCATGCAATGGCATATGATACAAAACATAAGTATGTGTTTCGAATTTTAGACCATATTTTTATTTACGTTGCGATTGCTGGGACCTATACACCCGTTTGTTTGTATGTCATCGGTGGGCCCTTTGGTTATACCATCTTGATTGTACAATGGCTCATGGTTCTATTTGGAATTCTTTATAAATCAATTGCCCAAAAGTCACTACCAAAGTTATCCGTCAGTATATATTTAATCATGGGTTGGGCTGCCTTAATTGCACTCCCCCATATGATTCGTCATTCGAATTTCTGGTTTGTTTTTCTAATTGCCTTTGGTGGTGTGCTCTATAGTGTGGGTGCATGGTTCTATATGCAAAAGGATCGCCCTTATTTTCATATGATTTGGCACCTATTTATTAACTTTGCTTCACTATCACACTTCATCGCAATTATTTTCTTTATCGGATGATTTTCAATACTTGAATCATGTCTGATTCAAGAACAAATAAAATACGCCAAGGTCCTGTCTTAAAGACACGGCCTTTTTTATTAATTACATCACTTTCATGGTATCTTTTCTCAAAATAGTCTAATAACATATGGGTTTGTTGTTTATCCAAATTCTTTAAATCTTCGTAAACAGATTCACTATAGCGTATGGTCATATCAGTCCCAATTTTTCCTTCAACTCAGCTGAAGTATAGGTCTTTGGCTTTTTGACATATTTTTCTAAAGCCTCTTCATATTCCAATACATCCAGTGCTTCTTTGATTTCATTAAGCGCGCTCTCACGTAAAAATTCAGAGATACTGATACCCTTTATCTCTGCAAAATTTCTAATCAATGTGTTCTCTTTCTCATTAAGTCTCAAGGAAACAGTGAATTTTTCGCTCATACGATATACCCCATTTTGATAGGTTAATTATATATGAAACTGTATTACAAGTCAATACAGTTGTATTACATTGTAATAAATTGTATAAAAAAACCAAAAGTATCATTACTTCTGGTTTAATATTTAATCATGGATTAAAGAATGATGTTGCCATCTACGATGATATCAATTTCTTGATTATCATAAGTAATACCGATAGCGTGCATATCTTCTGAACCAAACATGAAGTCTTCATGTAAAATGGAATCATTTGAATTGTTTGCTTTTAGCGTTTCGGAGTCCATTTCTGTACCACCCTTAATATTCATTGGGTAAGCACGTCCCAATGCCATATGGCATGAGGCATTTTCGTCAAAGAGTGTATTGAAGAATAGGATATCCAAATCAGAAATTGGAGACTGATGTGAGATTAAAGCAATTTCACCCAATCTAGCACTGCCTTCATCTGTTTCTAAAAGAGATTTCAGTGTTTCTTTTTCTTTCTTGGCATCGTAGTCTACCACTTTACCATCTTCAAACTTCAACCAAAACTCATCAATGAGCTTACCATTATAGTTAAGTGGTTTGGTACTATAGACGATACCGTTCACGTTTTGGCTATCTGGCATACTGAAGGATTCCTCAGTAGGCATGTTGGGATTAAAGGTGTAACCTTTCCCTGAAACTTCCATCCCCCCTGCCCAAATATGATCTTTCACAAGACCCACTTCAATATCGGTTCCCAATTTATTGGTGAAACGAATGGATTTAAAGTTATAATCATTGAGTTTCTTATTTTGGCTATGTAGTTTATGGTTATGCGCATCCCACAGTGCAACTGGATCAGTTTCTTCATCAATTCTCACTGAGTAAAGAATGGCTTCCAAGAGTTTTTCTTGACCTTCTTTTTCATCCAAGTCTGGGAATACAACTTCAGCCCATTCTTTGGTAGGTAAAGAAATTAAAGACCACTGTCCCTTATTGGCCATCATATACTCACGGTAGGCTTTTAGAGCCTCTCCACTGGCTTTAGATGCAGCAGCAATCTTAGTGCCATCTACATCTTTTAAAATCCCTGGTGAGGGTGCATAGACACTGAGAATACAGAAATCCTTTGAAATATAATCATTGAACTCATCAATACGCCATTGCGGAATATCGGTGAGGGTTTCAATGGATTGATTTTCATAATGCATTTTGCCAATATAGTCATCGCTAAACTTAACGATAACCTCTTTTGCGCCACTTGCATAAGCCTCATTAACACAAAGGCGGACAAATTCAACATGTTCCGCCTTGGCCTGAATGAGTAGCGTTTGTCCCTTTTGGACATTAACACCTGTTTGGATTGCAAGTTTCGCATACTTATTCATTAATTGATTCATTTATTACGACTCCTTGTTGCTATAGCATAGCATTGCTGCGCCAACAACACCTGGTTCGTCCAACTTCGCCAGTTCAAACTTAGTATTTCTCATACCAGGATGTACCAAGGTATTATAAACCTCAATGACGCGATTTAAATAAAGATTGGCTGACTTAGAAACGCCACCACCAATGACAAATACATGGGGTTCAACCACGTGTGCAATGGCAGATAAGACACTTGCAAAATCAACAACCATATTGTTAATAATCTCAGTAGCGATGGGATCTTCATTTTGATAAAGCGCAAAGATATCACCTGCAGAGGTAATGTCTTCAGAAATTTTTTCTTTACCAATACGAATCAACGCATCCCCTGATGCCCAATTTTCAACGGCACCCGGATTCAAGTGATTGATCTTGGGTCTAGAAGGGTCAATTACAATATTCGCAATTTCACCAGCATACCCAAAATTACCTGAGACCACTTGACCATTGACTACCAATGCACCGCCAATACCAGTAGAGTGCGTTACATAATAAACAATACGTTTACCCTTACCTGCACCCACAAGCGCTTCAGCAAGACCAGCAACATTGGCATCATTATCCATATAGACAGGCAAATTAAGGCGATCACTTAAATATTTCACAACGGGAAAATAAGCAAAATCTTTAATGTTGGTGGCTAAAGTAACATAACCATTTTCAGTATCCACTGGACCAGGAATACCCACACCAACACCCTCAACGCCCTCTTTGAGCTTAAGACTGTCAATCATTTCAATAATATTATTAAGTACGATTTCAGGTCCTTGATCCGATAAAGAAGGCGCTTTTACATCCTCCAAAATATCTCCAAATTCCGTCACAACTGCAACACGAACATTGGTACCACCAAGATCAACACCAATAAATTTTCTCATAATACGTTTCCCCTTTTATACAATTATTTTACTTCAATAATTTTCATGAAGTTAGTTGCACCAATTCCTGAAGGATATCCAGCAGAAATAATAACTTTACGGCCAGCTTTAATACCATAATCTTTAGCGATTTTTGAAGCCAATTCATCATCATTGGTCATTTGGTTTTTAACTTCTGAGTAAATTGGAATTACACCCCAGTGCAATGCCAAACTTCTTTGAACTTGACGATCAAAAGTTACAGCCAAGACTGGTACAATTGGACGATATTTTGAAATACGACGGGCTGTACTACCAGACTGCGTAAATGCAATAACTGCATCCACATCATCCATATTCAAGCAAGTTTCAGCAATTGACATACCAATTGAGTCTTGAGTTGTTGCATTTGAAGAAGCAATTGACATATCCAAACGATCTCTGAATGGGAAAATATCTTCCATTGCTGTAGAAATATTGAACATTGTTTTAACCGCTTCAGTAGGATAAGCCCCCACCGCAGTTTCACCAGATAACATAATGGCATCTGTTCCATCTAACACTGCGTTGGCAACGTCATTTGCTTCAGCACGAGTAGGACGTGGTGTACTCATCATAGATTCAAGCATATGGGTAGCAGTAATAACAGGTTTACCCAATTTATTTGCAATACTGATAATACGTTTTTGATAGATTGGAACCAAGTGAGAAGCAACTTCAACACCCAAGTCTCCACGTGCTACCATCACACCATCAGCAACTTCAAGGATTGATTCGATATTATCGACACCCTCTTGGTTTTCGATTTTAACGATGATTTGAATGTCTCCACGACCCTCATCTTCCAATACACGTCTAATGTCAAGTACATCAGCAGGTCTTCTAACAAAAGAAGCAGCAATATAATCAACATTGTTTTGAGCACCGAAACGAACATCTTTTTCATCTTTTTCACTTAAGAAATCCATCGACAATACAACATTAGGAATGTTAACACCCTTACGTGTTTTAATCATACCAGGGTTTTCTACACGACAAATCAAATCAGTTTCATCTTTATCAATTACGGTTAAGCGCACTTTACCATCATCAATTAAAATATAATCATCAACTTTTACGTCATTATGTACTTCAGGAACTAAAAGACAAAAACGTGTCTTATTCCCCATATAATTAGCATCAAAACCAATTTTAACAATGTCACCTTCATCAAAGTGAACACCGCCATCAAGCATATCAGCACAACGAATTTCAGGTCCCTTTGTATCCAGTAAGATAGAAAGGTTAATGCCTGTTTCCTCACTTACTTTACGCACCACATTCATACGTCTTAAATGATTCTCATGCACATCATGAGAGAAGTTAAAACGCACCACGTTCATCCCTTCTTTTGCAAGACTTGTGAGCATTTCCTCAGTTTCACTTGCAGGTCCAATTGTACAAACAATTTTAGTTTTCTTTAAATGTTCCATCTAATATTTCCTCCTATACCAATCGACGGTGTAACTCAAATAATTCTTTTCTAGATTTCTTAGTTAAGCTAAGCGCTTCTTGAATGTCCATGGTGACAAATTTATCATCCACCAAACAAACACATTTATTGGATTCACCATCCAACAGCGCACGCAGTGCACGATCTCCATATTGTGTTGCAAGGATACGATCACGCGCAGTTGGCGATCCCCCTCTTTGAATATGTCCCAATACAGTAGATCTTCCAGAAAAACTTGTATTACCTGAAATCTTTTGCGCCAAAAGTTCAACATCTGTAATTTTTTCTGAGATTAATATGATAGCATGTCGTTTTTTCTTCAACGCATCAATAGTTCTTAGTCTCTCTAGTACTTCACTTTCATCAAAACCAGTTTCCTTTGTGATTACGATCTCAGCACCCACAGTAATACCCGCATAAAGCGCCAAATCACCACAGCGATTTCCCATTACTTCAACTACTGAGCATCGATGATGCGAAGCAGAAGTATCACGAAGCTTATCTACGTTCTCTATAATGGTATTCAAAGCGGTATCAAAACCAATTGAATACGAAGTTGAATCAATATCGTTATCAATGGTTCCCGGAACTGCAATACAGTTAATTCCCATTTCAGAAAGTTCCTTAGCACCGCGATAGGTACCATCCCCACCAATCACAACCAAACCCTCAATTCCCAGGGCATTGAGATTATCAACGGCTTTCTGTCTTGTTTCAACCAACTTAAAATCATCCAAACGCGCTGATCCCAATAAAGTTCCACCCTTTGTGATCATATCACTCACATCATTACGATGCATTTGGAAGATTTCATTGTTTACAAGGCCTTGATATCCATTATAAACACCATATACTTCTAATCCCTCAGACAATCCAGCACGTACGACAGCACGAATGGCTGCATTCATCCCCGGAGCGTCTCCTCCTGAAGTTAAAACACCAATCTTCTTCATATTTCACCTCATTGTATATCATACCACTTTTTTGGCAATAAGTGGACAATAATTAGATATTTTTATAAACATCATTTCCGATTGTGTCGACGGTTTTCTCCAATTACAGCTAACGATTCTGAAATTGCATAGATTCGATCCACAAAACGCTTCGCCCGAACCTTATCAATATTTCCCCTTTGGTCAATCGCATAGAGATTTTCTAAATCAGTCATGGGATAATTACTCGTGAACAACGTCTTTTTATAGTTTTCCAAACGATAATTCAATAACGGTAATAAAACCTCATCCCGACCCCAAGCACTGATGGGTTCTGCACCCAAATCATCCAAGACAATAAAGTCAACGTTCTTTAGTGTTTCAATCGTATAGTCCACTTCATAACTCTTGGCAAAATTACGCTTCAAATGACTCAACAACTCAGCCACATTCACAAATGCAACCGATGACCCACTTCTTGCCATCATATTGGTAACACAAGCAGCCAAGTAACTCTTACCGACACCCAAATCACCATGAATATAATAACCAAGTACATCATCCTTCGTGAAACCAATCAAAGCACTTTGAGCTTCAAGTGACCCCTTCTTAAATACCCCCGTATTAAAATCAGCTGTTTGGAGCGATTTACTCAAAGGAAAAATAACGTATTGATTCAAATATCGCTTTTCCAAATGCACTTCAAGGGCCTGATCAATCACTTTATATTCATCCAAAAGCACCCCTGCAACATCATCATAAATCAAATTCACATATGCTCCCAAGTGCGGATTTTCTCTCAACTGTTGGGTACTGAGATCATTGACCCTTTGCAAAGATTCCAACCAATCTTTAAATCTAAAAGGGTTGTTTTCAATGACACTGAAAGGACAATGATAACGATCCATAAAATTTTGAATCGTTTTATTTTCCTTTAGCAATTGTATTAATTTTTGTTTGTCTTCAATTTGTTTATCAGACAATTCAAAATTAAAATTCTTAAGCACATCCATCAACGCTCATCCCCTTCCAACATCGCTTTAATCTTCTCACGCAACTCAGCCTCTTCTTGGTCACTCATATCCACCGAATCCTGATACTCAGGAACAGGAGCAACATGTTTTTTCGAATTTGAGATTTTGGGTTTTGTTTTGACTTCATCAGCCATAAACTTTTTAACATCATCCAAAGTTTCAATATTATTACGCTTCCAAGTCCCAGCAATCTTTTCAACAAAAGCACGACCCAAGTTTCCTTGATTTTCTTCTAAAACATATTCCAACAACCGATTGATAACTTGATTGTTAAAGCCAAAGTTATGTGACAAAGAATTCACCAAATTACGATCCCCATCACCCACATAATCATAGCCTTGTTTATATCGTAAAAAACTAATGGGATCGACATCATATGGATTTTCTTGATTCACCTTCATGCGACCCTGTGCTTTTTCAAGCGCAAACACAAACCCACGCATGTTAAAATGCCCAGTTTCAAAATCAGAATTATCAATTAATATACGACGCATGGTCGGCATATCAACTTGATATTCATCCCCTGCTTCTTTTACAATGTTCTTTAGTTCAAGGGTTCGCATCGCATAGGGATAAATGGCATCTGAAATATTATCAAAGAAAAATTCCACATCAAAACTATGATTCATTTCAGCTTTCTGTGCTTTCTCAAAAAATGACTCATGACTTTCATCCCAAACAGACAAACGAGAAACATCAAACTTCTTTGAAATGTTGGTCCCACTCACTTCCAGTGATTTATTTGGATATTTCATCACCATGTTTTTATATGCTTCTTGACCCATCACAATCGCAAACAAACGCCCAAACACAGAATGTGCCATAAATTGATAGGGGGATAAAGGTGCTTTGAGGACAACCTCGTAATCATAATCATGATACGTAACACAAAGATTCATACGCTCAAGTTCTTCTCTTTTACTCAAAACCACATCCACATCTTCATTTAAAATGCGGTATAAATCCTGAACTAAAAGCGTCTCTTCACGTCTACCAAATTCATATAAAGTGATATATAAATTTAGAGCATTAAAAGAAAAAGTAGGTTGGTATAGAAAAACGAGGGCTTCAAGTTGTTCATGGGTCAATTCAAAATCAGTCCGAACCACAATTTTCTCTTGCATTAAATAACCTCCTTTAAAACACTTTCCAATTGGTCCTGTAAATCATCCACACTCGCGTTGTTATAAACAACATAGTCCGATAATTTTTTTTTGGTTTCAGCATCAAATTGACGCTTCTCTCTGGCAATAATTTGTGACAATGAAAAACCTTTATCCAACAAACGCTGATGTCGTATCTCAGGTGAAGCATCAACACATATTGTCTTATCAAATAATGCCTGCATCTTCGCTTCATAAAGAAGGGGTACTTCAAAGAAAACGGGTGATTGGTGCGTCTTTATGATAGATTCAATGTCCAGTTGAACCTGATTGAAAACTTTTTTCTCAAGTTTTTCCAACAATAATGGATTATCAAAAACAATTTTTGCCAATGTTTTACGATCAACGGTCTCATCATCAAAAAGAATTTCAGATCCAAATTCATCCAAAAGCCAACCATATAAAGCACCCTCAATTTCATAATACTGATGGGTAAAAGCATCCGTGTCATAAACGGGATAGCCCTTTGATTCTATATACGCACTGACCGTGGATTTTCCTGATCCAATGGTCCCTGTAATTCCAATTATCATTTTCTCACCTTCTGACATTTTTCACAATAAACAGACGTTCTACCTACAATTTTCAATTTTTTTAAAGTATGTCCACATAGAGAACACGGTTCATTAAATCGACCATAAACATTTAACGCAACTTGAAACCTACCCGTAACCCCCAAACTCGACGTATAGGAGCGAATGGTCGTTCCCCCTTGTTCAATGGCTTTTTTCAAGACAATCTGTGTATTCTCTATGATTATTTTGAGATCCTTCGCATTCAGCTTAGATGGATTGGATAAGGGATGAATTTTCGAAAGAAACAAAATCTCATCCGCATAGATATTACCAATGCCCGTGATAATCGATTGATCCAATAAAATTCCTTTAATGGCGGCCGTTCTATTTTTAAAAGCATTTTGAAGGTAAGCAACATCCAATTTTCCATCAAAAGGTTCCAACCCAAGATGCTTCCCTTGAAAGTAAGTATCCAAATCATCCACGACTGCCATCCTAGAAAATTTACGCGTATCCAAATAATGAACCAACGTATGAGGCGTTTTTAAGATGAGATGCGTGTGTTTTGATTTTTCTTGGAATGCATCAAACAAATGAAACTTCCCTTCCATTCTAAGATGCACCACCCAATATAAGCCATTTGAAAACCCAAAGACCAAGTATTTTCCCCTTCTTTGAAAAGATTCAAAATATGCCCCAATTAAAGCCTCCAATGGATACGGGGAATTCCCTTCTAGAAGGGGTTTATAATATAATTTAAGATCCAACACTTCTTGATTGATCAAATTTTCTTTTAAAACATTTTTTATTGTTTCAACCTCTGGTAATTCAGGCATTATGATTCCATCCAATTCTTACCCACACTGGAAGAAACTTTTAATTTAACAGGCCAATCCACCACAGTTTCCATGATTCTGACGATATCCTTTTTAACCATTTCCAATTCATCCATGGGGACATCAAATACCAATTCATCATGAACCTGCAACAATAATTTAGTTTCTTTATCTTTAAGATAACGATCCACTTCGACCATAGCCAACTTAATAATATCAGCTGCCGTACCTTGAATGGGCGCATTCATCGCTGCTCTTTTACCAAACTCTTTAACAGCCCGGTTGGCATCAAAAATTTCATGAATATAGCGACGTCGTTTAAAGAACGTTTCAACATACCCTTCTTTAACACAAAAATCCACTTGTTCATTCATATATTTAGAAATATTAGGATACACTTCATGATACTTTTCAATATAATTTTTCGCATCTTTAACTGAAATATTTAATTGTTGCGACAAACCATAATCACTCATTCCATAAATAATACCAAAGTTAACAGATTTTGCTTCACGACGTTGACTTGAATTGACCGCTTCAACCCCAAAGATATCTCTGGCAGTTTCCTCATGAATGTCACGATCCTGATTAAAATCTTCAATCATTTTATCTTCACCTGCCAAAAAGGCCAAGACTCTCAATTCAATTTGCGAATAATCAATACTTAAAAGTACGTTGTCTTCAGAAGCCACAAAAGCACCCCGAACCCGTTTACCCGCTTCGTCTTTAACAGAAATGTTTTGAAGATTGGGATCTGAAGAACTCAAGCGCCCTGTTTGAGTTGCATGTTGGTTTAAAGTAGTATGAATTTTACCTTGAGAACTGATATGTTTTTGAAGACCCACAGCATAAGTACTGTATAACTTTTGAAGTTTACGATATTCTAAAATAAGTGAAATAATTGGGTGGTGATTCACAAGCCCTTCCAAAACATCAACGGCTGTTGAACGTTTCTTTCCAGTGGGCAAACCCAATTCATCAAAGAGTACCGTAGCCAGTTGTTTAGGAGAATTAAGATTAAATTCACTTTCAACATATTTAAAAATATCAGAAGAAACGATATCCATTTTTGTTTTGGTATCCATGGCGATGCCTTCCAACACCTCAATATCGACATAAAAACCCAAAGCCTCCGCTTTCGCAAGGACGGGTGTTAAGGGTGCTTCAATTTGTTGATAAACACCCAAGGTTCCTTCGGTTTCAGCACGCTTTATCTGTGCATCCCAGACATCAAACATCTTCTGAGCAACATCCTGTCCTTCACCCCATAGGTTAAAAGCATCTTTCACTTTGTCAAAGTTGGTATGATTGCCATCTACAATAAAGGAAAGCAACATTAAATCATCAAAATTATAATCATCAATATCAACCTTCAAATCTAACAAAAATCGATATAAAGGTTTACTTTCAGAGATAAGGACACGACTCTTTTTCAAAAGACTTAAGAAATCAGGATTCAAACCTATTTCCTGAGGTGATAAAAAGCTTGCACGCACACCATCTGAACAATACACACCTAAAAAACCTTCTTTTTTATCAATATCCCAGTAAATCGAAACATCATTGCCAACCCAACTTTCATCAAATTGAACCAGAGAGACCTCAGTTTCATTAGCCGCTTCTTCAACTACCTTTACCAAGGAATTCATATCATACTTTCGATAAAATGCATTGGTGGCATGTACATCAATATCCAGCCTAAAACTATCCATATTGATTTCGACAGGAACATGGGTATTGATGGTTGCCAAGTCATAAGACAAATAAGCTTGGTCTTTATACAATCTTAAATTATCTCCCATTTTTCCTTTGATATTGTCTACGTCTTCATAAATCTTATCTAAAGAACCATACTTCAACAACAATTTAAGTGCCGTTTTTTCTCCAATAGAGGGCACACCCGGAATATTATCTGAACTATCACCCATGAGTGCCTTAAGATCAATTATTTGCGCAGGCGTTAACTGCGTTTCACTCATCAATAAAGCTTCATCCATTCTTACAATATTGGTCAACCCTTTTTTCATCAATAAAACATCGGTATGTTTATCAATAACCTGAAGTAAATCACGATCACTGGTTAAGACATCCACTTCATCATTTGAGAATTTTTTAGCCAAGGTACCAATGATATCATCAGCTTCATACCCTGAAAGTTCCAAACGATGAATGTTGGCAGCATCTAAAAATTCCCGTATTAAAGAAAATTGTGAAACCAAGGCTTCATCCACTTCCTTGCGGGTTCCCTTATAATCTGTAAAAAGATCATGTCTGAATGTTTTATCACCCGTATCAAAGGCGATCAAGATATGGGTCGGTTCAAATAACTCCAATGCCTTATTTAACATGGTTGAAAATCCATAGACAGCATTCGTTGGAACACCTGCGGCACTGGTCATCAGACCACGAGTAAGGGTCCCATAATAGGCTCTAAATAACATTGAATTTCCATCAATTAATAAAATTTTTCTCATAAACTCTCCCTCATCTTAAAATAAAACCCTTAAACTATTGCCTAAGGGTAATCAATTTCATCTTCGTTAGCCGTTTCACCCAAGGACATCAACGTTTCCAAATTTTGATACATCAATGAAATATAGTCTTCATTATTTTCGATATCTGAAGCACTTAGGTTATATAAATTATGGAGATTAATTTGCGTTAAATCAAGTTCAGTCTTAATTTGATTGAACAATCTCGTGTAATCATCAGGCATATTGCTATCAAAGGCAATATAACTAACACCATCTGCTTGAATACGATCACGATAGACATTCAACAATGCCTCATCTGGTAAAACACCATATTTAGACAAAACAAGTGGGTAAATATTCACACCATAACTCTTTTGCCAATTACCATAGGTAGGTGTCAAACTCACAAAAGAAATCTGAGATTCCACATTTCTTAAAGCTTGATAATCCGCATAAAGACGGACCAATTCAATTTCCAAAGCCTCAAAATTATCGTTAAAATAAGAAGCTTGGTCAGGATATTTTGTGACAAGATAATCTAAAACAGAACGCCCCATCGATGTCATGGCGATGGGATCAATCCATAAGATAGGATCTGAACTATACATATCGTAATGATCCAATAATGAAGTTTCGTAATAAGGGCCTTCTATCGTAGTATTTTGACCCGCAATGGTAATATTTTGGTAACGTTTAAAATCATATAATTTTGCGTAATGTGATAAATCAACCATTTCAGCACTGGCTGAATTCAAGGCATCTTCATAGAGTAAGAAATAAGGTTGCGCTTCACTAATATAGAAAATTACATCCGCATCCTTTAAGACTGTTTCATAATCTTCTACTATCTGAGCACGCTGCGCAATGTCGCCTGTGTCCAAACGAATCACATTAACCCGTTCACCTGCAATTTTTTCAACTAAAAACTGCAAGGGATAATTGGTCACTACAATGTCCAAAGAGCCTTGAATACATCCCGTTAAAGTAAACAAGGACAAGACTGTTAATATTGTTTTATTTAAAATACGTTTCATAAATACCTCACTACAACTATTATAACCCATTTTAGAGCCTAACGATATGTTATTTTATCGATAAGCTTATTTGCATAATTGAACAACCGATACACAATGGGCAAAAACAGCAAATTACCAAAAATCACCCATACAGTTCTATCCACTAAAAAAGTTTGAAACGGAATGTATTGTTGTTTGAAAATATAAATCATGGCGTACATGATTGCCTCTTTAATAAAAAGGCCCAAAGCCATCAAAAGACTCAACTCCAAAACTGTTTCACCAATATGACGATACCAAATGCGAATCAAAATGGCCGAAATACCATAACTCATATAAAAAATAGGAAAACTTTGGTAATGCAACATGTCCATCACAAAACAGACAACTAAGACTTTGACTGTAATTTCAAAACGATTGTCCTTATTGGTCATCATCAAAAGTCCCAATAAATGAAGTTGACTTACAAATAAAATTTTAGGACCGCCAAAAGAATTAAAGATCGCTTGAATCACAAAATCAAGCGCCAATAAACTCAAAAGTAATAGGCCATGGATAAAGCGCGTATATCTCATGGTGTCTTCACAACCCGAATATACTCAATTGCATTAAAATTCACATCAGATTTTGCTTTAACCGAAATCCCAACACCATCTGCCACCTGTCTGATTTCAGAAACTTCTCCAAAGTACAAACCTTTTGGAAAATGGCCGCCCAGCCCAGAGGTTAAAATCCTTTGATTCGTTCTTAAAGCATCACTGGAATCCATCAATTGGATATCAAAGGTTTGTGAATTGTAATCATAGTTATTTAAAATCCCTGAAACAAAAGTATTTTCATCGATCTCAATAATTAAAGAAATTTTAGTATGATCATCATTGGATGTTAAAAGAGAAACAATACTGTTATTTTCGTTAACCAAAATGACTTTTCCAACCATACCATGGGATGAGATAACCCCATCATTAACAGAGACCCCATCTTTTTCACCAATATCAATGGTAACAACACGGTTCCAAGATTCAAATGAGCGATCAATAACACGACCCGAAATCATTTCAATATCAGAATAAACACTGTCCAAACCATTGAGCGCTTTCAAATTTTCAATTTCTTCTAAATAGAGTTTTTCTTTCAATTCCCAATCCGATACAGTTTCAATATATTGTCTCAAGCTGTCATTTTCACCCCGTTTTTCCCAAAAGGAAATATAATCATGGGTAATGTTGGCAAAAGTTTCAGCAGGATACTCAAACAGAGCATAACGAACCATCGAGAAAAAACCGTACACTTCTTGATCCGTCGTACGGTAAAATTGTGTGTGACGCAATAAATTAAACCCCACCAAGGAGATTATTAACGCCACAATAATATTCAATAAAAATTTAGTTAGCACTGTTTCTTTTTTCAACTGTATCACCTTGGTTAATTATACAAGATTTTAAGTCAAAGTTAAACTCATAAACGGGCGTTCACAAGTTTTTTACGTATCTATCACAAATAAGTGCGGCATTCTCTGACGAATTGATACAAATGACCCTTCTGATACAATTAAATGATCCAAAATATAAACTCCCATCATATGTCCAGCATCTACCAACATCGCTGTGGTATCCAAATCCGATTGACTGGGTATTAAAGATCCACTGGGATGGTTGTGAACCAAGATGATGCGAGAAGCACTCAATTTAACGGCTTCTTTAAATACCTCGTGGGGATGAACCACAGAACGATCTAAGGTTCCCTTGAATAAACGAGAATGACCCAATAAACGATTTTGTTTGTCCAGGTAAATTGCAATGAAGTATTCTTGTAACGAATAGCCCACTTCTAAATTTAACCAAGACACCAGCGCACTGGGCTCATCAACCTGCAAAACTTCATAATTCTTGGGCTGAATCATGCGCTTACTCACTTCCACCAACGCCAGCATTTCTGTTGCTTTCACATGAGATATACCTGGAATTTGTAAAAGTGCATCCCGATCAATTTTATTCAGACCATTCAAAGACTTACAAATCTTTAAAATCTCATCAGCAACACTGAGGGCTGAATGCTTTTTTGTGCCTTGGCGCACAAACAAAGCCAAAAGTTCCCGATCACTCAGATTATCAAAGCCCAAACGCATTGCTTTTTCTCGCGGCCTTAAATCCAAGGGTATCTCTTTAATTTTCATATCTATCACCCTTATCAATTACGACATCTTTAAATGAAAGCCTAAAAAAAGTGTACCAAAGTACACTTTAATCAAGCACAGAGATAACTGCAGGAGCATAAGTCTCTTTAATATATTTTAAGACCGCTTCGTCTTTTAAAGCCTCAAGAATCGCCAAAGACTTATCGGAGGACTCTTCCCCATTTCTTACTGCAATCACATTCACAATATTAGCGATGGTAGCATCATCAATGGTTTCCGCTTGTAGACCACGATCAGTAATATTTCCAGTGAGCGCCCAGTTTGCGTTAACCACACCATAAGCAGCACTATCTAAGAGTTTGGGTGTATTCTCAGCACTCACCAAACGAATTTCTATCGCAACATGGTAGGTAACGATATCATTGAGTGTGGCGGTATCACGGTTATCATTTAAAGTAATCCAACCCAATTCTTCCAACAATTTAAGTGCACGGGGTAAATTGGTAGCATCATCTGGTACCACAACCACATCATCAGCTTCAACAGCATCTAAACTCTCTTTAGAACCGGTATAAATAGCAATCGGCTCATAATGAACCTTAATTAAAGGCACCAAATCTGTACCATGTTCATCATTAAAGTTTGTCAAATAAGGAATATGTTGGAAATAGTTTGCATCCAACTCCCCATTTTCAAGTGATTTATTGGGAGCAACATAGTCATCAAACTCAATGACTTCAAGTTCATAACCCAAAGCTTCCAATGGTGCTTTTAACTGTCTTAAGAAATCAGCGTGGGGTAAAGAAGTCCCACCCAATACAATCTTCTCCAATTGACCGGTATCACCTTTGTCCTTTGAAGCACCACAACCTACAAGCACCAACAATACAACGAGTATACTTAATATTTTTTTCATCTTATAATCCTCCTTGGTATGAAAAAAAGCACGTCATCCATAAGGATGAGCGTGCTCTCATGTTACCACCTTAATTCGTGTTAACCTCACAGCCAACACCTCTTCGAGTTCTATCAAACTCTATCGCTATAACGGGCCAACCCGGTTGGATCTAAATTTATATAAAAAATCTCAATCCCACAGCTCCAAGACCATATTCAGTTCACTGCCACTTACTTACTTCCACCACATGTAAGCTCTCTGTAAAGTTTTCATAAACTTACTCTTCTTTTCATCGCTTGTTTCAATGTAATTACATTATAGCTAAATTCAAATAGATGTCAACCTTTTATTAAAATTAATTTTCTTTACGATTAATCGTTAAATGAAGGTCTTCCAATTGTACATCTGTTGCAGGTGAAGGTGCATTGGTCAATGGACAACGCGCTGAAGCATTCTTTGGAAATGCGATAACGTCTCTGATTGAGTTTGAATGGGTTAATGCCATTGCAAAGCGGTCTAATCCAAAAGCAATACCACCATGAGGAGGTGTACCATATTGGAATGCATCCACAAAGAAGCCAAATCGTTTTTGGATTTGTTCAGGTGTAAAGCCAATCAACCCAAACATTTTTTCTTGTAATTCTTGTTGGTAAATACGCATCGATCCACCCGCAATTTCAAACCCATTTAAAACAAGGTCATAGGCTTGAGCAATTACTTCTAAAGGTTTAGAATCCAGTTTCTCTACATCTTCAGCTTTGGGCGCTGTAAAGGGATGGTGTCTTGCAACCAAGTTTCCTTCCTCATCTTCTTCAAACATGGGGAAATCCACAACCCAAGCATATTTAAAGGTGTTTTCAGGGATCAAATCAAAGTCTTTAGCCAATTGAAGTCTTAAGGCACCCATTGCGTTTGCGCAAGATTCCCATGCACCCGATCCAATAAAGAGAACATCCCCTTCTTGAAGGTTGTATTCACGGATTAAGGCCTCTTTTTCTGTTCCAGAAACAAACTTTGCAGCAGAACCACTGAATTCATGATTTTGATACTTAAGCACCACAAGACCCATTAAACCATTCTTTTTCACCAAGTCGGTATACTTATCAATCACCTTACGTGTAAAAGTATCTGCATGATTTCCAGTTAGTATTAAACCTTTAAGCACACCCCCGGTATTTAAAATATCTGAGAATACTTTAAATTCAGAATTACTAAAGACAGCATTAAAATCTTGCAATAAAAGCTCAAAACGTAAGTCCGGTTTGTCACTGCCATAATGATTCATGGCATCCACAAATTTAATTTGCGGAAATTCAGGTTGTTCTAATCCAAGGACATCCACCATGACATTTGAAGCGACTTTTTCTACAAGGGCCATAAATTGATCTTGAGACAAGAATGATGCTTCAATATCAACTTGAGTAAAGTCAAGTTGACGGTCTGCTCTTAAGTCTTCATCTCTAAAACAACGGGCAACTTGGTAGTATCTCTCAAAGCCACCAATCATCAACAATTGTTTGAAAATTTGAGGCGATTGGGCCAAGGCATAAAACTCCCCTGGATGCACTCTTGAAGGCACCAAATACTCACGTGCACCCTCAGGTGTAGATTTGGTGAGCATGGGTGTTTCAATATCAATGAAGCCCATAGATTCCAATGTATTACGCATATTGGATGTAATTTTAGCTCGTGTCATCAAACGATTTTGCATAATCGGACGTCTTAAGTCAAGGTAACGATATTTCAATCGTGTATCCTCTAATGCATCGGTGTCATCCGCAATAATAATCGGTGTTTGTTTGGCTGAATTCACAACTTCAATCGCTTGAACCTCAATCTCTACATCACCCGTCAACAACTTCGGATTCTTATCTTGACGTTCACGCACAATCCCACTTATCGATAAAATATATTCACTTCGAACTTTTTCAATGACCGGAAAAGCATCCTGATTTACGACCAACTGAACAATGCCTGATCGATCTCGCAAATCGATAAAAACAATCGACCCAAAGTTACGTCTTTTGGCGACCCAACCGACCAAATGAACTGTTTCATCCACATTCTCAATTCTTAAATTACCATTATGGTGTGTTCTTTCCATTATTTCTCTCCTAACCAATTTTTCATAACAGACTCAAGTGCCTCAAATTCGATGGTGACTTGTGACTGTGTTTCTATATGTTTTAATGTTAATTTATTTTCTTTTACTTCTGCATCCCCCAACAAAATAGCAACTTTCGCTTGCGTACGATCCACCAGTTTAAACTGTGCCCGCATGGAGCGATTGTTGAAGTCCATGTCTACAGTATAACCCAAATCCCTTAAAGCCTGAGCCGCTTTTAATGACAAGGCATTGGATTCTATGTCTAAAGGCATGATAAACACATCCAAGGAAGTTTTATCCGCGATATCTATGTTGGCAAGTTCTAAGAAAACCATCAAGCGCTCAATCCCCATCCCAAATCCAAATGCACTGACACTGGGGCCACCGTAGTGTTCGACAAGCTTATCATAACGACCTCCCGCAAAGATGGTACTTTGGGCACCGGCATTATCATCGGTAGAAATGACTTCAAAAACTGTATGGTGGTAATAATCCAATCCCCGTACCAGTTTTGGATTCACTTCGTAAGAAACACCCAAACTGTCTAAGGTATCACAAACAGTTTTAAAATATTCAGACGAGGCTTCATTTAAAGCATCTCTATTTGTGGGTGCATTAATCAAAGCTTCATGGTCTTGGTAATATTTATCATCTAAAATTCGCAACGGATTTTGTTTGAAGCGGCGTTGATTGTCTTCACCCATATCATCAATATAAGGCGCAAAGTGATCTACCAATATCTCACGATACTTCATCTGACTTTCAGCATCACCCAAAGTATTGATGACCAATTTATAATTATGAAGTCCCAGTTCATCCAAAACTTTGAGCCCCAACAACATTGCTTCCACATCAGCGTAAGCACTCTTTTCTCCAAAATACTCAACACCAAATTGATAATGCATTCTCATGCGTCCTTTTTGGGGTCTTTCATATCTGAAATTGGGTGAAATATAGAAATACTTTTGAACTGCTGTTCCTTGTGCATACAGTTTGTGTTCAACATAAGCACGCACCACCCCGGCAGTTCCCTCAGGTTTCAAACTCAATGAACGACCACCACGATCTTCAAAAGTATACATTTCCTTATTCACAACATCAGAAGCATCATTACCCCTATCAAAAACTTGGGTATGTTCAAAAATGGGGGTTTTAATCTCTGTGATATGGTATTTTGTACAAAGATCTCGCGCAATCTCTTCGATCTTTTTCCAAGTTTGCATCGTTTCACCATAGACATCCTGAGTCCCACGTGGTGCTTTAAACATATTTGACATAACAATACTCCTTCTTTCTTAAAAAATAAAAATAAAAGATGATCCCAAGGACACGAAACGTGTGGTACCACCTTTTTTTTATACTTAATCTTTAACGCAGATATACGGATATCCCTACTAATAATTCAGGTATCTTCCTTCTGTGGGTCACATCAAATTCCAAAGTATACCTTTCACCAAAGCGGTATCTCTCTTTACAATGTAGCTTGATTCAGTCACAGTCAAACGAATGTATATGAATAAGATAACATAAGAATGTACTCTTTTCAATTGATTATAAGATTTTTCTTTCAACACGAACCACTGAGTCAACTTTTCTAAGATTTGCGACAAGGTTACGCAAATGTTGGGAATCATTCACGACCACACGCATGGTGGTGGTAACGTGAACTTTATCTTCATTCAATTCAGAATTTACAGCGGTCAACTTCACTTTTAATTGAGAAGCCGTCGTAACAAGGTCCGTCAACAAGAAGTTTCGGTCAGTAGAAAAAATGCTAAGGACGGTTTCATAGTCACCATGTTGAAATTCAGTTTCCCAATAAACATCGATCAAACGCTTGGTTTCATTCACAATGTTGGGACAGTCTTTACGGTGTACCTTGACCCCTTGACCCTTGGTTACATATCCAATAATATCATCCCCATATACAGGTGAACAACATTTGGACATTGAAACCATCATCGAATCAATCCCTTTGACACGAACGCCGCTATCCCCTTGCGGTTTTCGTTGGGTAGTACTTTGTTTCAATAATTTTTCAAATCGTTCAGCGTCATCTAACGGAATTTTATGAATCGATAACTTTTCAAATACCGACTGCAGTGATAAGGCCTTGGTTGCAATCGCAAACATCAAGTCATTCACAGAATTCACCGAGAATTGACTTAAAATCGATTCAAGACGCTTAGAATGTTTGATTTCCTTATCATCAATATTACGGCGCTTGGCTTCTTCGCGGAACATTTGTTCCCCTTTTTGAATGAGGCTGTCTTTTTCTTCATGTTGTTTACGTAAAATATATTGACGAATTTTATTACGAGCATGACTGGTCTTCACCACTTTCAACCAATCTTCAGAAGGACCTGAGTTTTTATTGGTCGTGATTGAAACCACATCACCCGTCTTTAGCGGGGTGTTTATAGGAACCAGGGTTCCATTAACGATGGCCCCAACGGTTTGATGACCCACTTCAGTATGAATACGATACGCAAAATCAATCGGCGTTGCTGAATTGGGTAAATCAATGACACGCCCCTTGGGCGTCATAACATAAATATTGGCTTCAAAAATATCCTTACGCAAGAGATCCATAAAGTCACCCGCGTCCTCGTCCATATCATCGGTCATCATATTGAAATCTTTGAACCACGCAAGGCGATCTTCAATCTCCTTACGACCTTTAATGGGTTTGGCAACACTGCCTTCTTTATAACGCCAGTGCGCAGCAACCCCGCGCTCAGCAATTTCATCCATTTCATAAGTACGAATTTGAATCTCAAAAATAGTCCCTTCATCCCCCACAATGGTTGTATGTAAGGATTGATACATATTGGATTTGGGCATTGCGATATAATCTTTCAATCTTCCCGGAATGGGGCGATACTCAGCATGAATATATCCCAACACTTCGTAACAATTGAGTTCCGATTCGGTTACAATCCGAATCGCAAGTAAATCCAAAATTTCATCAAAACGACGGTGACGGGTTTCCATTTTTTTATAAATACTATATAAATGCTTAGAACGCCCAAAAATATTAAATTTAATATTATTCTCAAGTAACATCTGAGATATATTGGTAATCATATGGGTAATTTGTGCGTCACGCTCAACCTTACGCATTTCAACCAATCGCGCAATCTCATAATACTTATCACGATGAAGATATTGAAAACTTAAGTCCTCAAGCTCATTTTTAATTTGAGCGATCCCCAATCTATGGGCAATCGGCGCATAAACTTCTAAAGTTTCTTGCGCAATTCGCATTTGTTTTTCAGGTTTATGAAATTGTAAAGTGCGCATATTATGTAATCTATCGACAAGCTTAACAAAAATAACACGGATGTCATTGGCCATCGCGATGAAAATTTTACGATGGTTGGCCGCTAGATATTCTTTTTCATCAGTAAACTCAAGATTACCAATTTTCGTAACCGCTGCGACAATCATGGCAATATCTTCGCCAAACTTCTCTTGGAGTTCTTTTTCGCTTACACCACAATCTTCAATTACATCATGTAAAAGACCTGCAGATATGGTAATAGGAGACATTGATAGTTGTGCAAGAATATGCGCAACATGCATCAAGTGAACCAAATAAGGTTCGCCACTTTTACGATACTGGCCACTGTGCTTTTCTTTCGCAAATTCGTATGCATCCGTAATGAGTTTGATACTATCTTCATTTTTTATATATTTATTGACCTCATCTAGGATCACTTGTAATGATATATTCATGGGCATAGACTCACCTCCTTTTAATTGAGACAAAAAACGAAGTTTACACTTCGTTTAATAATCTAAAATTGTATAGATTTCGATATTGTTCAGTTTGTCACGGCCTCTTAAATCAGAAAGTTCAATTAAGAAAGCACAACCAACAACCTCGGCACCTATCTCTTGTACCAAGCGGACAGTAGCATCTACCGTTCCACCAGTTGCAAGTAAATCATCAATGATCAACACTTTTTGACCCGGCTTAATGGAGTCTTTATGAATATGAAGTTCATTGGATCCATATTCTAGATCATATTTAAACGATACAGTTTCTCTTGGTAATTTACCAGGTTTTCTCACTGGTACAAAACCAATTTCTAAATTTGTTGCAACAGGACATCCAAAGATAAAACCACGAGACTCAGGACCGACAATCACATCTGCCCCTACTTTCTTGGCAAATTCTGTAAACAAATTGGTTGCTTCAGAAAATGCAGCCCCATCTGCCATTAAAGGCGTAATATCCCTAAACATGACACCCTCTTGTGGGAAGTCAGGTATTGTTGCGATGTATTTTTTTAAATTCATTGTTTTTCCTCCAAATATAAAGATATTATAACACAGTTATGCCTTCTTAGACATTTTGTTTTTGTGTTTCCATCCGATGTAAACAAAGATAAAAAGAACTGGGATCCCAAGCACGTATAAATGCCAAAATCCTTGAGCCTTACCAATGGGACGCAAACTCAAAATCAAATGACGACTTGTAACATCGAATATGACCATTTCCTGATCGTTTACTTCAACAGGACTTTGCGATTCAAACACTTGATTCTGTTTATAATCATAAACAAAAACCAATTGATCCTTTGCGCTTTCGATATAATCTGCATGAATTCCCATTTTAAAATGATGTTCCAGTGGATACTTCAAACTCAAACTATAGGCACCTGGCTGTTTGATATATTGATAAATTGAGTTTGTGGTTAAAATTTCAATAAAATTAAAACTCAAGATCGCATCTTTATCCGATTTTTCATTAAAAATAAATTGAATTTTGGGGTTCATTTCCATATCGACCAAATGAATCACCAAATATTGTTCACTTTCTAATTTACCCAATAACTCAGAAGGAACGACAATATGATTAAAATAAGAAAAATTATCCCGCATCATCGCACTGGGTAAAGAGATATAAATATGACTGGTCTCATATAAGTCCATATAGGTTGCAATTGAAGCAACAGGCAATTCCAAATCATAACGATTGTTATTGTAGTAAGTATCCTGATGAAGTGTTAAATGTAGACCTGCAGAACCTTCATTATAAACATCCAAAGAAATGGTTTGAATTTCAGAGGTGGCTGCTTTTCTTTTGACTGTAACTTCAAGCTTTGCTTCTATATCATTCACCTTAGCAATAATAGAAGTTTCACCTTCTTTTAATCCCGTAATGATGCCATCTTCAAGTTGCACAATACTATTATCTGAAACCGTGTATTTTATATTCTTTTGAGTTGTCGTATCATAAGGCACATAAATGATTTGAGGGATATTACGTGTTTCATCAATTTCCAAAACGATTTTATCTGGATTGAACTCCATTTTCTTAAGCGGTACTGTAACAAATAACTCCATTGTCTCAACGTGGTTATCTAATGTTGCTGTAATGGTTGTTTTACCAATTTTCAATCCTGTGACACGCCCATTTACAACCGTCGCAACATCCGGATTGGATGAACGCCATACGACATTCGATTCATGAATCGTACTGGGCGAAATTTCAAATTCAATATCATAGTAAAGATCACGAATTAAGTAGAATGTGTTTTCTTTAAAGGTTATGGTTCCGGTTAAAGGCAATACCGTAATCGAAAAATCTTGGGTATAGTGTTCTTCTTTATTATCAACACGCACCAAAAGTGTGACCGTTGCATTACCGGCAGCTTTCCCCGTAATCGTAAGTTCTCCATTCAAAAGCTCAGCAACTACCACATCTGTATTTGACGATGTGACGATGGTTATATAAGGTTCTTCCAATAAAATTGAATAAGGAATGGTTTGCGTGGTGTTCACATCAATTTGGTAAGCATCCCTTTGCACCACGATAACGGGATCTGCTTCTACTAAAGGTTCACTATCCTGAGCCAAAATTGGGTTAAAAAAAACAAACGCCAATAAGGATAAAATCAATACTTGCTTGATAAAATTTTGCATAAAGGTGACCTCCTTACTTATTATTTTAACATATCTATTTGAAAAGATAATTTGAATCTTGGGTGAAATTGAAAACTCCCAACCAAAACTTCTGCAGCATTCAAATCTTTGGGTGTTGCAGTGGCATTAAAGTAAACCGCATCTTTAAACCAATAATTGCTAAAGACATATTTATAACCAAAACCATTCAACTTAACCATTTTATAATCCAAGGGTTTATCAATCGCAAAGAGCGGTAATTTAAAACCTTCACCAAAGGGTTCAAATTGATTCAAGTTTTTAAAATCAACATCCTGAAGTTTTTCTTCAAGATAGACAATTTCAGATGTGGTAGAAACATCCTTTAATGTCGCAACCACGGCCTCTACATCACGTTTGAAGTTTTCGAAATGAGATACTTTTATACTCATTCCAAAAGCAAAATCATGTCCTCCGAAGGCTTCAAAATAATCTGGATTTAAATGATCAAATAAAGACTTGAGCGAAATCGTATTGGAACGGGCACTCCCCTTATAGACCTGACCTGACTTTTTTAAAATGAATGCAGGCTTCTCGGTTAGATTGATAACTTGATTGGCAACAATCCCCAAAACCCCCTCATGGAAGCTATCATCCACAATTACATCTACCAAACCAGAACCCATTTTTGAGATCGCAATATCTTTTGCGATTTGACCTTTTTTCTTACGCACATCATCAATCACAAAAATTTGACTGGCATAATTCTTAATCAACTGGGCATCATCACTCAATAAATAGGCCACCATCGTATTCATATTGACTTGATCCGCCATCCTACCTATTGAGTTGATCTTTGGAATGACTTTAAAAGCCAAGACCGTTGCGTCATACGCTGTTTGTTTGGATATGGCATCAATATTTAAAATAGTATTTTCATTTAATACCTTTAATCCAGCCTTAATGATTTCACGATTCTTGCCCCAAACAGGCATCACATCCGCAATGGTCGCCAAGGCGGCATAGGCTTTAATTTTAGGGGTCAAATAACCCACGTGTTCTGCAACCAAATACATCAAGCCACTGGCACACATGCTCCCAAAGTATGCATCCAAGTAGTGTGAATGCAGTAAAGGCACCTCTAATTTTGATTCAATGAGATGGTGATCAACCACCGCAACTTTCATTCCCAGTGAAAGCGCATGTTTAATCTCAAGTTGTGCCTTAACACCATTATCAACCAAGAGTAAGTGTGTATAGCCCTTTTCATGGGCCATATCGACCGTATTTATGGAAATACCATAACCCTCATCAAATCGATTTGGAATATAGTATCCTACAGCATCTACCCCCAAATGATGGGCAAGCGTTTTAGCAATGGCGGTACTACAAACACCATCCGCATCGTAGTCTCCCCCAATCATTAATTTATTGGCACCCTTTATAAAATCAGCGATTTCGCTGACAGAAGGATGATCACATTGCTGATGCACATCATGCATAAGCTCATAGACCCTTTCATCACTTAAATTCAAACTCCCCATTATTTTTTGAATAAAGGTACCGTATCCTTCAAAACGCGGATCCTTTTCCAATTGACTATATGCGACCATAACTCACTATCCTTCTCATCATCCATCCAAAAATTAACATCGATGTTATCGATAACATCAATAACACGGTTGATTCGACTACAAAACTAAAATTCGTTGAAACAAAAAGTAAAATGGGTAAGTAAATTAAAACAAGAATGGTTGCATTACGCGACACAAAATTTAAAATACCCGCCTCCGTAAATAAATCCTCAGAAATTTGAACAATCATAAAATTATAAATCAAATTAAAACGAATCATTGAAATCATGGGTACACTTACTGGAACCTTATAGATATTCACAAATAAATATAAGAAAATGTAAGACCCTATGGTTAAGACGATATACTGTAAAGCATGGACTTTGGATCTGATTAAATACATCACAACGGCCAAAACCAAGACACTCATCATAATAAGAAAATCAAAGACATAGGATTCAAATAGAAAAGTCTCTAAATTCGTAGCATAAACTTGGCTCACTGAATCCAATTTAATATCAATGTCATCTTTGACTGCCCTTAACATGGTTTGATCTGTTAGAGAATCAAAGATGAACCAAGTTTCCATTTCTTCACTGATATTATACTCAATCACGTGATCCATCAATCCGTAACGACCCAAGGATCCTTGAACCTCAAGGAAACTGGAAACATCATTTTTATTCACCACTAAAATAGATTCTTGAGAAAAACCACTGCTATGCGGTGTCGTCTCACTTTGAATCGTTCCGAAAATAATTGTCACAAAAAGAATCAAAAGCCCAACCACAAAAACTGCAATTTTATTGCTTAAGAAAAATGGGGCGTTAATACCAGAACGTTTTAAGAACAAGCGACCATAACTGGAGTCATTCAAATAGTAAAGATAGAAATAATCCAATCCAAACCACAACACAAAAGCAAAGACAACTAAAAATAAACCTTGAAAGACTAAATAAAGGACAATAGATATAGAGATGACTGAATAATCTAAAAGATAAAACAATCCACCTAATAATAAGGTGTTTACCGCAATAATCCAAACATTGCGTGCCAATAACTTTGAACTTTCCTTTTCTAGTATGCGATTCATCAACCACAACATCAGATTCAATAGCATCAAAACATAACATAAAATTATAAACCAGGAATTACCATTTAAATAGAAATTGAGTTCTTTCCCAAAATAAACGGGTGTTAAAATAAATATTGTCATAACCAAACTCATAAAGAAGCCCAGTAAACGATAGCGATAGGTCCATAATGCGATGGTGATTCCAAAGAAAAGAACCATATACATTTGCATGGATAAAATTGTATAACTGATATTAGAAATAGAGCCAAAAGTCCCAGAATTTAAAATGGGTCTATCCGACATGTAGCGTGTATAATAGGTCAAGATTCTCTCCATATCACCCACACCTTCAATTTTAATTAGCGAATAGCCATCTTTTAAATCAATGACCTCCAGTTCAGCATTATTTTGTGAAACCCTTTCTTGAAACTGAACAAAGTTACTAGAAGTTTCTACATCCTCTGAAATTATTAACAATTCACGACCAAATCCAGCGCCATAATTATAGTTGTTGGCACTCAAAATCAAATGGGAAACCACACTTAAGAGTGTTATAAATACAATACCCAGTCCGAACAGTTTGTTAAATTTCACCGTAAAACTCCTTGCAGGATTTTATCCAATCCTTCTTTACTGGTATTCATCGTCGCATCCAACGTTAAATAACGAATAATTTCATCCGTAGATATATTGAGAATTCTATCCGTCAACTCATGCAAAAACTGTGGTTTTTGTCTTTTAAAAACCAGTTTTGAAAAAATACGTTCTAAATCATCAAATCGTATTTGATCAAACCCTTCTTGTTGTAGCTTTCTGAGTCTGATAGAAATTAAGAGCTCAATATATTGTTGATTCATATCCATTAAAAACACCTCTAGTTTATATTATAACACGGTCACAAAATAAAAAAAGGTATCGCTACCTTTCTTTAAGTTTATTTACCATATTTTTAAAAGCAATACCCCTGGCTTCGAAATTCTCAAATTGATCATAAGAAGCACATGCTGGTGATAAAAGAATGACATCCCCCACCTCTGATAGTGTCATTGCCTTATCCAAAGCATCCTGCATAGCGTCCACAATATAGGCTTCTTTAAATACTTGTTTTAACAAGTATTTACTTTCACCAAATAAAATAACCGCTTTGGGATTAAATTGAGACAACAAATCGAATTTAATCTTTTTATCATACCCACCCGCCAATAAAATTACAGGTTTATCAAAGGATTGCAATGCTTTTTCAGTACTTTCAGGATTGGTTGCCTTAGAATCATTGTAAAATACCCTTCCATCAATGGTATCTACATATTCCAATCGATGCTCAACACCTTTAAAGCTTGAAACAACCGCTTGAATATCTATTAGTGATACACCCGCTAAATAAGCCATGGTGCTCGCAAACATCATATTTAATAGATTATGTGCTCCCACCAGTTTCATCGTTTGAGTTTCAAACAACATGACCGTTTTGAAATATACTTTTTGATCAAGAGTATAGATATCTGCCTTTTTAGTAAGGGATAAATCAAGTGTATTTTTATTTTTATTCGTAAGTTCAACGATATTTTCATCATCAATATTACGGATAAAAATATCGGCTTGATCCACGATCTTCAATTTGGCTTGGTAGTAATCAATTTCATCTTGATAGCGATCCAAATGATCAGGTGTCAAGTTTAATAAGCCATAGACCTTGGGTTTGAAGTTGGGTGTTCCTTCCATTTGAAACGCTGATATTTCAATCGCAACGTCAATGGGGATATCTTTAGTTTCCAAAACGACTTCACTCAAAGAAACCCCAATATTCCCTGCCAAAACAGCAGATTTATTTTTGCGCTTCAACATTTCATAAAGTATTGAAGTCGTTGTCGTTTTACCATTGGTTCCAGATATCGCATAGTACAGACCTTGGGAGTGAAATCTAAAAGCAAGATCAATTTCATTTAAAACCGTCTTGAATCGCTTCACCAATGGGTGATCATTTGGAATTCCAGGATTTTTTACAACCAAATCAAAATGGTCAAAGCGATCTGTATCAGCGTCATCCAAGATAACCTCAATTCCCCCATCTTCCAGTTCTTTTCTTTTATCAAAATCATCGCGAGCGACCAATACAACGTGGTATCCCAGATGTTTTAATAGTAAGGCAGCACCACTACCACTCCGTGCACCACCGATAACCAGTGCATTTTTCATTTAAATCAATCCTATCCAATAGCCAATCAATGCAAATAAAAGCGCTAAAATCCAAAAGAAGTGCACCACACGGTGTTCCTTCCAGCCACTAATAATAAAACTATAGTGAATCGGTGTATATTTGAATAGACGTTTACGCGTAAATTTAAAGACAACTTGTTGAATCACAACAGTCACGGTCTCATAAACAAAGACACCCCCGATAACAATCGATAAAACTTCAATTTTTAGATATACAGAAGCAATCGCAAATAAAGCACCCAAAGCCAAAGATCCGACATCGCCCATAAATATTTTTGCAGGCGCATAATTATAAACTAGGAAAGCAAATAAAGCCCCTAAAACAGCAAATAGAAATATAGCCAATTCAGGTTCTACACCTACAGCCATGATTAATAACGGTACTAAAGCAATGATGGTGGTCCCAGAAGCCAATCCATCCATACCATCGGTTAGGTTTACAGCATTTGAATAGGCCATAAACATAAAAACAACAAACGCAAAATAGAAATATCCCAAATCAATTGATGCGTTGATAATCGGAATACGAAGGGTATTATCCCCACCCATTTTTAGATATAAGGCATAGAAGATGGCTGCAATGATGAATTGCACCATTAATTTTGTTTTTGCGGACAAACCATCATTCTTACCCTCTTTGATAATTTTATAATCATCAATAAAGCCCAGTAATCCATAACTCAAATAAACAATGATCAATGAAATATATTTTAAATTTAATGATTTAATAGACAAAACAAAGGATACGATAATGGGTAATAATACAAAGAGCACACCCCCAAAGGTTACCGTTTTTTCTTTTTCCTTAAATTCATCTAAGGCATATTCACTGACCTCTTGTTGGGCTAAAGACGTCTTTAAAAACGCAATAAACCGAGGGTATAGTATAAACCCCAAAATAAATGTCGTAACAAATGCAATATATCCTATCATGTAAATACTTCCTATTCTAATTCAACTGTTAAGGTCATATCCTTAACCACAGCCGTCCCTACAGGGTAGGATTGTGTCTTCACAAAACCACTTCCAGAAATGACCACTTCTATTTTAGCAAAATTCGACCAAGCATTCACCTCTTTTAGTGACCAATTTTTCAAATCAGGAATTACCAGACCCTCTTTTTTAGTTAAAAGAATCACACGTTCACTGTTCAGTAAAGTTACGCCTTGTTTGGGATATTGATCTATAACCGTAGATCCATTACCCAAAACAACCACATTATATCCCTGTTCCTTTAATTCATTGCGAACATCAACCACAGGACGATTGATATAATTTTCAATTTCAGATTTGTGAACTACTTTATCATCATCATCACTGGTACCATTGGTTTCTGATGGATAGGTTGAAATGACGGTTTTAATAACATCTTTAACTTGTTCAGCCGCACTCCAAGTACGGTGTCCATCATTTGCGATATATGCGTAGTAAAACACATACTCAGGATCTTCATATGGAAAAGCCAATACTGCTGAATACAAATAGGTGCTTTTGCTATATTGACCATCAATAACCATTTCTGCTGTACCACTTTTACCCATGATACTGACTTCATCCATCTTATAACGATGGTTTCCAAATGTTTGGACATTGACGTTTTCATACAAGGCATCGCGGACCAACTGTACCGTTTCTTCTTTAAATACTTTTTCACCTTTTTGAACTTTTGCTTGAAACTCAACATTGCCAGTATTTGGATCAATAATAGAATCAACAATATAAGGTTTAATAACAGTACCATCACCAAAAACGGCTGAATGGCTTTGTAGTATTTGTAGCATGGTTACGGTAGAACCCTGACCAAATCCATTGGTAATTTTTTCATGGTGATAACCCCAAAGTTCAGTCCCAGTTGCCTCGGGTACCCGTCCAAAACCTGTTTTTTCATAAAATCCCAAACGGTGCATATAATCTTGAAATATATCGGTATTCATTTTATTGGTTAAAAGTTCTGCAATCATAACGTTAGAGGATCTTTGAAATCCTTCTTTAAATGTGATAATTGGATAAACTTCACCAGAAGGGTTATGAATCGTAACCGTATAAGGTCCTGGCGTACTGGCTCTTGAGACAGCCCCTGTATCAGGATCCGTTCTTAAATAAAATGGTTTTCCATCATAAAGATCTTCTGGAGAAATGGCCCCTTCATTGATACCCACTGCATAGGTAATGGTTTTCATAGTTGAACCTGGCTCATACTCATATTCTGTCGCCCGGTTTAAGTACAATGTATTGGGATCTTCAACATCAAACGAAGGCGCATCTGATATCGCCAAGATGGCACCCGTTTTGACATTCATAATTGCACCCCAAGCTTCTGAAGCTTGGATATCTTCTTTGTTTATAAATTGATTTAAAGCATTGTCCAGTGAAGACTGAATAATTTTATCGATGGTTAATTTAACATTCTTACCATCTGTTGCTTCATGAGATAAGGAGTCGATTGTATCAAAACGATACATACCACTATCCTGACGATAGACCTCTACACCATTTTCGCCATTTAAAACATCATCATAGTATTCTTCAATCCCCATGACACCCACTTGTTGCTCAAGCTTTTCATCAAAGACCGTTAAACCCAAAAGTGTGGTCGCAAAGCGACTGGAGTAATAATCACGTTTAATAGCAGGGGTAAATCCCAAACCAGTTATCCCAGAGTTTTCCAAGGCTTCTTTTTGTTGAACTGTCACGTATTTGCCATAGGTACCAAATTCAATTTGTTTGGCATCGGCATTGAGTCTTTCATACACAAAATCATAAGGCGCATTAAGGATTGTTGAAATGGTAGTCGCAGCCGCTTCCTTATCTGTAACATAAGCGGGTACATTACCAATATCAAAACGATCTTCTGCAATATAGGCATTGAGGGTATAGGTATTCATATCTTCTACTAAAATATTATTTTTAATATCTAAGATATTTCCCCTTTTTGCATAGATGGGTTGTTCTACCGTATGAATTCCTTGAACAACTTCTTTAACATTGGTTCCTGAATTCACATGATAACCCAGAACAGACACTATAAAAACATTGACTGTGAGCACAGAAAATACGATCACAATCAATGTAAATACTTTAAGAATTCTTCTGTTCTGAAACTTTTTCACCACTAATCACCCAAGTTGACAAATACAGAGTTTTCGGTGAAATGTTGTAAGCCGGCTTGTTCTGCTTTTTCCACGATGTTTGCATAATCACCCAAAGCATTTGCCTCTCTTAAAAGTGTTTCATTGGTACGTTTTACTGCATCAATCGCAATGTTGGCGCTTTCTATTTGACGGGCCACTTTTGCGTTATCTGAGCGCACGAATACAGCAGACGTAAACCAAAAACCAATTGCGAGTATCAGCGTTAATTGTGCCACTGCTGACCAATTAATTTTTCTAACTGTTCTTTTCTTGATAATTTTAGCCATCTTCATGCGTCCTTTCTATACAACGTAAGATTGCACTGTGTGCCCTATTGTTACTTTCGATTTCATCTTTGGAAGGTTTTAATGCCTTATGAATCCATTTAAAATTGATATTTCTTTCAATTGGAACTGGAATTCTTGGATCTACCTTTTCAGGTGTAGCCCATTCATTCATCAAGTTCTTTACCAAACGATCTTCAATTGAATGGAAGGTAATCACCACAAGTCTGCCTCCCACTTTCAAACGATTTTTAGCCTGAACTAAGGCCGATTCAATATCCCCCAATTCATTGTTGACTTCCATACGAATGGCTTGAAATGTTTTTTTAGCAGGATGTCCTTTACGTAAGGCGTAATTTGGATACGCTTTTTTAATACATTCAACCAATTCAACGGTGGTCATGACGGGTCTATTTTCAACAATATTTCTTACAATGCCTTTGGCATAGCGTTCATCAGCATAATTTTTCAAAATACGTTCCAGATGTTCAGGCTCATAAGTATTTACTACTTCATAGGCACTGAGAGCTTGAGTTTGATCCATTCGCATATCCAACGCATTATCATAGCGATAGGAGAATCCACGATCTTGTTGATCAAATTGGGGAGAAGATACCCCCAAATCAAACAATGCCCCATCAATTTTATCGATTTCATTTTCATCCAAATGCTTCTCAATCATTGAAAATGAATCATGGATAAGAATCATCTTATTTAAATTTAATATTTCTTTTGCGTAGTTAATGGCATCCAAATCTTTATCAAAAGCCATCAACTTACCTGTATCTAATTGTTTGAGAATTTCCTGAGTATGGCCAGCCCTTCCCAATGTTGCGTCAATGTAGACACCAGCTTCTTTTATATCCAAAGCTTCAATGGATTCTTTTTTTAATACTGATATATGCATTAGAAGAACTCCGTTAGCGTTTCCGCAATATCTTCGAAACTTTCACTCGCAACATCGTAGTATGCGTTCCAGCGGTCTAAGTCCCAAATCTCAACATGATCACTTACCCCAATCACAACACATTCTTTATCCAAAGATGCTTCTTTGATAAGGGGTTGGGGTAAACGAATTCTACCTTGAGAATCTACGGTACATTCCGAAGCTTTAGCCATGATCATGTGCGTAAAGCGACGGGCTTCTCTTTTGGTAGCAGGTAATGCCTGTAGTTTTTCGTAAAGTGCTTGCCATTTTTCCATGGTATAAATTGCCAAACATCCATCGAGCCAACGTGTTACAACCATTTCATCGCCCAAACCATCACGAAACTTCGCAGGAATGATAATGCGACCTTTGGTATCTAAATTGTGTTGGAATTCACCCATGAACATCTTGAAATTCACCACTTTCTACCACTTATACCCACTTTCTACCACAATTATAGCACACTTACTTATAATTTGAACTCTTTTGCAAAAAAAAAAATGGATTTCTCCATCTAAAATAAAAAAAGTGATTTGCATAAAGCAAACCACCTATTTACGTTTTAATATTGTTCTCACCAGATCCACCTTCATAAACCATACAGAAGCAAAATAAGTTAATACCCCTGCTAGGATTGAAACAACCACAAGAAGCCGATTTGAGACATCTGACAAAGCATACTTTATTACAAAGATGACGATTCCCATCAAAATAGATGACAAGGCAATCTTACCCAAATCAGAGATAATCGCACGCATTCCCAGTCGCTTAAATTTGTTAAGTAGTGTATTAAACAAATAAATACAAATGAAGAAGGCGGCGATGGATGCTGCGAAAGTCAAGCCAGCGATTCCAAAGAAATAACCCAAAACCAAAAATAATGTAACATCAACCAGAACATAATAGACTTGTGCTCTCAGCGGTGTTTTCATATCTTGATAAGAGTAATGGATACGAATGAATAAATCTCTGAGTCCCATAAATAAGAGACCTACCACATTCCCCAAGAAGACATTTCCTAAAATGGCCAGTTCAGCGGCAGTAACTTCACCCCCACCATAAACAAAGGTGACCACTTCATGACTCAAAGACGCCAATCCAACCGTAGCTGGGATTACAAATAGCGCAATCAAGAGAATGGCATCGTTCATTAAATGAATGACTCTGGGTTTATCGTCAACCGATGCAGCATGCGAAATAGTTGGATAAGCAACCGACAAGATACCATTAATAAACAAACCCGTCGCAAATCCCATCAGTCTGAAAGAATTGTTGATATAAGTATATCCACCATCCCCATGAATCACCGTAGCATAAGATCGCATAAACAAGTCATCTAAAGTAATAACCACGGTTGAGATTAATAATGGCATGGCAAATTGGATCATCTTTATTAAGTTTTCATCTTTAAAATCTAAGACAAAACTGTACCGAAAGCCAAACTTATGCATATAAATAAACATCATCACACCTTGAAGTGTGATCCCTAGCAATGCAGCATAAGGTAAAATATTTAGATTGTTGGTATTATGGGCCGCAACCGTTGCACCAATGATGATGATATTCGTTGGAATGGGTATTAAATTGGGTAAGATAAAGCTATCATTGACATTGAGATAACCTGTTCCCAATTGAACAACCGCAATCGAAATAACAGAAAACGAAATGATGCGCACAAACTGCGTTGCCAATGCATGGGTTTCTTCACCAAAACCCGCCCCAGCAACCTTTACAACCACACCTGGCACTAAAAACATAATAACCCCTAATATGAGCGCAAAGATACCTAAAATGTTAAAGATATTGTTGACAAAATAACTTGCCTCATCTTTATCATTATTACGAATTCTTGTATACATTGGGATAAACCCAGTCACAAGGGCTGCAACAATGACCACTAAAAGGGATGAAGGAATCCCATATGCCAAGTTAAAGGCATCACTGACAATCCCAAAGCCAAAGAAATGGGTGACAAGCTTGTCACGAAGAAAACCAAAAAGCTTTGCAATCACTGTGACAATCATCACAATTAAGGTTGTTTTTTTCATAAGATACCTCTTAAATTACACGCCATTCTAGTTCAAGATCTACATCAAATTCTACTTTAACACGCGTAATACATTCTTCAATCACAGCTTGCATGTCTTCAACTGTGGCATTTTTTACATTCACAATGAATCCAGGATGTTTTTCAGAGACCATGGCATCGCCAATTCTAAAACCTCGCAAGTTAACTGTATCAAAAAGCTTCCAAACATAAAGCCACTCCCCATCTTTATCTTTAGGACGTTTGAATACAGATCCAGCATTCGCAAAATTACGGGGTTGTTTCACATAACGTTCATGACGATATTCTAATATTTTACTTAAGACTTCATTATAATTACCAGGAATGGCTTTGATGCCACATCTTAAAACATAAACTGGCATATCATTCAATCTAGAATAGCGATAGGAAAAAAAGCCATCTTCAGGAACAATTCTTTGAATCTCATCTTTCTCATAATCATACACTTCAATCCAATTGACGTATTGACCAATGGTATATTGCCATTGACCTGCATTCATGAAAAGCGCGCCCCCAATGGTTCCAGGGATATCTTCAGCGAAGGCCAACTCCCCTAAAGATTGTTCACAAGAAAACCAAGCCAAACGATGGAGTCTTGTTCCTGCTTCACAGATAATCTCATTACCATCAAAATCAATGTCACTGATCAAATTGGTAATGATAAAACAATAACTTTCATCGTAATAATTTTTAGAAAATAATAGGTTTGAACCATTTCCAATAATAATAATTTTCTTATCACCAAAGGCACGCAATGCAGACACAAAGCTTTCCATTGAATATGGCATTACAACGGTATGGGCTGTAACGTCAAGACGCAATGTATTGTATCGTTTCATAGAAGCGTGATTCATCACGAAATAATTTGTCATAATAACTCCTTTTTTACTGTAAATAAAAAAATCTTGGTAAACCAAGATTAAAAAATTTATTTTGTATCACGATCTACGCGATGTGGCAACTTCCATTCTCCTGTAACTTCATCTTTAACGATGGTTACTCTTGGTAGTTTAACATGTGTTCTTCTTTTTGCTTTGCGGTGTCGCGAAGTTCTTCTCTTTGGTACTGCCATGTGGTTTCACCTCCATATTTTAATCTTCAAATTTAAATGCTTTTAATTTTTCAAGTCTAGGATCAATCGTTTCTTCCTTTTGTTTTTGAAGTGCTGTTTCGGTTAAAACTTCCCAACCTTCCCCCGCAGGATATTGTTCTAACTCAGGATCCACAACCTTAATTGGAATTTCGGCAATCACAGCACTCAAGATATAAGGAAGTAAATCTACTTCTAAATCACTGACTGCAATTACATCATCTAGATCCGCCTCATCAATGTTATCACTGAAACTGAAAACTTCCGATAACTGGGTATCAAGTTCAATATCAAGTGGTTTCAAAGTGATGGCACAAGGAACAACGACTTGACATGAAATTTCTAAACCAACCACAAATTCTTGTGCTTTGGCATCATAGAAACCAGTCCCAGTTACCTCGATCTCACTTATTTCAGTAAATCGATTGCTTGGAGTCAGAACATTTTCATCAACTTGGATGACCTCGTTAATTGAAAACGCGGCATTGCCCTTTTCCTCCAAATCATATAAATGGAATTTCATTTTCTCACCTTGCTTTAATCGCTTCTTAATTATAGAGAATAGTCCGTTAAATGTCAAATAAGAAATGCCGATATTCGAAATATTTTCACTTCTCAAAAGAAAAGAGCTATTCAGCTCTTTTCAAGTAAATTATAAGGGGAAAGAAATTATGCACAAACAAGTATTCACAAGGGGTATGAATAAGGAGAATGTTTATACATGTAAGAATCCTTACACCTATATATTACAAGCTAAATGTGTTAAAGAGATTTAAAAACCATGGTAAATTATGTGACTTCAACATCTTCCATAGCAGCTTCATAGACTGCTTTTAATTTTTTCATGGATACATGCGTATAAATTTGGGTTGTACTGATGGACTCATGTCCCAGTAAACTCTGGACAATCTTTAAGCTTGCACCATTATCCAAAAGATGGGTCGCAAAGGTATGACGCAACATGTGGGGATGCAAATGCATCCGCAATCCTGCTTTTTGGCCCTGAACTTTCATGATATGTTGAATGCCGCGAGAAGTTAAGGGTTCCCCTCTATTATTCACAAATAAATAACCATGTTCTTGATCCAAAAGTTTGTTTCTTACGACATCAATATAATGAATCAAACGCGGTGCTAGGGACTCATAAAAAAACAAATAACGTTCCTTATCCCCTTTACCCACGACCATGAGAGTTCTATTTTTTATATCAAGGTCTTTGATCTTTAAATTTACAGCCTCGCTTACACGTAAACCACAAGCATACATCAATTCAATGAGGACACGATTGCGTTTACCCAAATCTGTTTCATCACATGATGTCAATAAATCTTCCAACTCACGTATCATTAAAAAACCAGGGAGTTTCTTATGGGATTGTCTAATTGAAATCGAAGTAAATGGATTGGATAATGCACCATAATTCAATTGCATGAATTTCATGAATGTTCGCAAGCTTGAAATTTTTCGCGCAATTGAAGCCTGCGCCAATTTCATTTCAAGCAAGGCATTCACATAGGCATAGCCCAACCCCTGGTTCAAATTAAGCAAGTCTTCCCCTTCCAAGTACTCCAAAAACTGCTCAATATCATGACGATAACTTTCGTCAGTATGTTCTGAAGCACTGTGGGTTATTTTAATATGCTTGAGGAAATTACTCAGATATTCTTGTTTTAAATCGGTGGACATGTTCTAAACTTCTTTGGGCCATCAACTCACGGTCTTTTACCCTGTTTTCAATAAGACCAAAGTTTGCATTCATGGGTTGAAATTGTTTTGGGTTTGCGCCAGCAACATAAGCGGCCATGGACCCCATAATGGTTTCCTTACTTAAAGCTTCCATTTCTTTTCCTGAAGCATATCTTCCCAAGTTTAAAGCTGCATATAAGCCACTGGCTGCGGATTCAATATATCCTTCAACACCGGTCACTTGACCCGCAAAGAATATATTGGGATAATCATTCATTTGGTAAAATGCATTCAAACTGGTAGGTGAATTGATGAAAGTATTACGATGCATCACACCATAACGAACAATTTCAACATTTTCCAAACCAGGAATCATGCGAATGATACGTTTTTGGTCAGGCCACTTCATACGTGTTTGAAAGCCCACAAGGTTATATAAAGTACCCGCTGCATTGTCTTGTCTTAATTGCACGACTGCATAGGGTCTTGTGCCATCCGGTCTTTCAAGACCGACTGGTTTCATGGGTCCAAAGGTCAAAGTTTTATGACCTCGTTTGGCCATCTCTTCAACAGGCATACACCCTTCAAAAACTTTAACATCTTCAAAATCACGCATCGGCGCCAATTCTGATTCCATCACAGCTTGATGAAAAGCATCAAATTCTGCTTTGGTCATCGGACAGTTAATATAATCTTTTCCATCCCCTTTATCATAACGACTCTTAAAGTAGGCAATATCAAAATTGATGGTCTCACCATCCACAATCGGTGCAACTGCGTCGTAAAAATAAAGTGAATCTTGATCAACCAACTTACCAATTGATTGACTCAAGGCATCACTGGTTAGAGGACCTGTCGCAATCAATGTGAGAATATTGGGATCTATTTCTGTCAATTCTTCATTTTTAATATGAATGTTTTCAAATTGAGAAAGTGCGTCCATAACTGCTTGTGAGAAGCCTTCTCTATCAACAGCCAATGCGCTTCCTGCAGGGATGCGTGCGCTATCGGCACTTCTCAAAATGATTGAGTCTAAAATACGCATTTCTTCTTTTAATAAGCCTGCTGCATTACTGAGCGCATCACTTCTAAATGAGTTGGTGCACACCAGTTCAGCAAAATTGCTGGTTTGGTGGGCAGGGGTCATCTTGACAGGGCGCATCTCATATAGCTCAACCTCAAAACCTTGCTTCGCAAGTTGATAGGCAGCTTCAGATCCAGCCAAGCCAGCACCAATCACTCTAACTGTTTGCTTCATCTTTTTGTTTCACTTCTTTCTTAATATATCTACATTTAGGGAAATTACTACATCCTGTAAAGTAAGTGCCATAACGGTTCTTACGCTTGATTAAATCATGACCACATTCTGGACAGATTTCTCCAGTAGGCTCAGGCTCTTCTTTTTTATTTTCTTCCAAAGGACGGTTATAGCGACATTCTGGGAAATTATTACAAGCAATAAACTTACCATAACGGCCCGTTCGATACACCAAATCACCGCCGCAATCTGGACATACTTCTCCCACCATTTCAGGAGGCAATTTTTCCATATTTTTATCTGCAGCTTCTAAGAGTGGATAAAATAAGTCCACAAAATCTCTTAAAGACTGAACACTGTCAACATCGCCCTCCGCAATCTTATCAAGGCGTGACTCCATTGCAGCTGTATAGTTAACGTTGATGATATTTTCAAAGTTTGCTTGAAGCGAATCATTGGTTAAAAATCCTTGTTCTGTGGGTTTGAAAACTTTATTACGAGAGGTCTCACTCACCGCACCATAGGATACATAACCACGCGCCACAATGGTATCCATAATCATGGAGTAAGTACTTGGACGCCCGATTCCCTCTTCTTCCAATTCTTTAATTAAACGCGCTTCTGTATAGCGTGCTGGGGGTTGGGTGAAGTGTTGGGTGGGTTCAATTTTCTTAGCATTGTATTGTTTGGTTTCATCCAAAGCGCCAATGATCTTATCCGATGAATCTTCATAGCTATACACTTTCAAATATCCATCAAATTTTAATGTTTGACCCGATCCATTGAAATCGTAATCATTTTGCGTAAATACAACAGACACTGCATCATAGACAGCGGGTGCCATCAAGGAAGCCAATGCACGATAATAAATAAAGTGGTATAACTTATATTCATCGGCCGATAAAACATCCTTAACTGACTCAGGTGTCCGATTAATATTGGTAGGACGGATGGCCTCATGCGCATCTTGTGTATTCTCAGCCTTTTTACCCGCACGATAAGTACCCACATATTGCTTACCATAGTTCTCAATAATATAGGCTTTGGTTTGTTTCACAAAGGTGTCAGATAAACGGGTAGAATCCGTACGCATATAGGTAATTAAACCTTCTGTCTCTTTGTCTATTGTGATTCCTTCATAAAGCTTTTGTGCAATACGCATGGTACGCTTGGATTGAAAACCAAGTTTTGTGGAAGCTTCTTGTTGAAGTGTAGATGTAATAAAGGGTAATTTAGATTGTTTCTTACGATCTTTCTTCTCTAATTTTTTAATATCAAAAGGACCTTTAGTCGCATCGACTACGGCCATCGCTTCTTTTTCATTGGTAAGTTTTAATTTCTTGTTTTTATAGCGTTCTGCAAGCGTTTCAATTTCCACGCCTTCATTATCAAAGAACGCTTTCACATTCCAGTATTCTTCAGGAATAAAGGCTTCAATTTCTCTTTCTCGATCCACAACCAACTTTAAAGCAACAGACTGAACACGGCCTGCAGATTTTGATCTAATTTTGGATTGCAATAATTTTGAAAGTTTAAAACCAATGATTCTATCCAAGATACGTCTTGTTTCTTGGCTTTTTACCAAATCCATATCCAAAGGACGCGGATTCTCAAACGCTTTCAATACGGCATCCTTGGTAATTTCATTGAATACCACACGGTTGGACTCACTTACATCCAAGCCCAATTCATCCGCCAAATGCCAGGAAATCGCTTCCCCTTCTCGATCGGGGTCAGTGGCCAAATATATTTTATCTGCATTTTCTGCTTTGGCTTTTAAATCTTTAACTGTATCTCTTTTTTCTTTACTGATGACATACGTTGCCGCAAAATCATTTTCAAAATCAACACCCAGACCATCTTTTCCGCGTGTCGCTAAATCACGAATATGTCCTTTGGAAGAAACTACTTTAAAATCCTTTCCAAGGTACTTCTCAATCGTTTTTGATTTAGAAGGAGACTCTACTATGACTAAGTTTTTCATCTTATCAACTCCAATTTCTACTTTCCTATAAATGTTCGACACTTGTCAAGATATCTGCCCCCTCTTGAATCAATTGATTACATCCTTTACCAGAAGGCATATCAATGGGATGGGGTAAACATAATATATGTCGATTTAATTTTAATGCCTCATTAACCGTGGTCATGGTGCCACTTCTTAAAGCTGCACTCATCACAAATAATTTAGGACTTAATGCCGCAATGATCCGATTTCGAAAAGGAAAAAAATGCTTTTCTGGCATAATACCCGGCGGATATTCAGAAATAATACAATGACGTTTTCGAATCGTCTCAAAAAGACGCTGGTTCTCATAGGGATAGATTACGTCTATACCACACCCTAACACAGCGACCGTAAAAAAATCAAGCGCATTTTGATGTGAGACTGTGTCAATTCCCTTAGCGAGTCCTGAAACAATGACATAACGAGACTTTAAGTTATTGACCAATTGAATGGTCATTTCTTTGGCGTACATACTGGGAAATCGACTTCCAACCACCGATACTGATGGCTTATTTAAAAGTTCGATATTGCCCTCATAAAATAAAACGAAAGGCGGTTCAGATAACTTATACAAAGATTTTGGATAGGCTGCATCGCCAATACAGATAAAATCACAATCAATCTTTGAGGGGGGTACCTTCACATTTGACTTTAGTATTTTATCTATTTTATGATAATCGCCTTCACAAAAAACCGCAATATCTTTTAATAATTCTCTCATTCTCATCACCCCTACTAAGTAGAGGAAAAAAAAGAGAAGTCCTAAATATCCAAGGATAGTTGGGCTTCATCTTTAAATCTAAACGTTTTACGATGTGCATCACACCGACCATATTTTAAAATGGCTTCTTTATGTTTTTGGGTGCCATATCCTTTATGATCTTTAAAGCCATATTCAGGATACATGGCATCAAGTTCAACCATGAAATCATCCCGCAAAGTCTTGGCCAATATACTGGCAGCCGCAATACTGATGGAACGGGAATCCCCCTTCACAATCGACACCACTGTTTTATCATTAATCTCAAAAGGCATGGCATCACTTAAAACGACCGATACATCACTTTGAATAGAAATTTTCATCATGGCTTCCTTAACAACTTGATAGATATTCTTTTGGTCAATGGTTTTAGCATCGATGATCTCGATATAAGTGTATAAAGCATCTCGGTAAATGATTTCTGACAATGCCCTTCTTTTTTTATCAGAAAGTTGCTTAGAATCATTGATTAAGGGATGGTCGTATCCTTTTGGGAAAACAACCCCTGCTACCACACAAGGACCTGCCATGGGTCCACGTCCTGCTTCATCCAAACCCAACACAAGCGTATCCTTAGCCCAATACTGTGATTCAAACTCGTGGACTAATCCCATATTAAAGGACCCAAGCCACCATTTTGAATGTCATGTAAAAAAGTACGACGGGCTTTTTCAAAATCTGGATTCCCTTTCAAAACTAAGAAACCTTTGGACAATGCCAAATCATTAAAGAATGTATTTTTATCGTTAAAACCATAGACAGACTTTAACAGTTTTCCAGATAAGCGGTTCAATGCATAATCTGTAATCAGTTCAAGTGGATAACCTGTTTCTTTGATGGAACCCACCAACGCACATTTTATCCCCATCTCTTCGTTTTCAAATTTGGGCCATAAAACTCCGGGAGTATCAATGATTTCAAGCTCAGTACTTACTTTAATTAATTTCAAAGCTTGCGTAACACCGGGTCTATTTTCAACCTTTGCGGCTTTTCGAGAACCCAATTGGTTGATGATGGTTGATTTACCGACGTTGGGTACACCCACAATCATGGCACGTGAAGGTCTAGAACGAATGCCCCTTCTTCTATCCCGTTCATGTTTTTCTTGCATAATCAGCGCTGTTTTTTCAAGAACAAGACGTTTTATATTGTCATTTAAAACATCCACCACCAACACTTCAGCCCCTTGAGCAATCAGCTTTTTTTCCCATTTCTTAACGCCTTCAGCCTCTGCCAAATCTCTTTTGGTGAGGACCACCAATATTTTCTTTTGGTGGGTTGCACGGGCAAGGACGGGGTTACGCGTTGAAAAAGGCGCTCTTGCATCACGACACTCGATCACAAAGTCGACAGTATGAATCATATCTTCAATCAAACGAATCGCTTTGGCCATATGGCCAGGAAACCATTGGACTTGGGTCACTGAGGGTCGCCTCCTAACGTTCTTATTTTATCAAATGGATAAATAATAACACCATTCTTACTTTTAATTTGAGATGCATCAAAAGGACCATAAACCCGGGAATCACTTGATTTTAAACGATTATCTCCCAGTAAAAAGTACTGTTCACTTCCCAATATCACAGGACCAAAATCCGGTGTGAAATCAATGGTATGGTTGTCAGTTTCCGAACTCACATAGGCTTCCACCAAGAATGGTTCTGCTACAGGTAGCCCATTAATATAGAGAACATCGTTTTCATATTCTACGCGTTCCCCTGGTAAACCAATGACCCGTTTAACCAAATATTTTTGAGTTTCTTCGATATATACAATGACCGTGTCAAATCGTTTAACACCACTAATTTTTAACCCTATAATGTTTGAAAAACCAACCTCTCTATCATGGAGTGCAGGGTACATGGATTCGCCATCCACTCTAAAGGGTCTCACAATAAATTGGGTAATGATAAAGGCAACCGCAACATAAATAACAATGGTTTTAATGATATCTTTCAAAAACTCAATAAACTTATCATCTTGTTTGTTGAGAGTTTCTGTTTTTTCTACTACTTCATTTGTTTCTTTATCTAACATTTATGTTGCCTACTTTCTTTGATATTTTGAAAAAAAGAGTCGTTGTACGACTCTTTTATTACTTACGAATTTCAGTTAATCTTGCTGATTTACCAGAGCGCTTGCGTAAGTAGTATAACTTATTACGGCGAACTCTACCACGACGTAAGATTTTCACAGATTCAACAATGGGTGAATGAACAGGGAATGTTCTTTCAACACCAATACCTGATGAAATTTTACGCACTGTGTATTTTTCAGCAATGCCACGTCCTTCACGGCTGATAACAACCCCTTCAAACGCCTGAATACGTTCTTTTTCTCCTTCACGAATACGTACATTTACCACAACTGTGTCACCTGATTTAAATTCAGGTAAGTCGTCTCGCATTTGTGATTGAGTAATATTACGGACTAAATCCAACATATATAATCACGCCTTTCTATTAGGATAAAACTGGTTCATAATTCTATATTAGCGGAACCCGAGTGCTTAAAGCCTATATAATTTACCATAAAGCGCGTTTTAAAGCAAGTGATTTAGCCAAACATTCTTGAAAAGCTTCGCATTTGTTTTTGCATTTTCTTATACTGAGTTAAGAGTCTATTTACATCAGTTGTAGAAACACCGGCCCCTTTTGCGATTCGATTTCTTCTACCAGAACGAATGATATCTGGATTGCGTCTTTCTTCAAGGGTCATACTTGAGATAATGGCTTCAGTTCTTCTTAAATTATCACTGGCATCACTGTCATTGATTTGATTGGCCATTTGTCCCATTTGACCGGGTAACATCTTCATCAAACCACTTAATGGACCCATTTTAGATACTTGTTTGAGTTGAACCAACATATCTTCCAAAGTAAATTCACCACGCATCATGCGTTCAGCAGATTTTTCTGCTGCTGCAAGATCCATTTTTTCTTGGGCTTTTTCAACCAATGAAACAACATCACCCATCCCCAAGATACGGGATGCAATACGATCTGGGTGAAATACATCTAAGTCTTCAATACCTTCACCCACACCCACAAACTTCACAGGAACACCTGTAACTTGTCTTACAGAAAGAATGGCTCCCCCACGGGCATCACCATCAAATTTGGTTGCCACAAGACCCGTAATATTGAGTTTATCAGAAAAACCTTGCGCAACATGAATCACATCTTGCCCACTCATTGCATCTACTGAAAGCAAGACTTCATCAGGCTTTGCTAGTTTCTCAATATCCGCAACTTGCTGCATGAGTTCATCATCAATTTGTAGACGTCCTGCCGTATCAATTAAAACAATATCATAGTCTTTGCCTTGGTTTAAGGCACCTTTAACCATCGTTACAGGGGTTTGGTTTGCTTCAAAATACACATCCACACCCATTTGTTCACCCAAGATTTGAAGTTGTTCAACAGCAGCCGGACGGGCTAAGTCAGCTGCCACCAATAGGACTTTCTTATTTTCCTTTTGTTTTAAGTGATTGGCAATTTTAGCAATGGATGTCGTCTTACCAGAACCCTGAAGACCCACCATCATTAAAACTCCTGGTTGTTGTTTAAATTCAAGTTCAGAAGTTTCACTTCCCAAAATTTCAACCAGTTTATCATTAACAACCTTCACAAACATCTCTGAAGGATCTACACCCCGTGTAACCTTCATTCCCAATGATTCTTGTTTAACATGATCTAACAACGTGTTAATGACTTCTAAGTTAACATCGGCTTCCAAAAGCGCGATTCGAATCTCACGCAGCGCATCCTCTATATTCTTGTCACTTAAATTTGCTTTACCCGCAATTGAACGAAAAGTATCTTGTAATTTCGTTGATAAATTATCAAATGCCATATCTTCCTCCTATAAAAACGATGTCTCTTCTTGATCAAAACTTCTCAAGACGATCGTTTCAGTGTTTTCCAAAGCTTTTTCAATCAAAGCATCCATATCAAACTTCGTTTCATACTCCGCAATTTTCTCTGCCTTGGGTTTGGTGACAGGATTTCTAGGAGTAAAAATAGTACAGCAATCCTCAAAAGGTAAGATTGATGTTTCATAGGTGCCAATAGATTCAGCCAAGTTAATGATTTCAATTTTATCATAGGTCAATAAAGGACGCAAAACGGGTAACGTTGGAAACTTCGTAATGGCTTCCATACTTTGTAATGTTTGAGAAGCCACTTGACCCAAGTTTTCACCATTACCAATCGCCAATAGATGACGGTTTTCAGCAATTTGATTGCCAATTCTTAAAAAGAAACGACGCATCATCGTAATCGCATAGCTCTCTGGCACTTTATTGTAAATATCCAATTGAATCTCAGTAAAATTAACAACATGGACGCGAATGGTGTGTTGGTACTTGGTTAAGGTCTTTGCCAAATCCAAGACTTTATTTAAAGCCCCTTCTGAGGTATAAGGCGGTGATTGGAAATGAACACATTCAATTTCCACCCCACGCTTCATCATTAAATAAGATGCAACAGGAGAATCAATACCTCCAGACAACATCATCAACACCCTGCCCTGGATACCCACTGGGTATCCACCCAATCCATTAATTTTATTAAGCATAATATAAGCCGCTTCCCGTCTTACCTCAATAATAATATTAATATCAGGACTGTGCACATCCACTTTATAATCTGTATTCATCAAAATTTTAGTTGCCACATGACGGTTAATGGTATCTGAAATGTGTTCAAATGATTTATCATGTCTTCTTGAAAGCACCTTAAAAGTACTTCCGGATTCTTGTCCAATAAAATGCAGTGCCACATCGGCAATAACATCCAAATCTCTTTCAACTTTCATCGCCATTGAAAAAGACGACAAACCAAAGACATTTTTGAGTGACTCTGATATTGCCAACGCATCTTCACCATTTAAATGAATAAATAAACGATCAAAACGCTTATCAAAAGTTAAAGCAGGAAATCCTTTTAACTTTGATTTAATGTTTTTTACCAATTGATTGGTAAAGTCCCGACGGTTTTTACCTTTAGTAGATAATTCACCATAACGGACCATAATATGATCATAACTGTACATAATTTTTCGTCTCCAATATTACACTAATACATTTATCGATGTCAGCTTCTTCTGTATCGTCTGATAAACTGATACGAATACTACTCAAACTTTCCATATCACTGCGCCATAAAGCCTTTAATACGGGCGATGGACTGTTTGATTGAGAGTGACAGGTACTTCTTGCAGAAACCAGAATCCCCTTTTCATTAAGGGCATTCATCATAATCTCACTGCCCACATTTTGAATGGACAAATTAAAGATATAGGGGGTTCCTTCCCTAAAAGAATTTATCACAATTCCATCTACGTTTTCAAATGCTTCCCATAGTTTTTTATTTAATTTAACAATTCTTTGATAATTCGCATCTCTTTTCGCCTTTGCAAGACGCATCGTCTTCGCAAAAACGATGGCAGCAATTGAGTTTAAAGTTCCCCCTCTATTCCCAAACTCTTGTTGCCCTCCAGAAATTAAAGACTCAAATGGAACATTGGCTTTCTTAATTAACAAGCCACTCCCTTTTAAACCATGAATTTTATGGGCCGACAAAGCAATACTGTCTACTTGTTTAAATGAAAGGTCTTCTTTAATAAAAGCCTGAACCCCATCCACATGAAAATATGCTTTTGAATATTTCTTAATAATGGACGCATATTCAGATATCGGAAAGATACTGCCCACTTCATTATTAATGGCCATCATGGCCACCAAGATGGTATCATCTCGTAACTTTGATTTCAACAATTCAGGATCAACATAGCCCTGCGCATTGACTGGTAAGTATTCAACTTCATATCCAAAAACACGTTCCAATTGTGATAAAGCATCCTGAACTGAGCTGTGTTCTATATTTGAAGTAAGAATATGTTTACGCGAAAGATCAGCAAACGCAATCCCTTTTATCGCAGCATTGTTACTTTCTGTTCCCCCAGAAGTAAAGATCACTTCATGCGGCAACACATTTAAATACTTCGCAATTTGTTTACGTGAATCACTGACCAAAGTTGAAACACGCTGACCCATTAAATGTAATGAATCAGCGTTTCCATAGTAACTTTTATGCAAAGTATCAACATCCTTAATAATCTCATCAAAGATAGGTGTTGTACTTGCTGCATCTAAATATATTAAATTATCGGGCACTTTTCGCATTTTTCTTAATCATCTCCTCATAGCGAGAATCCGGCTTATAGCGATCAACTGCATTAATAATCATGGTCAAACTTTGGGTATATTCACCATTATTAAAGGCCAATTCAGCTTTGGTAAGTTCCGAATCAATATCTGGCACATACGCACGATACTTATTCGCGTATACGATGGAATCTTCACACATGTCCACCACACCCACTAAATTGTTAACATTATTATGCAACTTATAGATATAATCGATCGCTTCAGATACTGTACCATTTAAAGTCGGAATATCCAAAATAGTTTGATCTAACAAATCACTAATCTGACGTACATAAGCACGAGATTTTTGAAGATCGTAAGCATATTTTTCTGAAATTGAAGGCAAGGAACGTTTCTTTATTTTAACCTCAACATCATTGATAATTAAATAAAGTTTCATCAATTGTTTCTTCGCACGAATTTCATCCGCATTCGCTTGGTTTACTTGATGCATGACTTCGTACAATGATTTTGCCAAAATTTCAATATCATGTTTGATTTCATTGGTTGAAACCAAAAGGACCGTAGCAGGCTTTTCTTTAGTTTCAACTTCATTCAAGAGTTTTTCTCGATTCATGGATAAAGCCTGGGCCTTGTCACTAAACCCTGTGACGTTATGAACCAATTCCTCAAAATGGAAACGTTTCTCAACCACAGGTGCTTTTTCCAACAATTCAGAAACATGTAACAACACCTCATCCAAAAGTGGAAATGCTTGCTGAATGACCAAATTCATTTCATGGTTCGCACTGACTTCTTTTTCAATTTGGTATTGAATTTGTTCAAGACGGGTAAAAGTATTGGTCAAACTTTCATCACTGAAAGTAACATCTACCTCGGCAATACGCTTTAAATCATCCTTCAAAACCTCAGCCAAAACGCCAATATTTTTCGGCACTTCTAAGTGTTCCAAATAAACATCATCACTTAAAACCTCTTGATAGGTTTCAGACACTTTATCCAATAAGACCGGTATTTTACCCCGTGCCATTTCATAAAGCTTGGGTACTGAATCTAAATTGTTTTCATAACTTGTCAAATCATCATGTATTTCATCAATGAGACCTTCAGCCTTTTCATAATCAGACGCAAACATCCATTCTTCAAATTGTGAGAATAAGGATTCAATATTCTTGGTCTGCGCTTCTAAAACATCATAAGCATCACGATACATTCCCACGTTGCCCATGAGTTTTGTTTTTAAATTTCTAAATGTATCTTTTAAGACATTAATTTCATCTCTTTTTTCTTGTTCTTCCTCCAACACCTCATCAAGACGCGTATCCAAAGCCCGAGTCAAACGCAATGCCTCTTCCACCAACATTCCCAAATCTTCCATAGAACGACTTGCCATTGATAGCTTATTAAACGCAAGTGCATCTTCAATGTCTTCCATTACTGTCGCAATTTCATCATGTCTTTTATCCAAATCGTCATATTCCAATTTCAGATTGTTATAAATCTTTTCTTTATCTGTATTGGATTTTGCGATACTGGACGCCTTGTTAAGTTTAAATGAAATGGGAATAGAAATACATTCATTATAAAGAATCTCATATTGGTTTAATTTCTTAGACACCGTTCTTTTCTTAAAAGACCTCACAACATAAAAGAGAATCAATAAAAAAAGTACTGCGAATATACTTCCAAAAACGATTGGTTTTGATAAAATTTGAATCAGTTCATCAATAGACATAATACGATCACCTCAACTGTTCATATTGTAACATATTTCTCACCATCCCCAAACATAGAAACGTCAAGTCTTTTCATATTTTCACTGACTGTTCACTCCTTTCTCATAGATAATCTCCTGTATACACTTTATGCGTGTAAAGTGAAATCAAAGATCTTTTAAAAATTTTTAAACATGATCACCGTTTTGGTGATGCTTTTGTTTGTGTAGATAAGCAGAGAATGTTTCAATCCTCCCAGGATGATGCATTGAATGTTTCATATCTATTTTGATATATGAATTCTAATTTTAGGCTTTTAAAGATTGCTTCGCTACTGCTTTTCATAAGGAGTTCATTTGTGACTCAATAATTTCTTAATGTTAAAGACTGATAAGCGCGCGTCAATTTATTTATAAATTCTTTTCCTCTATCATATATATAATATTGACATCGCTATTACTGTAGATATGTCTTTTCCATTCCATTACGTAATTAGCAGTGTACAATATACCAACTAGAGCGAGCTCGCGATTCAAACTGAAATCAAACGACTTAAAGATAAAAATAATATGCTAAAAATTATGCGGCGTTTATAAAGCGTGAAAATAAATAAGATTTAAATATATCGCCAAACATCACTCTAACTATAAGGAAAACCGTAGCGTATTCATAGAAATAAAGTGAGATGTGGTTCTTCCAAGAATTGCACTGGAACTCTTGGAATAATGTGGTGAGACTGTGCTTCCTGAAAATCACCTTAACCTTCAATGTCATCTGATCACCTACCTTACTTATAGCGATGTCAGATTATACCTAAGCACCTAAATAGATTTGACAACACGCATCCCACGATGGTTCGAAATCCATTCTCATATGAAAAATCGATTGAAATGGATCCACCAATTCAATACTAAGGCAAACTTCCAAAGATAATTCATTCAGATTCCAGATTTCAATATCGACCCTTGACATACCAAGAACTCCTTGAAGCCCAAGACTGAAATGAAGATTTTGTTTTATGAGTATCTAATTGATTATGATTCCAGTAAATGAATTCAAACTAAGTTTGGCATGTCACCGAGAAAGCTTGAAGCGAAACTGTTGACGTCATCTAATTTAGCATAGAGAAATCTATTGTAGTTCACAATTTTTAAAGTAAATTGACTGAATTATGTGATTTTGAAATGTTGATTAAACCGCATATATATATCGCATATTTTGATTTTTCTTTGTGAAAAAACCCCATAATTTAATTAAATTGACATTGTTTTCACAAGTGCTATTATTTAAGAGAATTACAAGGATTGTATCTAATAGAATAATTATCAAACTGTATTATCCTAATTAGAGCATTCTGTGATAAGGAGGAAGGTATGAGTAAAAGAGTTTTAATTGTTGGCGGTGTTGCTGGGGGAGCATCAGTTGCAACACGTGTTCGTCGATTAGATGAATCTGCAGAAGTAATCATGTTTGAAAAGGGTCCTCACGTATCGTTTTCTAATTGCGCTTTGCCTTTTCATTTAAGTGGTATCGTTGCATCATCCGATGATTTAGTATTAATGACACCTTGGGAGTTTGAACATCAATATAATATTCAAGCGCGTATACATTCTGAAGTTGTTGGAATTAATCGTAATGATAAAACAATTGATGTTAAAAATGTCGTCACTAATGAGATAACAAAAGAAGCATACGATGTGCTGGTATTATCTCCGGGCGCGAATGCGATAATACCAAAAGGCGTCGCAGGTGTAGATTTGAGACATGTCTTTACAGTGAGAAATGTTCCTGATATTGCAAATATCAAAACCCACATTGATGATAATAATGTAGAAGATGTTGTCGTGGTTGGAGCTGGTTTTATTGGACTTGAAGTCGCTGAAAACCTAAAACTTGCAGGCAAGAATGTAACAATTGTCGAGGCCGCAAACCAAGTATTAACATTATTAGATTATGACATGGCACAAACTTTACATAGAGAAATTGTAAATCATGGTGTTAATCTCATAGTTGATGATTGTACAGTCGAAATTACAGAAGATGCTGTAGTGCTTCAATCTGGAAAACGTGTCAAAGCACAAGCAGTCGTTATGGCAATTGGTGTAAAGCCAGAGGTATCTCTTGCGGTAGGTGCAGGTCTTGAAATTGGCGAAACTGGTGGAATTAAAGTAAACCATCATTACCAAACTAATGACCCAAGTATCTATGCTGTAGGGGATGCTATTGAAGTTACACACTTCATTACACAAAAACCTACTCGTCTTACAATGGCAGGTCCAGCACAACGTCAAGCACGTGCAGCTGCTGATCATATGTATGGTAAGACCTACAGAAATAAAGGAATTATTGGTTCATCAGTAGTTCAAGTATTCGATATGAATGCTGCTTCTACAGGACTCAATACTAAAGATTGCAAAGCATTGGGAATTGATCATAGAATTTCCTATGTAATTCCAGGTGATAAAGTTGGATTAATGCCAAATGCAAATCCCCTGTTCTTTAAATTGGTTTATGCATATCCAAGCGGACAAATTCTTGGTGCACAAGCTGTTGGTAAAGGGGCGGTAGACAAGAGAATTGATATTATTGCAACAATGATTACAATGCATGGTAATCTAGCTGACCTTGCTGAATTAGAACTTGCTTATTCACCCATGTATGGAACAGCAAAAGATGTTGTAAACCATGCCGCCTTAGTAGGACTTAACTTGCTAAATGGCGACTACAAACAAGTAGAAGTTTCTGAAGTACGTGGCCTAGTTGAAGGTGGAGCCTTTATTATTGATGCTCGCGAACCCGATGAGTATGAAGAAGGACACTTAATTAATGCCGTTAATATTCCGTTAAGTCAATTTAGAAATCGTTTAGACGAAATCCCGAAAGATCAACCGGTATATGTACACTGTCGTTCAGCGCAACGTAGTTACAACATGACGCGTGCACTAAACCAATTGGGTTATGATGATGTATATAATATCTCAGGTTCTTACTTAGGTATTAGTGAATATGAATGGTATAATGACCAAATTAATGATAGAAAACCTATCGTTACAAAGTATAACTTTAATTAAAGGAGCAAATAATGGAAAAGAAATTTAATACAAACGAATTAATTATTGGTCTAGTTGTATTGGTTGGCTCAATTGCATTTGGACTGTCTAAATTGGCTTCCGACATGTTGGTATTTAGACTTATTATTGGTATTGGACTTGGTTATGTATTATCAAGGGCGTATACAGGATTTGCCGGAAGTGTGAACCGTGCTTATAATGGCGGTTCTACTAAATTAATGCGTGCTATGGTTATGATGTTCTTTGTAACTGCGGTCGCAGTGGCAGGGTTCTTAGTCTTTAATATTCAAGATGGTGAAGCCATTACTAAATATAACCTTTGGGTAAACCCAATTAACATTGGACTCTTATTGGGTGGATTGCTGTTTGGATTTGGAATGACATTCTCAACATGCTGTGCTTCAGGCGTAATGACAGACTTAGTAACTGACTTACCCAAAGCCTTCATTACACTTATTTTCTTTGCAATTGGTGTATTCGTTGGATTCCCACTTCAAAATACTGCTGATTGGATCAATGTTTCTTGGTTCAATAGTGCAAGTTTTGAAAATGGTGTATTCATGCCTGATTTATTTAAAGGTACTCCATTAAATGGATTCTTAATGTCGGTAGTGGTTACGGGTATACTTTGTTTAATCATTGTAGTTATTTCATACTATTATGAGGCATCAAGAAAACGTAAAGGTACTTACCATGAAGTTCCTTCTGAAAGACTACAAGAATTAGATGCTAAAATTGAGGCTCCAGAAGATTCAAAATCAATGCCAGGATACTTGCTGGATAAGATCTTTGTAAAATCGTGGTCATTAACAACGGGTGCATTCTTATTATCTATCTTATTTATTACAATGTTTGCAGTTACTAAAGCTGGATGGGGAGCTTCTACTCCTTATGGACATTGGGTTGGTAAGGTGTTAACATTATTTGGTGTAAGTGGTGAATCACTTGAAGCCTTTACTCATGTAAAAGCAGAGACATTTACAGCTCCATTCTTAGCTAATGGAACAACAGTTCAAAACATTGGTATCGTAATTGGTGCTTTGGTATTTACACTAACAAGTGGGCAAATGGCTAAAGCAGCTCGTGGATTCTTTAGCTATCCAAAATGGCAATATCTATTATTCATAATGGGTGGATTCACGATGGGATTTGGAACCCGTTTATCTAACGGATGTAACGTGGGTGCATTATATACTCCAATCGCTAGTTTCTCGGTTGCTGGTTGGGTATTCTTCGCAGTCTTAGTTATTGGTGGAATCATCGGTAATATTGTTCAAAAGAAAATATTCGATGCAGCCGGTTCTGGTAAATAAATAATTAAACCCTAGGGGGTACAGGCGAAAACTTGTCCCCCCTATTTTTAACTAAACGGAGTGTGCGAATGCAAAAAGAAATAAGAGTACATAGATTAATTAGTATAGGAACATGGCTATTTATCATTGCTGTTTGGTTTGTGGTTACAAACTTTGACTTTGTAAATACTCGACTTATACCAACACCGCAACGGGTGTTTCAAACATTTATTTTAATTCTACAAAATGGATACAATGGAATTTCGTTTTTGAAACACTTCGCCATGAGTATGGGCCGTATACTTTTAGCGGTAATATTTGCGATTGTAACTGCGATACCTTTAGGCTTACTCAGTGGATATTTTCCAAAGGTTCGAGCTATGGTAGATTCAATCGTAAACTTTTATAGACCCATTCCCCCTATGGCGTATTATGTTTTACTAATTATATGGTTGGGAATTGATGAAGAATCTAAAGTTATGTTATTATTTCTAGCAGCTTTTGCTCCGATATATATTGCGTGTTCCTCTGCAGTAGGACGCGTACGCAGCGAATACATTCTTAGTGCCCAATCTTTAGGGGCCACTGAGGGCCAAGTTTTCTTTAAAATAATTTTACCTGCTTGTGTTCCAGAAATATTTATTGGATTAAGAACGGCAGTAGGAGTGTGCTACACTACGCTTGTATCATCTGAAATGATTGCTGCAACCATGGGAATTGGTTGGATGGCCATGGATGCCTACAATTATCTAAAGGTAGATGTGGTATTCATTGTTATAATAGTTATGGGAATTACAGGTATTATCATCGATGAACTCTTAAAATTACTAGGAAGAAAATTAGTATATTGGACAGAGTAGTTAGGAGCAGTAACATGAAAAAAATAACAGTTATTTTAACGATCTTTCTATTGTTAGTAGGATGTAATGGTGATGAAGGAACCTCTGATAAACCAAGTAAAGTAAAGATTGGTATTATCCGTGTTCCCAATGATACTGCTGTTGCAATTCAACAAAAATATTTTGATGCGTATTTTATGGATAAAGGTATTGAAACAGAGTTCATTTTCTTTGATTCAGGAGTCTCGGCTAACCAAGCTTTTGCCTCAGGTAGTATCGACTTTGCGGAAATGGGATTCACAAATGGCGTTGTTGCACTCGCAAATGAACTTCCGGTAAAATTAATTTGGATCCATGAAGTTCTGGGTACCAATGAATCACTTGTAGTTAGAGATAAATCAATCAGTAGTGTGAAGGAACTTAAAGGTAAGAAAGTTGCTACCGTATTTAGTTCAACATCACACCTAAGTTTATTAAAAGCGCTTGAAATGAATGGAATGAGCGAGAAAGACGTTACGCTACTAAATATGGAGACGGCTTCTATTGTTTCGGCATGGGATCGTGGTGATATTGATGCAGCGTATACATGGGAACCTACGCTTTCGCATATCAAAGATGAAGGTAAGACACTTGTAACGAGTGAAGACCTTGCGAAAGATGGAATTATGACGACTAACATTCGTTTAGTGCACGAAGACTTTGCAGATAAATATCCCGATTTAGTGGTTGATTTTATTCGTGCGATCACAAAAGCAGGTGATTTATATCGTAGCAATCCTAATGAAGCGATTAAAGCAGCTGCAGAAAACATTGGGATCTCCTTTGAAGATGCAAAAACACAAATAGAAGGAACACGTTGGTTAACACCGCAAGAAGAAATATCTTCAGACTATATGGGCGATAACGGCGATTTCTTAAAGATGTTCTTATCTACTTCTGAGTATTGGTATGCACAAGGGTTTACATCTCGTGTTCCAAGCGAACAAGAAATTCGTGACTTTATTGATATTTCATATATAGAAAAATCGTTAGAAAAATAGAGGTTATAATGAGTGAACCAATTATCAGCTTGAACAACGTAAGTAAAACTTTCGTGCGTTCTGAACAAGAAACACCTGCTCTTCGTAATATATCTTTAGATATATATGAAGGCGATTTTGTTGTAGTTCTCGGTCCATCAGGTTGTGGAAAGAGTACGCTTCTAAATATTATTGCGGGATACATTGAACCTACAACTGGAACGTGTTTAATGCATGGCGTTCCAATCAAAAAACCAGACGCTAATCGTGGCGTAGTATTCCAATCGGCCAACTTATACCCATGGCTTACTGTCAAAAATAACATTAATTTTTCTTTGCGAATGAAGAAGGAAAATAAGAAAGTTATCGAAGAAAAGACAGCGGTTATGCTTGATGAAATTATGCTTACAGACTTTAAAGAATACTATCCCCATGAATTATCAGGAGGGATGAGGCAACGTGTATCATTGGGAAGATCTCTTATAAATGATCCGGAGATTCTTTTATTAGATGAACCCTTTGGTGCCTTAGATGCGCTAACGCGTTCATCTATGCAAATGCTACTTTTAGAACTATGGAAAGATAAGAGAAGAACGATTTTCTTAATTACTCATGATATTGAAGAAGCGTTAACTTTAGCTTCGAAAATATTGGTGATGAAGAAAAATCCTGGAGAAATTGCTGCTACTTTTGAGGTAAACTTCAATCTACGTATGAAAGAAAGTGATTACCGAGTAACGCTTGATCCAAAGTTTATTGAGTTAAAGAATGAAATCATTGAGCTGATACGATAAATGAAAACTAAGTCGAACTCCGTTATGATAAACTATATTTATCATAGACATAACATTAAACTTAATCGTGAGAAAAAAAGTTTTGAGACTGGTTTTAAATTTGCGATGATGGCATCAATTTCAACAACGGCATTCATGGGTAGTTGATGGACTGTAATGGCAACGTGGGCTTGTTTGTATTCGTCCATGAAGGCACCATAGATACCGTTGACGGTTTGAAAATATACCATATCGATGAGGTAGATGATACGAGTAATCTGATAGTAAGCCCCTTCTAAAATAGTTTGTAGGTTTTTTAGGACTTGATGCGTTTGGGCTTCAATCCCTTCTTTTAATTGCATGGTTTCCAGCTTAAAAAGTGATGATACCATTTTGTTTTTTTTGCATCACTTAAATGGGCCTTATAATTCATCACCCCTCTAATTTCAAAAGAACCATTAACCTGCACATTTTCACATTTACGATAAGATTTTTAAGGCCTCCCCTTTCATAATTTCTTTTGCCATATAAACAGATTCCATGTTAATCATGATATACCGCTTCTATTGATACTAGTACTTTATAACTGAATGCGATAGATAACAATGTGAAAGTAATTTTATATTGGTTTCATATTGCATATTTTCTTTCAAATTTAAAACTACCTTTCTCATAATGTTGATCCTCCTTGAAGGACCATTGTATCACCTAGGGACATTATCCCTTTTGATATATTGAGACATTATCACTTTTAAGTCAGAGATTTAAGTCAGAAATACACTTTATGAGTTGACTTTTGAAGTATTTTATCATATTATAATTAAGCGTTATGTATAGAACAGCATGTAAAGTCATAAATCATAGTTTGATACGCGGCAGAATCCAAAGTACCCTCGCTGTAAGGCGGAAACGGATTAAATCAAACTCAGCTTGTGATGATTTACAAACTTGTCTATGACACGCTTACAGGAGGTCAATATGGCAAGAATTAAAGGACCTGTATGGAAAAAATCCCGTCGTTTGGGTTTCTCAATCCTTGAAACAGGTGAGGAACTACAACGTCGCAATTATCCACCAGGACAACATGGAAATGCCCGTCGTCCAAAGTTAAGTAACTATGGACTACAATTACGTGAAAAACAACGTCTTCGTTTCATGTATGGAGTTACTGAAAAACAATTCTTTAACACATACAAACGTGCGGTAAAAATGGAAGGTGTTTCTGGACACAACTTTATGAATCTTTTAGAATCAAGATTGGATAACGTTGTATACCGAATGAACCTATCCCGCACCCGTCGTGGTGCAAGACAACTTGTGAACCATGGTCATATCTTAGTTAATGGTAAAAAAGTAGATATTCCATCATTCACAGTCAAACCAGGACAAGTTATCGAATTACGCGAAAAATCACGTAACCTAAAAGTGATTAAAGAAGCACTTGAAGCAAACGTAGGACGCGTTGATTATGTTTCATTTGATGAAACAAATATGAAGGGTGAATATGTTCGTTTACCTGAGCGTTCAGAATTAAATCAAGAAATCAACGAAGCACTCATTATCGAATTCTACAGTAGATAATAATCGCTTCCCATTGAAAAAGAGGATCCAGTCGATCCTCTTTTTTCTATATCATTTTCTCTAAAATTTGTACCGTATTGGTGGCAGCGCCTTTTCTAATATTATCTGCCACACACCAGAAATTTAAACCATGTTCAACCGATGGATCTAAACGCAATCTACCAACATAGACATCATCCGTACCATCAACCAATTCAGCCAAAGGATATAAGGAGCCATTCATATAAACAATCCCTGGTTGGTTGTTGAAGGCATCCTTCAATGCATTTAAATCCACTGCTTTATGGACTTCAACATTAATGGATATCGCATGAGTATTGATAATGGGGACACGTACAGCGGTTGCTGTGACGGGAAGATTTTCTAAACCCAAAATCTTACGGGTTTCTTCAATCATCTTCATCTCTTCTTTAGTATAACCATTCTCTAAAAAAACATCGATTTCAGGAAGCACATTCTTTTGGATATTGTGTTTGAATTGTTTGGGTTCACCACTTAGAAGATCATTCACGCCCCCTTGTCCTGCCCCAGATACTGCTTGAAATGTGGTGTACACAACACGTTTCAAACCAAATAAATCATCAATCACCTTTAAAGGAAGCACAGATTGCGTAGTAGAGCAATTGGGATTTGCGACCAACATGACCTCGTCTGTAATTAAGTCACCATTGATCTCAGGAACGACAAGGGGTGTATTTGCGTCCATTCTATAAAAAGAGCTGTTATCAATGACACGTATATGATGCTTTAATGCGATTGGGATATATTTTTCAGAAATACTGCCACCTGCCGCAAAGAATAACACATCCAAGTTTTTGTCTTCAAAGATGGATTCATTTAAAGCTTCAACCACCAACACTGTATCTTTATAAGGAATTTGTTTACCCTCAGAACGGGCTGAAGCAAAGAGTGATATTTTATCAATAGCCAAATCTCTTTCTTCTAAAACTTCCAAAATTTTGAAACCCACCATGCCAGTGGCTCCTACAATTCCAATATGCATTGCTTTTCCTCCTATATATATAAAAACTGGCTTTTAAAGCCAGTTTTCTTACTTACTTAAATAAGCATCAATTTCACTTAAAAACTGGTCACGAGACGCTTCTAAGTGTACTGTTGGACAATGGATCCAGGTAGTATTTTCAATTCCCACCATACCAAAAGTTCCTGCAATAAGACTTTTCTCAATGGGGTCGCCTAACTGCTCAAAGATACCTTTTGTGATATTCGCTGTCGTAATAACTGCAGATTCTTTAATATCCAAGATACCCCGTAATTGTTTGTCTTCGTTTTCAATATATGAAGTTCCTTTTAATAAGACTTTGTCAAAGAAACCCTTTAACATCGCTGGCATTGAATACCACCAAATTGGGAAAATAAAGAACACTCTATCCGCTTCTTTAAGACGGTTTACATATTCCGCTGCTTTAATATCAGCATATTGGCCTTTCCCAAAAACTGCCAAATCTTCTTGACGTATCACTGGGTCAAAGCCATCCTGATACAAATCAATCACATCCACTTGTTGGTTTTGTGCTTCAAGTTTTCCAATCACAGTTTTCAAAACATGATTGTTAAAGCTGCCATCCCAAGGATGCGCATATACGATTAAGTTTTTCATAGTTTCACCTTCCAATAATATTTTATCACTAAGGCAATAAAATTAACAGTCATTGTCATAAAATTTGGTCAAGAAATTGTTGTGTTCTTTCTTCTTTAGGATGATTCAAGATTGATTCAGGGGTGCCTTCTTCAATAATCTCCCCTTCGTCCATAAAAATAATTCGATCAGCGACATCTCTGGCAAAATTAAGCTCATGCGTCACAATAACCATGGTCATGCCACTTTTCGCCAAATCATTCATAACATTTAAGACCCCTTTGACCATTTCAGGATCTAAAGCAGAAGTGGGTTCATCAAACAACATGACCTCAGGCTTCATACACAAAGCACGCGCAATCGCTACCCTTTGTTTTTGGCCCCCACTTAAAGTGCTGGGGTAACTGTCTTCCTTATCCGGAATACCTACCATTTGTAAAAGTGACTTACCATATTCAACCGCTTCATCATCACCCATAATACCCAAACGAATGGGCGCAAGCGTAATGTTTTTCATCACATTTAAGTGTGGGAAAAGATTAAAGTGTTGGAATACCATGCCAATCCTTCTACGTAGTATTGGTAAACTCTTTCTATTAGAGGTCATCAAGTTATCCTCAAAATACACTTCACCACCACTGGGTTCCTCAAGACGATTGATACATCTCAACAACGTACTTTTACCACTACCAGAGGGCCCAATAATACAAACAACCTCATTTTTCATAATCTCCAAATCAATGTCTTTAAGGACATGATTTTTTCCGAATTTTTTATTGATTTTATTAATTCTAATCACTGGATTACTCATGTGCAACCCTCTTTTCAACATAACGACCCAAATAAGAAATGGGTGTAATAATAATTAAATATAAAACGCCAACCACAGTCCAAACTTGAAGTGTATAAGATGCACTTCTCGCAATAATAATTTGTCCCGTTCGTACTATCTCCGCAAAACTGATAACCGATATAATGGATGTGTCTTTCAGTGAAATGATAAATTGATTTAAGATTGAAGGTACCATAATTTTTAAAGCTTGGGGTAAAATAATATCTTTCATCGTCATTTGAGGCGTCAGTCCAAGACTGAGTGCTGCTTCATTTTGACCATGATCCACCGCTAAGATACCACCCCGTATGATTTCAGCCATATAGGCCCCTGCATTAAAACTCAGCGCAATCACACCTGCTGTAAAAACAGTAAAACGAAATCCCTCAAGGCCAAGACTTCTCATGCCTTGAGGGATTCCAAAGTACACAAACATAATCAATACTATCATGGGCACACCGCGAAATAAATCGACATAAACTCTAGCCATAAACTTAAAAACTTTAAATTTTGATAAGGTTAAAAGACTGACAATCAGTCCAATCAGTGAAGCAAAGACAATGGATACGAGGGTCAATTTTAGTGTATTACCAAGCGCAGATATAAACACATCGCGATTGTCTAAAAAGATCTTCAGAATACCCATCTATAACTCACCTTTCTTTTATTTTGTATGTTTAGCGACGATGTCATCATAAGTGCCGTCTTCGATCAATTCTTTTAAACCGGCATTAAACTTCTCTAAAAGTTCTTGGTTTTCACCTTTCATAACCGCAAAAGCATTGAGCGTTGGGAAGACACGAACGCCATCCATAATCTCTAAGTTAACACCTTGTTTGATATTGAACTCTAAGATAGGTTCATCTTCAAAACAAGCTGCAGAGTTACCCAACTCAACATCCTGATACATCACAGGTGATGAATCAAAGTATGAAGTGGTAAACCCATATTCATCTTTAATACTTTCAGCATAATCAGCTGAGGTGGTGCCTTCTTTTAGCGCAACGTTTTTCCCTCTTAAATCTTCAAGTGATTTTATATCTGATCCTGCCTTAACGCCGACAACAGCGTAAACTTCAAAGTATGTGTCCGAGAAGTCATATTTTTCTTTACGTGCTTCTGTAACTGACATACCCGCAATTAATCCATGAGCTTGGCCAGATTCCAAGGCAGCCAATGCCGCTGAAAAGCCAAGGGCCTGTAATTCGATTTTAATACCCTGTCGCTCAGCTATGGTTGTGATTAAATCAACATCAATGCCAACGAATTCATTCTTATCATTGGTGTACTCAAATGGCGGAAATGCAGTATCAGTCGCGATAATATAAACATCATCTTTAGCACTACAACCCGCTAACAAGACTAGAAACAGAAGTCCTAGTATTAAAACCTTTTTCATAAAAAGCCCTCCTTGAAACCCATTATAGCAAAAATGAAAGATAGTTTTCAAGTAAATGTAAAGTTTTTCATTATGTGAAAATAAAAACCATATTTACTTTCGGAAAAACATAATATGGTATATACTATTTTATGGAGGTAATACATATGAAAATGTTAAAAAGAAGTGAAGTCGACATAAATACCACTTGGGATTTAACCGACTTATTTGAATCAGATGATTTATTCTATGAATCACTCAAAAACATAGAAACAGAAGTCAACAACTACGAAAAGACTTATAAAAATACGATTGTATCCAAGGATGTCGTGGTCAAAGCACTAAAAGAACTTGAAGCCATTCAAGAAAAACTCGTGCGTTTATCAACCTATGCATCTTTACATATGTCTGAGGACCAATCCAATCTTGAATCAGGTAAAAGAAGCGGTACCTTACAAATGACATTCAGTCGTGTCATACCCAAACTTAATTTTGTGAAACAAGAAATCAACCTTCTTGATAAAACGATTCTTGAAGCGGCAATGATTCAAGAGCCAACCCTAAAAACATATATAGAAGATGTTATTCGCAACCAAAAATACAATCTTGAACCTGTTGTAGAAGATGCGATCAGTACATTAAGTGCATCTTTAAGTGCACCCTATGAAGTCTATAACATGAATAAACTTGTAGATATGCAATTTAAACCCATTGAGATTGATGGAAAATCATACCCCTTCTCATTTGGCTATTATGAAGACCAGTTGGCTTATGATACCAACAAAGAGATTCGCCATGCTGCATATGATAGTTTCCACCAATCGCTCTCACAAAACCAAAATACCCATGCTGGTTTGTATAAGGCCCATGTTCTAAAAGAAAAAGCCATGGGTCAACTCAAAGGCTTTGATGACACCATAGATTATTTACTCTTTGATCAAGAAGTTTCAAGAGATATGTATGACCGTCAAATTGACTTAATCACCACCCATCTTGCCAAACCAATGCAAAAATTCGCCAAACATCTACAACACATCCATAAACTCGATAAGATGACTTATAAAGATTTACAATTGGTTGTAGACCCCGACTTTGAACCCAATATTTCAATCATGGAGGCCAAAAATTATTTACTGGATGGTTTATCGATTCTCGGTGAAGATTATCTTGAAATGGTGGAGAAAGCCTTTGAGGATCGTTGGGTAGATTTCCCTCAAAACTTAGGAAAATCTACTGGAGCCTTTTGTTCATCTCCTTATGGTGTTCACCCCTATGTTCTCATTTCATGGACAGAAAAAATGCGTGAAGTATTCGTCATGGCCCACGAACTTGGGCATGCAGGACATTTCTACTTTGCAGGACAACACCAAACCCTCTTTAACACAAGGCCTTCTCTATACTTTATAGAAGCACCTTCAACCATGAACGAGCTCATCATGGCCAATCACATGAAAGAAAAGGCAGACAATCCAAGATTAAAACGTTGGATTTTGTCTACCATCATTTCAAGAACCTATTACCATAACTTTGTTACCCATTTACTAGAAGCGGCGTACCAAAGGGAAGTTTATAATACAATTGACCAAAATAAACCCCTCTCAGCCAATGTCTTAAACGGAATTTTTAGAAAGGTACTGGAAGATTTCTGGGGAGATGCGGTTGAAATTTCAGAAAATGCAGAGCTCACTTGGATGCGTCAACCCCACTACTATATGGGACTTTACCCCTACACCTACTCTGCTGGCTTGACCATCGCAACCGAAGTTTCACAAAAAATTATCAATAACGAACTTGATATTGATAAGTGGAAAAATGTCTTGAAAGCAGGTGGCACTCAAAATCCACTAAACTTAGCTAAAATGGTTGGCGTGGATTTATCAACCGATGCGCCACTCATGAATACAATTCACCATATTGAAGCCATGATTGATGAAATCATTGCCTTAACTGATATCATTGAAAATGAAGAAAGAGCGAAATAATCGCTCTTTTTGTCTATCGTTGATAGGCTACAACACCACGACAAATGGTGGTTTGTACCTCTATATTATCATTCACAATAATCACATCTGCATCCTTGCCAATGTTGATGCTTCCCTTACGTCCATATACCCCCAATTGTTTGGCCGAGTTGGTAGATGTCATTTTAATTAAAGCTTCTATTGAACAGCCTGTAAAGTTTTTAAGATTTCTGGCCACAAAGTCCATTTCAGCTACCGATCCAGCTAAGGAACCCGTATCAATACGACATTCCTTACCCTTTTTAGTTACCATTTGGCCCCCCAAATCATATTCTCCATCAGGCATCCCCTTCGCACGCATCGCATCGGAAATTCCAATAATGTTGTCTTCACCTTTAATCATGAATGTGGCTTTCACGGTTTCAGGCGCCACATGAATCCCATCCACAATCAATTCAGCTTTTAACTGATCATTCATAAGCCCTGCTGTAACAGCACCGGGTATACGGTGAGAGTGTGGCAACATGGCGTTATAGAAGTGCGTCATATTGGATAATCCATCTTTCATCGCATCCATAATTTGAAAATAATTCGCATCCGTATGACCTGATGAAGGTACCACACCCAATGAACAAAGATAATTCGTAAAATTATCATCTGCTTCTTCTGGTGCATAGGTAATCAATTTAATATGCCCTTTCGCAATGGCATTCAAACGATCGAAAATTTCAATGGTTGGCTTTTGAACATAGAGTGGGTTTTGAGCCCCAACATGTTTCTTAGAAATAAAAGGACCCTCCAAGTGGATTCCAAGCATTTCAGTTTGTCCAGGTTTATTATCGTTTTCCATGTACGCCACAATGGATTTTAGCGCCACTGAAATGGCTGCTTCAGATTGTGTCATGGTAGTTGGTAGATATGAGGTTGTCCCTTCTTTAGGCAAGAAATTCACAATATTATCCAAGTCATTATGGGTCCCATCCATATGGTCTGAACCATTGGCACCATGAATGTGTTGATCAATAAATCCAGGAATCACCATTAGGCCCTTGGCATCGATTACTTCACCTGCATACTCAGGTTTGTATTGCATTGAACCGAATGATTTGATAATACCATTTTCAAGGATTAAGTATCCATTTTCAATCAAACGTTTCTCAGTATAAATATTTCCATTAATAATAATCATTAGTATTACCTCCAAACAATACAATTATAACACTAATTGCTCTTGAAAAGTAGCAGATTTCAACCTATAATTGAATAAGAACTTGGAGGAAAAAAAATGAAAAAAATTATCGTTAAAGATCAAATCGAAGGTGCTGAAAAAGGCTACGAAATTATCAAAGAATCACTGGACAATGGTTCACTCAATGTTATTGGACTTGCAACAGGCAGTACACCCATTAAGCTCTATGAACGCTTAAGAAATTCTGACATTGATTTTACCAACACAATATCCGTTAATTTAGATGAATATGTTGGATTAGAACCCACACATGACCAAAGCTATAACTACTTTATGAAGGAAAATTTATTTGACGCAAAACCATTTAAAGTGTCATATCTACCCAACGGCAGTAATTTGGATGCAGAAGCTGAAAGCACGCATTACGAAAAATTGCTCAAAGAAAATCCAGTCGACTTACAGATTTTAGGAATTGGAACCAATGGTCATATTGGATTTAACGAACCCGGTTCAGCATTTGATTCAAGAACCCGTAAAGTTGAACTAACCGAAGAAACCATTGAAGCAAACTCACGTTTCTTCGCATCTAAAGATGATGTTCCTACCCATGCCTATTCTATGGGAATTGGTACCATCTTAGACAGCAAGAAAATTTTACTCTTTGCTTATGGTGAAGAAAAAGCAGATGCAATCGCATCCTTCTTTAATGGAGATATTACAGAAGATCTACCCGCTTCAGCCCTAAAAAATCATAATGATGTTACCATCATCATGGATGAAGCAGCTGCTTCAAAACTATAAAAATGTAAAAAGTTGTGCCGAAACACAACTTTTTTTAATCCAAATATTGCTCCACTACATCAAATCGAGCGGATCCGATTTCCAATAATTTCTCATGGAATAAATAATCAGAATAATTATCCCACGAAGCTTTCGCTTCCTCTTTTAACATATTAATTTTAATACTCGAGACATAATACATTGGATAAACCGCAGGATGGGCAGCAATATAGACATACATTTCTGAAAAATCAGCTGCTGTTGCACTGGCTGAAGCAAAACCCATATCTACTAAATAATCTTTCATTTCTTCTAAAGTCCATCCATCATAATGAATTCCAATATCAATCAAAACAGTGATGATTTGCGTGAGTTCTTGGTTCATGGCATACAGTTCCATAAAGTTTTCATCAGAGATATATTTAATGGCATAGGTTTCAACATAGTTGGCCCATCCTTCCGCATTACCACTGACAGTTAAGATATTACGAATGGGGTGCGCACTTGTTTTTAAGTTGTAGTTAAACTGATACATATGCCCAGGAAACCCTTCATGCGCAAACGTGGTATAAAGTGCATTATTATACGCACCATTGATAAAGATATGTTGCTTCATCGAACTGTCATAATCCACGAAAGGCGTAAAGTAATAAGCAGGACTGGCCGACTCAGCCATAGATGGATCCACCGTATTAATATCATAATTCACCGCATCAATTTCAGGGAAATCCGCTTTAATCTCAACTTCTAAGAAATCCAACAAAGCCTTGCCATCGTCAAAATCGGGATAAAAGTCGTCTTCATATAACTTATTAATTAAAGCCTCATCATAAGAAAATACTTCAAGAATTTGAGATTGAAGCTTTTTTTGTAACAGCGACTTAATCTCCTTTACAGACATATCCAAGCCCGTATTTTGTTTCAAAAGATGCTCATAATATTTCGCACCATCTTTTTTATGAACCAAACCCGTTGTGGGTGCGGCCTTTATTTCAGAAAGCCTATCAGCTAAAAGTTTATAGCCTCCCGCAAATTTTTCATTCATCAAAATCGAATTTTGTTCTTTATATCCTTGGGTATCAAAATCAGCTTGATCCATTTTCTCATCAAACAATCGTTTTAAGAAATAATCATCTTTCATTGCTTCAGAAGCAGTGTTATCAGCCATATCGACAATCTTATCCAAGATTTCTTGACCATAACCCATATTTTTATCTTGACGCACAATCTCTAAATCTACATACATTTCTAAATATTCAGGTAAGGTATCTAAAAAATTAAAGTAACGTTCAACATCTTCTGCCGTTCTAAACTCATAAACCTCAAGATAGGTTGCGATATTGGCAATCATACTTCTAGCATAACCCAAACGTTCACCTTCAGCATGGTAGTAATATAAATCATCATCCAAATAGCTTTTAAAAATTGAGACCAACACATCTCTATCAAGGGCTTCTTGGCCTTCTAAATCTTGATAAGCATTCAACATTTTAATGGAAGACTGATAAAATTCTTTGGATTCTTGATAATCTTCTAAAGTATTAAAACCAAGAACGTACATCCCTGGTTCAATATTAAAGGTAGTGGGGTCATTAAAAATTAAATTAATCCCCAAATCTTCTGGATCAATGACTTCCACCAACAAGCTATCGAGAAACTCTTGAAAGGAAAGTTCTAAAACAATTTCAGGCTCCTTAGAAACACATCCAGTTAATGCAAGGAATCCCATTAAAAATATAATTAATATTTTTTTCATATAAACCTACGCATCAGTTTCTGTTTCAGTCTCTTCTATTTCATCTGTTTCATCAGGTTCTACTACTTCTTGTGCATTATAATCCAATTCAAACTCAAAAAATTCTTTAAAAGTGTCCAACTTGGTGTAATTTTGCCAAGTCACCATGACTTGAATTGAAAGTGCAGGTTCTGACAGTTCTTGTCTTACCAATACTGCGCCTTCTCGATAATTTTTATCTGTTCGAACTTGATTTGGAATCATATTAAAGCGTGCATCAAAGATACCAACTGAAGGCAACATACGATCAAATTCATCAAAACGTTCACGATTTTCAATCACCATGATTTTCACATCATACATGGCAATCTTGGGTTCATCTACCACGACATAGTATTCATAACCCTCGCTGGTTTTTTCGATTTCAGCTTCTATACTAAAATTTCTAGAGCTTGATAAATACGTCGTTTCATTGATGATTGAATTCCAATAAAGCTCATACTGTAAAAGTGCATCTGCATCGATTTTATCTTGGTTACTACACCCAACTAAAAGCAATATAGTTAAACATGACAAGATTATTTTTTTCATAAGTACCACCTTAGTTTACGTGATTGATAACATGGTAAGATTTTTTACCACGACGAATTACAGTTACTTTACCTTCAATTGCATGCTCTTGATTGACTATATGATCCAAATCATCCATGAGTTCACCATTCAATCGAATGGCATTGTTGGAAATGAGTTGACGTGCTTCTCTTTTAGAAGGTGCAATCTTGGCTTCAACCAACAAGTCCACTAAAGGCATAGATTCACTTAACTCAAAGCCTTCTGACCCTTCAAATAACATTTCAATTTGATCCAACGATAGATTTTGAATATCTCCTGAAAAGAAGGCATCCGTAAGATTTAAACTCAACTCCAAACCTTTTTCACCATGAACCAAAATCGTCATTTCTTTGGCCAATTCTTTTTGGGCCAATCGTAAATGAGGTGCCTCGAAGAATGCTTTCTCAATTTCTAAAATCTCTTCTTTTGATTTTAAACTTAAGCGCTTGGTAAAGTTCATAATATCATCGTCTGAAGTATTGATGAAAAATTGATAGAAGGCATAAGGAGATGTTAATTTGGAATCAAGCCAAATATTTTGGCCTTCACTTTTACCAAACTTTGTACCATCTGCCTTGGTAATGAGTGGAGAAGTTACCCCAAAAACAGAGGCTTCATGGCCATGGATTTTACGAATTAAATCGGTTCCACTAACCAAATTACCCCATTGGTCACTACCCCCAATTTGAACTTTTACGCCATAATCTTGATAAAGATGGTTAAAGTCAATGGCTTGAAGTAAGGTATAGGAAAACTCCGTAAAAGAAATTCCTGTTTCCAATCGACTCGCAACAGTATCCTTTGCGATCATATTTCCAACCGAGAAAAATTTACCATAGTCTCTAAGAAAATCTAAAACTGTTAAATCTTTTAACCAAGTGTAGTTATTAATAACTTGAACAGGATTGTTGTCAGAAGTTAAGATACTTTCAATTTGCTGAGCGATTCCCGCCACATTTTCTTGAAGTTGCGTATCATTTAAAAGCTGTCTTTCAGTTGTGGGACGTGGATCACCAATCATTCCAGTTCCCCCACCAATAAGCGCCAGCGGTTGATGGCCTTCTTTTTGGTAACGTTTCAACAAAATCAATTGTTGTAGATGCCCAATATGAAGTGACGTCGCTGTGGGATCAAATCCACAATACAAGCGCGTTGGCTCTTTTAACTGCGCCTTAAGTCCTTCTAAATTGGTTACATCTTTAATTAAATTTCGCCACTGTAATTCTTCGATAAATTTCATTTTAATCTCCTTTTAATTTTCAAGTGCCATCTTAATTTTCAAATAATTCCTTTGAATTAAATCTAAAATAATGGTATTTGCCAAATGGATGGTTGAATCATAAGGTGCGATGCCATTTTGAATGTTGAATTGATGCATTTCAATCCATTTTTCTTCCTTATGAACCAAGTTTTTGGCCAAAAACTGGGCTTTCAACAAATTCGTTTTTTCACTTTTTATAATAATAGAATAATCATCATAGCGACTGATTATATATAATAAAGTCGCTTCAACAGAATGGTTTTTTTGATAAAACGGAATAAAGTTATGAAACAAAGGTCTCATACCACTTTCACAAATCGCATATCGTTTTAATTCCAAGGTATTTAATTTTCCAAGTGAACCCTTTAAAGATTCATATACCCGTTTAATTTGATGGGTAATATCACGATAACCACTGGATTTCACAAGACCAATCAAAACCAATGTGCTCATAAAAATAGGATATTGAAATGAGCTTTGTGTTAGCAGTGTGTGTTGAATTTCAGAATCAATTTTATTTTGTAAATCCAATATATTTTTAGCACTGTTTAAATTAAATGAAAGTATTTTAGAAACATTTTTCTGAAACGCTCTCAATAGATAGATAAATCTCTCATAATTCATTTGAAAGTTAACATCCGAGTGATTGGGTCCATAAACGCCCATACCAAAATCCTTGGTAAAGGCTGCAACATAGCCATAACTTAAAATATTAGATAGAATCAAATTTTTATCTGAATTTAGAATATACTTTTCAACCGATCCCACAAATTGTTCCAAATACATGGGATCATCATTGATGGTATTTAAAACATCTACCAATGGTTTATTCAAAAAACTATCCATGCGTTCTTTGCCATTCAAATTGGAGCGTGTTACGGCTTCCCCTTTTGAATAGACTTCAGTTTGAATCGCAAATCCGAGTGGATGATAATCTTCATAATGAATCATTGTATTTTTAATGGCTTTTGCGTCTTGATCCAAATTGATATAAAAAATCAATCCATCTGCGTCAAAGGTATAAGACCAAGAATCTAAAATATAGCGATCCCACAACTCAAAAAAAACAGAAATTACAGCATAAGAAACAGCATGATGTTGCCTGTTTACGCCCCCAAAAGCACCTCCCAAGACCAAGAGTGTTTCACTTTGGTTTTGAGCCATACTACGGATAATTTCTGATCGTTTTTCTCTAAGCTTATCAATCGAATCTGATGATAAAGGAACAATATGCATAGTCTACCTCTTTCCTTACTCTATTTTAACACATAAGGCATAATATTTCACAAGATAATTGATTATCAAAGCACAAAAAAAATTGAGTGGAGACTCAATTTCTTAATGCATCCTTAGGATGCGGTGGAGAAGAAATATTGTAAACTTTATTTACACTCTAATAATAACCCATCTACAAGCGGTATAAGTGATGTGTATATGATAGAATTATGAAAAATATGTGAAACAAAAAAGAGTGCTTACCACCACTCTTTTTTGCATATATAAATAAAGGAAAAGAATATGAAACAAAGGTCTCATTTTCTGTAGATTGGTTCTACATATACATCTTAAATAATAACTATGGGCTTAGCTTGATAGACTGATGTTAAATTATGTGATGTTAGTTGGTTTATAGATGCTCATCACAAGTATGGGCAATAGGGTAAACAGTCCCAACCCCATTACAATCAATCGAATCGGGAATATTTCTCCCAAAAAACCTGTCATAATGGGGGATATAATTGCTGCAAATCCACCGGTAAACGCAACAGAAACAAGCTGCCCCGAGGACCTTAAATGGATAGGACTCTCATTTAAAAACAATTCTTTTTGACTCATCAATAGAAACGGAAACGAAATCATTTGAAGTGATGATAAAACAAACATCATATTGAGTTGATCAAAGACACCATAAAGCACAAATCTCAGACCCAAGAAAAATGTTCCCACCAACATCATCCGTTTGCCACCAATTTTAGCTAAAAACACACCCCCAAAAACCATCAAGGGTATTTCACTGAGTGCTTGAATAAACCAACGCAAACCAACATCCCCTTCAGTCCCATTTAAATGTAGGATATAATCCGTAACAGAAACAGAGTCTGCATTTTGAATAATCCAGGAAAGTGTATAGGCAATGATGAGAAGCAAATAATTTTTATTGTGAAAGAGTACTTTCAAATCTTTAAATCGGATGCTTTCTTTCGCTTCCTTAGTTGCATCCTCTAGAATCAACGAAAGCAATACGACTCCAAGGTTTGCGACAACAGACAACCACATCATGGCTGTATAGCCATAAACCACAATAACCTGACCCGCAAAATAGGAGGAGATCGCCCATCCCATGGAACCAAAGCTTCGAATTTTACCAAAATGGCGATACATGCCATCCACTTCTATGACCCAGGTTTCAAGAATATTCCCTGCGATACGAATTAATGCCAATGTATTTCCCATTAAAAATAAATGCACCCAGAAGTGTTTTCCATTTAAAACAAAAGTCATGATAGAAAAACCCACTAAAATAATGGTTGCGTAAATCATGATTTTCTTTAAAGTTTGGTGCTTATCAGCCAAATAACCCACGTAAAATTGCGCAGCCATGGCAATGAGTGCTTGAGCGGCTATAATTAAACCCCGTTGACTGGATGAATATCCGATTTCCGTTAAATACGGAATGGCTTGGGTATTGATCATGGCGTGGGCCACAAAAGCCACAAACATCAATACACAAAAACTATACAATTGTTTTTTCAAAATTACCTCTCTTCTTCTGTGATTATCACATCACAAGCAACATCTAATGTTGATTGAAAATTAAAATCCACTTTTTGCATCGCAAAGGCAAGGCCTACTTTAAGCCCCTTTGTTTTGACTAGAAATTGATCGTAGTAACCTTTACCATATCCCACACGATAGCCTTTTTCATTAAAGGCCAATAAAGGCACAAAGATTAAGTCAAAATCGACTGCTTGATATTCTAAATGGGTTGTGGGTTCTAAAACATTGAAATGACCCTTAGATAAATCATTAAAACTTTCGATTCTAAAGAATTTCATGGTGCCTTGATCAATCTTGGGGCAACACACAACCTTCCCTTCATCTAGTAATGTTTTAATTAACTTATGGGTATCTACCTCTTTATTAAATGACACAAAAACAGCAATAACTTCTTTATCTTGAGCCATCTCAAGTGCTTTTGAATAAATCAAAGTTTCTTTATCCAAACGGTTATCCAGTTCTTGTCTTTTAACCATCATTGTTTTACGTATTTCTTTTTTATCCAACAGAACCCTCCATCTCAAGCTTCATGAGTTGATTGAGTTCTACCGCATACTCCATGGGTAACTCTCGGGTGAAAGGTTCCAGAAATCCCAATATAATTGTTTCAGCTGCTTGTTCTTCTGTAAGACCCCGACTCATCAAATAAAAGAGTTCATCTTCGGAAATCTTAGAAACCGCAGCTTCATGTTCAAGTATGGAATCGGGTGTATCCATAATATTAACTGGCATCGTATCACTTTTAGAAAGTGGATCAAGAATTAAAGTATCACATTCAACTTTGGTTTTGGCATTTTTCGCCCGTTCATCATGATGCACAATACCCCGATAATGAACTTCACCCCCATTTCTTGAAACTGATTTAGAAATAATGGTACTTTGCGTATTGGGCGCTTGGTGATACATTTTGGCACCCGTATCTTGAATTTGCCCCTTTCCTGCTACTGCAATGGTTACAGTCATGGCCTTGGCGCTGTCTCCTTTTAAAATACAGGATGGGTATTTCATAGTTCGATAAGAACCAATATTACCATCAATCCACTCCATCAAACCATTCGCATCAACCGATGCACGCTTGGTGACCAGGTTATAGACATTGTGAGACCAGTTTTGAATGGTCGTATAGCGACATTTTGCGTTTTCATGCACAAATATCTCTACCACAGCTGCATGCATGGCATGGTCTGAATAAATGGGGGCTGTACAACCTTCAACATAATGTACATCTGCCCCTTCATCCACAATAATCAAGGTTCTTTCAAACTGTCCCATCGCCTGTGCATTGATTCTAAAATAAGATTGTAAAGGTTTATCCAGTTTAACCCCTTTGGGTACATAAATGAAACTACCTCCTGACCAAACAGCGGTATTCAGGGCAGAAAATTTATTATCATCAAAAGGCACCAAGGTACCAAAATATTTTTTCACCAGTTCAGGGAATTTTTTTAAAGCAGAATCCATATCATAGAAATGGACCCCCTTTTCAACTACTTCTTTAATAACATTGCGATAAACCATTTCAGAATCATATTGCGTTGCAATCCCACTTAAAAACTTGGCTTCTGCTTCTGGAATTCCCAGTTTATCAAAAGTATCACGAATGGTTTGAGGCACATCCTCCCAACGACGCTCCATTTTATCCGATGCTTTCAAATAATAAATATAATCATCGAAATTAATCTTTGATAAATCACTACCCCACGTAGGCATCTCTCTTTCAACAAAGTGATGGTACGCTTCCAGGCGTTTTTCAAGCATCCACTGTGGTTCATTTTTAAGACGTGATATCTCTTTAACAATAGATTCACTCAAGCCTTTATCAAATTGAACAACCGCCTCAATATCATCCTTAAACCCATACGCATACGAAGTGCTGGGAAGACGATCTAAATCTGATATTTTATCATTTGACATGCGTTTCACCTGCCTCATTTAAAACAAACCGCAATCCACGCCATCCCAAAGTCGCACATTGAATGCGATTGGCCTGACGACCCACATTTTGAAAGACAATAGCTTCCTTCAATAAATCTTCATCAAAATCTTCCAACCCAATCATATGGTCATAGGCATCTAAAAGAGCAAAAGCTTCTTTTAATGTCTTATGCATCATGAGTTCAGTCATAATAGAAGTACTCGACATGGAGATGGTACAACCCGTCCCTTCAAAAGCGATATCTTCAATCACGCCTTCTCTAACTTTAACATAAACCGTAATATCATCAATACAGGAATCACTGTCCATATGTTTATGAGGATAGGTGGCTTCTTCTCGTTTATTTCTAGGATTTTCGTAGTGATCCATAATAATTTGACGATGAAACATCGGATTTTTTAACATACGCATCCCTTCCTTTACTAAATATATAAATCAATTGTTTTTTCTAAGGTAATATCTTGAATCACAGCGATAAACTTATCGATATCTTCAATGGTATTATAAATAGATAAAGATATTCTTATGGAACTTTCAGTTTCTAAAACACCTTGAATTAACTTAGCACAATGATTGCCACTGCGTACATTAATATGATGGGCATTGAGATAAAAAGCCACATCTTGAGATGGAATATCTTTTACATTGAATGAAACAATCCCCAC